>Ga0209006_10004004_pt1 | contig 13435 bp, 11 predicted proteins | sample JacPin_JW_Ref_O2_FD_188567 | JGI IMG/M metagenome (GOLD analysis project Ga0209006, IMG submission 188567) | Forest soil microbial communities from Algoma, Ontario, Canada - Jack Pine, Ontario site 1_JW_Ref_O2 (SPAdes) (version 2) | ecosystem: Environmental > Terrestrial > Soil > Boreal... | reverse complement strand
ATGCTGCGCGGCCAGCGCCGGCGCCGAATCACTGTGCGAGGGCAGCAGCAGCCGCACATCCACGCCGCGGCGCGCCGCCCGCGCCAGCGCGCGATATTCCTGATGTGTTGGTACGAAATAAGCTGCGGTGACCCAGATGTGGGTGGCTGCGCTGCGGATGGCTGAGATCAGCGTCGCGTAGTAGCGCGGCGTGAGCTGGCCGCCCTGGCTGCCAATGACGCGCACCACTTCATCGCCGCGCGCGGTCAGCGCCTCGACCGCGGCGATCAGCTCGGCGGCCGCGCCGCCCTGACTGACCCAATGCTGTTCGAATAGCTGCTTGAGCTCGCGCACCGCTGGGCCCTCGATCTGCAAATCGACGTCGTGCCAGCGCTCGTGGGCGGGGGCAGCGCCGGGGGCGGGCGCAGTGGCGGGACCGGGCGCAATGGCGGGACCGGGCGGAATGGCGGGACCGGGGGTGGGGGCGGCCGCTGGTGCCGGCGTGGGCGCCGGCACTCCATGCCCGGCCGGGGAGCTGCCGCCGCCGCTGCCGCTCTCATAGTCGACGCTCAGATTGACGCCGCCGATGATGGCGACCTGACCGTCGGCGATCAGGATCTTCCGATGGTCGCGATCGTTGATCGACAACGGCGAAGTGCTGATCGGGTTGAACTGGCGCACGTGAATCCCGGCGCTGCGCAGCCGGTCAAACAGCGCGCCCGGAGTCGACAGCGAGCCCACGCCATCGTAGATCACGTCGATCTGGACGCCTTGCTGCTGGCGGGCGACCAGCAGGTCCGCCAGCTGCTCGCCGTTGAAGCTGACGTCCTCGAATATGTAGTACTCGAGATAAATGTAATGCTGGGCGCCGTGAATGGCGGCGAACGTCGCCGCGAAGGTGTCGGGACCGTCGCGCAGTACCGTGACGCGATTTCCGGTGTACAAGGGGCTTCCGGCCACGGTCTGCTCGATCGCCAGGTGGCGCTGCAGCGCGCTGGAATCGGGGGCCTGGGCGGTCAGCCGGCTGAGCACCGCGGCGGTCGCGCGCGGCGACAGAGCGCCGCGGGCTCCACGTACCTGAATCTGCGCCCCGGTATCGATTGCCAGGGGTTCCGGGACGGTGGGAACGTGCGCGCAGCCGCCAAGTGTGCCGGCGAGCAGCGGGCCGGCCAGGGCCAGCGCCGCACTCCTGAGGGCGTTTACAGAAATGGCGCCCTGGCCCATCATTCCCTTGACCCGATAGCCACCCGGAGTGCCGTGGCCAGAATGCCTGAACCCATGCTTGACGCTGCTGTTCGCCCCGGGGAGTTGCCGTCGCTGCGCATCGTCATCGGCGAGAACAACGCCGACCTGGCGCTGACGCTGGCGCTGCTGCTGGATGCCGAACCGGACATGTTGTGCGTCGCGACCGCTGCTGCGGCCAGTGCGGTGCTGGCCGCCGTGGACGAACACTCTCCCAATGCCTTCATCCTTGACATGTCGCTGGATGACGGTCCGAGCTTACCGCTGATCGCGGTGCTGCGGGCCCGGTTGCCGGCGGCGGTAATCGTGGTTTTTACCGGCCACAAGAATGAGTTACTGAAGGCGCATTGTCTGCAGGCGGGCGCTGACGCGGTGGTGGTCAAGGCCGGGGATTTCGAGGAGTTGACGCTGGCCCTGAGGGTCGCGGCCCAGGCGGCCGCAATGCGTGTCGCTGGCGGCGGTGACTCCGCCGGTAGCGGAATTTCCGCAGATGGTTGAATTTGTTTGACCTAAAGCACTAGAATCGCGCCCGCCGGTGGACGGTGTTGGTTGTGTTCCAACATACCGTAAAGCTGCAGGTACTGCGGCCAAGTGCTTGATTCTGAAAGCCCCACATGGGGCTTTTATTTTTTGCGGGCCGTTTTCAAGTACCAGGCACGGAACGATGGTAGCGCCGTTGCGCGAGAAGCTGATTGCGCTCACCGAGCCGCTGCTCGGGCAGTTGGGCTACGAGTTGGTCGATCTGGAGTACGTGCCAGGTCGCGCGCGCGGGCTGCTGCGCATCTTTATCGATCGCCCGCAGGGCGTCGGACTCGACGACTGCGAGCGTGCGAGCCGCGAGATCTCGGCGCTGTTCGATGTCGAGGATCCGGTGCCCACGGGTTACACGCTGGAGGTGTCCTCGCCCGGCCTGGATCGGGTGTTGCGCACGCCGGCGCATTTTCAGCGCTTCGTCGGCGAGCGGGTGCTGGTGGAATTGCGTCAGCCTCGTGAGGGGCGGCGACGCTACACCGGGCGGCTCACGGCGCTTAGTGACGAGGGTATTGAATTGAATGTGGACGGCGCCATGGTAACGGTGTCGTTTGCGGAGATTGGCCGCGCGCGGCTGGCGCCGCTGTGGGCGTGAGGCATTGCAGGAGTTGTCGATGAACAAAGAGATTCTGATGGTCGTCGATGCCGTTTCGAACGAGAAAGGCGTCGATAAGGAGATCATCTTCGAAGCGCTGGAAGCGGCGCTGGCGTCGGCTACCCGCAAGAAGCACGGCGAGGACTGGGACGCGCGGGTCGCGATCAACCGCAAGACCGGCGACTACGAGACCTTCCGGCGCTGGAAGGTGTTCGCCGACGATTCCAAGGAGCTGGAGAACCCGTCGGCCGAACTGCGGCTGGAGGACGGCCGCGATGTCAGCCCGGATGCGGAGCCCGGCGGTTACGTCGAGCAGCCGATGGAGTCGGTGGCCTTCGGTCGCATCGCCGCGCAGCAGGCCAAACAGGTCATCGTGCAGAAAGTGCGCGAAGCCGAGCGCGCGCAGGTGGTGGAGGCATATAAAGACCGCGTCAACAGCCTGGTCAGCGGCGTGGTCAAGCGCATCGATCGCAACGGCATCTACGTCGACCTGGGCGGCAACGCCGAGGGCTTCGTGCCGCGCAGCGACATGATTCCGCGCGAGCAGCTGAAGCCGCAGGACCGCGTCAAGGCGTATCTGCGCGAAGTGCGGGCCGAACCGCGCGGTCCGCAGCTGTTCCTGACGCGCAACGCGCCAGAATTCCTGATCGAGCTGTTCAAGCTCGAGGTGCCCGAGGTCGGCCAGGGCCTGATCCATATCCTGGGCGCCGCGCGCGACCCAGGCATTCGCGCCAAGATCGCGGTCAAGAGCCAGGACCCGCGCATCGATCCGGTCGGCGCCTGCGTCGGCATGCGCGGTTCGCGCGTGCAGGCGGTGTCGAACGAAATCGCCGGCGAGCGCGTGGACATTATTCCGTTCGACGACAATCCGGCGCAGTTCGTCATCAACGCGATGTCGCCGGCAGAAGTGCAGTCGATCGTGGTGGACGAGGACTCGCACAGCATGGATATCGCGGTGGCCGAGGACAAGCTGTCGCAGGCCATCGGCCGCGGCGGCCAGAATATCCGGCTCGCCAGCCAACTGACCGGCTGGGAGCTCAATGTCATGACCGAGTCGGATGCCGAGGCCAAGAGCGAGACCGAGGCGCGGGCGCTGGTCGAGACCTTCATGAAGCAGCTCGACGTCGATGAGAACGTCGCCAATATCCTGGTGCAGGAGGGCTTCTCGACCGTCGAGGAAGTCGCCTACGTGCCGGCCGGCGAGCTGGCGGCGATCGAGGAGTTCGACGAGGACATCGTCAAGGAGCTGCGCAATCGGGCGCGCGACGTGCTGCTGACGCAGGCGATCGTGAGCGAGGAGTCGCTCGACCAGTCGATGCCGGCCGACGACCTGTTGACGCTCGACGGCATGCGGCCGGATCTGGCGCTGGCACTGGCGCGCCGCGGCGTGCGCACGCGCGAGGAGCTGGCGGAGCAGGGCATCGACGATATTTCCGACATTGAAGGCCTGTCGAACGATGAAGCCGGCAGCCTGATCATGAAGGCTCGCGCCCATTGGTTCGAGGCGCAGCACTGACGCTGAGCGGTGGTGAAGACACATGGCTGACGTAACGATTGCCCAATTCGCCGACGTACTGAAGGTCCCGGTGGACCGCCTGATCGCGCAACTCGATCAGGCCGGCATCACCGTGACCAGCCCGCAGGAATTGATCAGCGAGGAAGCCAAGCTCGAGCTGCTGACGCATCTGCGCCGCAGTCACGGTCACGGCGGCGAGGGTTCGGCGCCGAGCCGCATCACGCTCAAGCGCAAGACTCAGAGCGAACTCAAGCTCGCCAGCAACCAGGGGCGTGCGCGCACGGTGAATGTCGAGGTGCGGCGCAAGCGCACCTATATCAAGCGCGACGTGCTCGAGGGCCAGGCACGGGCGCAGCAGGAGCAACTCGACGCGCAGAAGCGCGACGCTGAAGAGGCGCAGCGGGCGCTGAGCGAGAAGGCCGAAGCCGAGCGGCGCGAGCGCGAACGGGTCGAGGCTGAGAATCGCCGCCGCATCGAGGAAGAGCAGACTCGCAAGAAGGCGCTGGAAGAAGCACGGCGGCTGGCGGAACAACGCTCGGCGGAAGAAGCCGAGCGCGAACGGCAGCGCCGTCCGGCCGAAGGCGCGCGCGAAGCGCATGCGCCGCACGTGCATCCGGTGCCGGCGGCGCGCGAGGAAGCCGACGATAAGCGCACGCGCTATGGGCGCGAGGAGCTGCATATCGCCGGCGACGTCAGCGCGCGCCACAAGAAGAAGAAGCGGCTGAAAACCCGCGCCATGCCGGTCGGCGGCGGCGAAGCCAAGCATGCGTTCGAGATGCCGACGGCGCCGATGAAGCGCGAAGTGGCGCTCGGCGAGACCATCACGGTGGCGGAACTTGCGCAAAAGATGGCGGTGAAGGCCACCGAAGTGATCAAGGTACTGATGAACCTCGGCGTGCTGGCGACCATCAATCAGCCGATCGAGCGCGATACCGCGGTGCTGGTGGTTGAGGAATTCGGCCACACCGCCAAGCTGCTGCGCGAGAATCAGATCGAGGAAGGACTGCAGGGCGGGGAGGCCGAGGCCGAACAGCTCGAGGTGCGAGCGCCGGTGGTGACGGTGATGGGGCATGTCGATCATGGCAAGACGTCACTGCTCGACTATATGCGGCGCACCAAGGTGGCGGCAGGCGAGGCCGGCGGCATCACGCAGCATATCGGGGCGTATCACGTCGAGACTCCGCGCGGCTCGATCACTTTCCTCGATACGCCGGGTCACGCCGCGTTTACCGCGATGCGCGCGCGCGGCGCCAAGGCCACCGACGTGGTGGTGCTGGTGGTGGCGGCCGACGATGGCGTCATGCCGCAGACCATCGAGGCGATTCAGCACGCCAAGGCGGCCGGGGTTCCGATCGTGGTGGCGGTCAACAAGATCGACAAGCCCGATGCCGATGCGGAACGGGTGCGCACTGAACTGGCGAAGCACGAGGTGATCGCCGAGGAATGGGGCGGACAGAACATGTTCAGAAGCGTGTCGGCGCGTACCGGCGAGGGCATCGATCAGTTGCTGGAGGCGATCCTGCTGCAGGCCGAGGTGCTGGAGCTGAAGGCGCCGCGCACCGGTTATGCGGCCGGCGTCGTGATCGAATCGAGCATGGAGAAGGGCCGTGGCGCGGTGGTCACCGTGCTGGTCAAGCGCGGTACGCTGAAGGCCGGCGACGCCATCCTTGCCGGCAGCGAGTTCGGCCGGGTGCGGGCCATGTTCGACGAGAGCGGACAGACCATCACCGAAGCCCCGCCGTCCACCCCAGTGGTGGTGCTGGGCCTGTCCGGCGCGCCGAATGCCGGCGATGAGCTGCTGGTGGTCGAGAGCGAGCGCAAGGCGCGCGAGGTGGCTCTCTACCGGCAGGGCAAGTTCCGCGACGTCAAGCTGGCGCGCGCGGCAACCCGGGCCGAGGACGTGTTCTCGACCATGGGCGAGGTGAAGGCGGGCATCATTCCGGTGCTGATCAAAACCGACGTCCAGGGCAGCGCCGAGGCATTGCGCGACGCGCTGATCAAGCTGTCGACCGACGAGGTGAAGGTGAGCGTCATCGCCAGCGGTGTCGGCGGCATCACGGCCTCGGATATCCAGCTCGCCGCCGCCTCCAAGGCGTTCGTGATCGGCTTCAACGTGCGCGCCGACTCTGCCGCCCGCGAAGCGATGAAGGAAACCGGCGTCGAAGTGCGCTACTACAGCATCATTTACGAAGCCATCGACGACGTGAAGCAGAAGATGAGCGGTCTGCTGGCCCCGGAGATCAAGGAGACGATCGTCGGCATCGCGCAGGTGCGCGAGGTGTTTCGCTCCAGCAAGTTCGGCGTCGTGGCTGGCTGCCTGGTCACCGAGGGCGCCGTGCGGCGCAACAATCCGATCCGGGTGCTGCGCGACAACGTGGTGATCTTCGAAGGCGCACTCGAATCGCTGCGCCGTTTCAAGGACGACGTCAACGAAGTGCGCGCCGGGACCGAGTGCGGCATTGGCGTGAAGAATTACCAGGACGTGCGCGTCAACGATCAGATCGAGTGCTTCTCGCGCGTCGAGGTGTCGCGCACGATCCAGTGACGGCTCGTGCCGAGCACGCCGCATGCCGAAAGCCACACCCACTGCCCGCATCTCGCGCATTGCGGCGCAGATGCAGCGCTCGTTGTCGGAGCTGTTGCGCCGCGATGTCAAGGACCCGCGGGTCGGCAACGTCACGGTCACGGCGGTGGACGTGGCCAATGACCTGAGCTATGCCCGCATCCATGTGCTGCCGTTCGCCGGCGAACACCCGGCCGAGCAGGTGCTGACCGGCCTGCGCAGTGCCGCCGGCTACCTGCGCGGCGAGCTGGCGCGCGAGCTGAAGCTGCGGCACGCACCGCGGCTCGAGTTTCTGCTCGATACCTCGATCGAGGGCGCGCTGCGGCTGACGCAGCTGATCGAGACCGCGGTCAAGGCCGACCGCTCGCGCGCGCACGATGACAGCGCGGAGTAACAGTCATGCGTCCCGCCATGGCACCTGCCGGCCTGTGCGGGGTATTGCTGCTCGATAAACCGATCGGGCTCAGTTCCAACGCGGCGCTGCAGCGCGTGCGGTGGCTCGCGGGTGGCATCAAGGCGGGTCACACCGGTAGTCTGGATCCGCTGGCGAGCGGCATGCTGCCGATCTGTCTCGGCGAGGCGACCAAGCTCGCCGGCGAGATGCTGGCGCTGCGCAAGTGTTATCAGTTCGGCATCCAACTCGGAGAGCGCTCGGAAACCGGCGATGCGGAAGGCGCGATCGTCGAGCGCTGCGCGGTACCGGCTTTGACGCGCACGGCGGTCGAGGCGGTGCTGGGACAATTTCACGGCGAACAGCGGCAGATCCCGCCGATGTATTCGGCGCTCAAGCGCGCTGGCGAACCGCTGTATGCGATCGCGCGGCGCGGTCAGACGGTTGAGCGCGCGCCGCGCTCGCTGCACATCGAGAGCCTGCAGCTGCTCAAGCTTGAGAGCGAGCGGCTCGAGCTGCGCGTGCTGTGCTCCAAGGGCACCTATGTGCGCGTGCTGGCCGAGGATCTGGCGCGCGCGCTCGGCAGCTGCGGGCGGCTCTATAGCCTGCGGCGCGAGTATGTCGAGCCGTTTGCCGGTGAACCGATGGCCAGTCTTGCGCAGCTCGAGGCCGCGCATCAGCCGGCCGCGGACTGGCCGTTGCTGCCGGCCGATCGCGCGCTGATGCATCTGCCGGCCCTGCGACTGGCCCCGCCGGCGCTCGACGCACTGGCGCACGGCCAGGCGCTGCCCGAGGCGGCCGCAAGCGCCGCGCTGTGGCGCCTGTATGATGCCGGCGAGCGCTTTGTGGGCCTGGGCGAAAGCGATGCCGCCAATACGCTGCGTGTGCGGCGGCTGTTGAACCTGGCGCGAACGCCGCTGGCATAAGCAGCCGCGCTGGGTCGAATCGCAATGCCGGTAACTCCCTGTTCTGCTTGAGACAACGAAGCACTGCGGTTAGAATGCGCGGCCTTCAAAATGACGCGTAAGTTAGTCCAGAGGTATTGCACGCAATGGCTTTGTCCACGGAACAGAAGAGCGGAGTGGTCGCACAGTATCGGCGCGACCCCAAAGATACCGGATCGCCCGAAGTCCAGATTGCGCTGCTGTCCGAGCGTATCAACGGCCTGGGCGGCCATTTCAGTGCGCACAAGCGCGATCACTCTTCGCGCCGTGGACTGGTGAAGCTGGTCAATCAGCGTCGCAAACTGCTCGACTACCTGAAGTCGACTAATCCGGCCAAGTACCAGGAAGTCGTCGAACGCCTGGGCCTGCGTCGCTAATACTCCCGGGGTCGCGCATATCCCCACCGAGCGCGACCTCTTCTAATATCTGCAGCAACTATTTCCCGAGGTTTGAAGCGTGACTGTCTTCAAGAAGACTTTTCCCTATGGAACCCATACCGTCACCCTCGAGACCGGCGAGGTGGCGCGTCAGGCCGATGGCGCCGTCCTTGCCACGATGGGCGAGACGGTGGTGCTGGTCACCGCCTGCGCCCGCAGGAACGCGGTGCCGGGCCGAGACTTTTTTCCGCTGACTGTCAACTACATCGAGAAGACCTATGCCGCCGGACGCATTCCGGGCGGCTTCTTCAAGCGCGAGGGCCGGCCCACCGAACGCGAGACGCTGACCTCGCGCCTGATCGACCGGCCGATCCGGCCGCTGTTCCCGGATGGCTTTGCCAACGAGGTGCAGGTGGTTGCCACGGTCATCTCGCTCAATCCCGATGTCGATGCCGATATCCCGGCGCTGCTGGGCGCATCGGCTGCGCTGATGATCGCCGGCCTGCCGTTCAACGGTCCGATCGCCGCCGCGCGCGTCGGCTATCGGGACGGCCAGTACCTGCTCAATCCGACCCGTACCGAGCAGGCCAACTCGCAGCTCGAGCTGGTGGTCGCAGGCACCGCACCGGCGGTGCTGATGGTGGAGTCGGAGGCCAAGATCCTGAGCGAGGACGCCATGCTCGGCGCCGTGGTATTCGGCCACGAGCAGATGCAGGTGGCGATCAAAGCCATTCGCGAGCTCACCGCCGAGGCCGGTAAGCCGCGCTGGGACTGGAAGCCGGCGCTGGCGCACGCCCCGCTGGTGCAGGCGGTGGCCGCGAGCGCCACCGCGGCCGTATCGGACGCCTATCGCATCACTGAAAAGCAGCAGCGCTCCAACCGCCTCAGCGACATCAAGAAGGAAACCATCGACAAGCTGAGCGCGGCCGATCCGCAATGGACCGCCGAGTCGATCGGCATTGAGCTGTACAAGCTCGAGAGCCAGATCGTGCGCGAGCGCATCCTGGCCGGCGAACCGCGCATCGATGGCCGCGATACCGCGACGGTGCGCCCGATCAGCGTCAAGGTCGGCGTGCTGTCGCGTACCCATGGCTCGGCGCTGTTCACGCGCGGGGAAACGCAGGCACTGGTGACCACGACACTCGGCACTACCCGCGATGCGCAGATCATCGATGCGCTCGAGGGCGAGCGGCGCGAGCCCTTCATGCTGCATTACAACTTCCCGCCGTTTTCGGTTGGCGAGACCGGCATGATGGGATCGCCCAAGCGACGCGAGATCGGTCACGGCAACCTGGCGCGCCGCGGCGTGGCCGCCGTGATGCCTGACATGACCACGTTCCCGTACGTTATCCGCGTGGTCTCAGAGATTCTGGAATCCAACGGCTCGAGTTCGATGGCGAGCGTGTGCGGCACCAGCCTGTCGCTGATGGACGCCGGCGTGCCGGTCAAGGCGCCGGTGGCCGGCGTCGCCATGGGCCTGGTGCTCGAGGGCGCGCGCTTCCAGGTGCTGACCGATATCCTCGGCGATGAGGATCACCTCGGCGACATGGACTTCAAGGTCGCCGGCACGCGCGATGGCGTCACGGCGCTGCAGATGGACATCAAGGTTGAGGGCATCACGCCGGAGATCATGCGCGTGGCGCTGTCGCAGGCGCGCACCGGGCGGCTGCACATCCTCGATGAGATGGCCAAGGTCATCCGTGAGCCGCGCGCCAAGATGTCGGAGTGGGCGCCGTCGATCATCACGCTGCGGATCGACCCGGAGAAGATCCGCGATGTCATCGGCAAGGGCGGTGCGGTCATTCGCCAGATCACCGAGGAGACCGGCACCACGATCGACATCGAAAATGACGGCACGGTCAAGATTGCCTCGGTGCACGCCACTGCCGGGCGCGAAGCGCAGCGCCGCATCGAGCTGATTACCGCGGATGTCGAGGTTGGCCAGATCTATGAAGGCAAGGTGGTGAAGCTGATGGACTTCGGCGCCTTCGTCACGATCCTGCCGGGCCGCGACGGGCTGGTGCATATCTCGCAGATTTCCGACGAGCGGGTGGAGCGCGTGTCGGACAAGCTCAAGGAAGGCGATCAGATCCGCGTCAAGGTGCTCGAGGTCGATCGGCAGGGCCGCATCCGGCTGTCGATGCGCAATGTTGACGCCGCCTGAAGTCGGCGGCGGAGCTTAAGTGGGGGCCGCGCTGGCGGCCTTCATCAAGGTGCGAAAAATCTCTTCCTGGGCGCTGTGCCAGCGCTGATAGTTCTGATGCGCGAGGTGACTGGCGGCGGCGGCCGGATCGCCGGCCGGCGGCGTCTGGCTGAGGAACAGCCGCAGGATCTGCTCCAGATAGCTCGACAGCATGCCTTCCAGACCCGCGTCGTGACTGCGGATCAGCTCGGCCAGAAAGTCCTGGCTCAGAATCGTGCCGTGATGCTGTTCCTGGTCGGCAATCACCTGCAGCAGCACCGGCCGGGTGATGTCCTGCTGACTCCGCTTGTCAATGACGCAGAATTCGATGCGGTTCAGTACCAGCCGCCGCACGTCATCGAGCGTGATATAGCGGCTCTCGACCGTGTCGTACAATCGCCGGTTGGGGTATTTCTTGATGACGCGCAGCTCGCTCATAGGGAAGCCCTCGGGTTGTCAAGGCGCGTAGACCCTTATAGCCATGCGACAAAGGCATACCATAGTACAAGCGCTGGTGGAACCCAAATTCGGCTGAAATTGGCGGGATTAAGTGAAAATCATGTCCCGGAGACGTTCCGGGGCGCTCTAGCGGCGCCCTTTCCGTGTTCGGCTGGCAGACAGCGGCCGGTCTTGTCGCAAAGCGCCTGGCGGCGGCGCCGGCGCTAGCGCTCTTTCAGCGGTAGCGGTCGTCGCGATCGCCGTATTGGCGCTCGCGGCGTTCACGCCGCTCCTGGGCCTCGATCGACAGCGTCGCCACCGGCCGCGCCTCCAGGCGCTTGATGCCGATCTCCTCGCCGGTCTCGAGGCAGTAGCCGTAGGTGCCGTCTTCGATGCGCTTCAGCGCTTCATCGATCTTACGGATCAGCTTGCGTTCGCGATCGCGCGTGCGCAACTCGAGGCTGAATTCCTCTTCCTGGGTGGCGCGATCGTTGGGATCGGGGAAATTCGCGGCCTCGTCCTTCATGTGCGAGACGGTGCGATCGACCTCTTCCATCAGATCGCGCTTCCAACTGAGCAGGATCAGCTGGAAATGCGCCAGCTGCTGCTTGCTCATGTACTGCTCGCCGCGCTTGGCGACATAGGGCTTGACGTTGCGCGGCCCGGCCAGAAGGCTGCTGCTGTCGGGAGCCTCTGCTTCGGCGTCGGTCTCCTCGGTGTCGGGCAGCTGCCGCGCGCGTGCCGTGATCGAGCTCGCAGCGCCAGCGGCCCGGCCGCTCGACTGCGTGCTGTTGATGGGCGCGTGGCGCAGTTGCGCCATGCGATCCAGATCGCTGCTCTTCTTCGAGAATTTATTAGCCTCCGGCTTTGGTGCCGGCGGCGCGGCCGGTGCGGCCTTGCGGCTGACGAGTGCGCTCTTGCGCGGCTCAGGGCGGCTCGACGCGGCGCGGCGCGGAGCGGCCTTCGCGCTCGCTGGCTTCTTCAATTTACTCGCCTTGGATGCAGCCTTTTTGCCGGCCATCGCCTCGCTCCTGACACCACCGGTCATTTAAGAACGCGCGATTATACCGACGCGCGGCGGGCTGTACAGCGCCGAAAAACTACAGCTCCAGCAGGGTGTTACGTCGTTCAGGGCAACTCAACGACGCCGCCGGGCTGCCATTGCGGCGCTCGCCGCTCGGCGATCACGCTGGTGTAGATGCCGCCGCGTACGTTGAAACGGGCGCCGAGGCGCATGAAGCGCGGCGAGATGCTGCGCGCCAGGTGCTCGATGATCTCGTTGGTCACGGCCTCATGAAAAGCGCCGCGGTCGCGAAAGGACCAGAGATAGAGCTTGAGGCTCTTGAGCTCGATGCACAGCCGATCGGGTACGTATTCGAGTTCGAGCGTCGCGAAGTCCGGCTGACCTGTCTTCGGACACAGACAGGTGAACTCCGGGATGCTCATGCGGATGGTGTAATCCGGCCCGAGCGCCGGATTGGGGAAAGTTTCGATCTGGCTGGCGGGCTGGCTCGGCATAGCGGTGCATAAACTGCGTCGAAAGCGGCGGGCGGATAATCTACACTAGCGATGCGACTGGCGGTGATCGTTCACTCACGCACCATTGGGGACTTTCGGGACTTTAATGCGGCTCAACAAAGTCAGGCTGGCCGGATTCAAATCTTTCGTTGATCCAACCTCGGTGCATCTGCCGGGCAATCTCATCGGTGTGGTCGGCCCCAACGGCTGCGGCAAGTCCAACATCATCGACGCGGTGCGCTGGGTCATGGGCGAGCTGTCGGCCCGGCACCTGCGCGGCGATTCGATGAGCGACGTGGTGTTCAACGGCTCGAGCGCGCGCAAGCCGGTCGGCACCGCCGCGGTCGAGCTGGTGTTCGATAACAGCGACGGCAAGATCGTCGGTCCGTACGCCAGCTACAACGAGATCTCGCTCAAGCGCACCGTGTCGCGCGACGGCAGCTCGGCATACTTCATCAACGGCGGGCGCTGCCGCCGCAAGGACATCACGCAGCTGTTTCTCGGCACCGGTCTCGGCTCGCGCAGCTACGCGATCATCGAGCAGGGCATGATCTCGCGCGTCATCGAGGCGCGGCACGATGACATGCGGCTGTTCATCGAGGAGGCGGCCGGGGTATCGCTCTATAAAGAGCGCCGCCGCGAGACCGAGATGCGCATGGCCGACACGCGCGAGAACCTCGCGCGGCTGCAGGACCTGCGCGACGAGATCGACAAGCAGATCCGCCACCTGCAGCGTCAGGCCAACTCCGCCCGGCGCTACCAGGAGCTCAAAGCGCAGGAGCGGGCGCTGACCGCGGAACTGCTGGCGTTGCGGCTGCGCGAGCTCGACAGCGGCGCGGCGGTACAGGATGGGGCGGTGCGCGCGTGTGAGCTCGACATGCAGCAGGCGCTGGCGGACCAGCGCTCGGCGGAAGCGGCGATCGAGAAGCAGCGCGAGTACCAGAGCGAGTTGAGCGAGGCGGCAGCGCGGGTGCAGGGCCGTTACTACGAGCTCGGCGCCGAAGTGACGCGCAGCGAAGAGAACATCCGCTATCGGCGCGAGCTGCGCGAGCGTGCCCGCGACGACCTGTCGCAGGTCAGCGGCAATCTCGATTCGATCGCGCAGCAGATCGTGCGCGACGAGGAACAGCTCGCGGCACTGCGTGGTGAGATCGCCGAG
>Ga0209006_10004002_pt1 | contig 13439 bp, 15 predicted proteins | sample JacPin_JW_Ref_O2_FD_188567 | JGI IMG/M metagenome (GOLD analysis project Ga0209006, IMG submission 188567) | Forest soil microbial communities from Algoma, Ontario, Canada - Jack Pine, Ontario site 1_JW_Ref_O2 (SPAdes) (version 2) | ecosystem: Environmental > Terrestrial > Soil > Boreal... | reverse complement strand
CGGAGGGACTTGAACCCTCATGGGCCGTTTAAGCCCTGCGGATTTTCATACCGTCTACGGCTTTCGCCGCCCGGACGTGACGCTTTTAGAAAGCTCACGCCAGGTTTGCGGTCTGGACTATCCCTTCACCCTCCCCCGAAAGCTCCGGAGCTTAGGTGCTGCCCGTCTAGTCTCTACACCTTCCCGGCTGGTATCTCCGGGCTTGGCTCGGGATTGCCATTTGAGGTTTCCCCGAATTTGAGCAGTTCTGCATCGGCCGGTTTCCCGACGAGCACTCAAGTTTTCCTTAAGTCCGCTGCGTATGCCATTCCGCCACGCCCGCGCGCGGCTGTCTTACTACTCTCTATCATAGGGCATAGTGGGCCTTTTAACTCCGCTGCGCATGCCAATTTCGCCATTCCGGGCCGCGTTTTCATTCTAGCGTAGCGTTTCCGCTTTCGCCTTTTTAGATTTGAAGCGCCTAAGAAACTCTTCACCATTTACGCGACGTTCGATAACTCGCGCGACGGAATTTTCTTTCGTCCTTGCCACAATGTTTGCTGCTCCATCTTTTGAGCTTCGGCATCAAAATATACTGACAAGGAGGTCCCAATGAGGCGTTCTCTTTCTAAGATTGTTCTTTTCTTTCTGGCCGTCGTTTTTGTGGCAAGTTCCGCGGTTCTCGTGTACGCGGGCAACGATGTGCTGGGTGAAGTGGAACTGGTGGGCGCAACCAAAGTCGAAAAGACATCCGGCGTCTGGATCGACGGACAATATCTCGGCTACCTCAACGAACTAAAAGGTTCGAAGAAGATTCTCTTGCTTCCGGGCGATCACGACATTAGTGTGCGCCAGGGCGGCTACGTCGATTTCACCCGCAAGATCACGGTGCGCGCCGGAGAAAAACTGAGCGTGGACGTCAAGATGGAAAAAGACACGCGCGTCCAAATGCCGCAGGTGACCGCGGAAATCAAGCTTGACGTTAACCCCAACCGCGCCGCCGTTCTTGTCGATGGAGTTTTCATCGGTCACGTCGCCGAGTTCAACGGCATCGGCAAAGCCCTGCTCGTGGCGCCGGGCAAACGCCATGTAAGTATCACCCTTCCCGGTTATCAAACATTCGACACGGATATCGATCTGGTCGCCAACCAGAAGTTCACACTAAAAACAGAATTGGTCAAGGGCGGGCCAGCGGAAGGAATCGCTCCGCCTCAGCGATGAAGAGTATCGAATGTGATCGTTTGCCTGTGATCGTTATGGCGGCGAATTGGAGCGAATAAATTGACCGCGTGGATCGGTCTGCTCTTATCTCGCAGCCGTGGAGGCCGCAACCATTCCCCGTTGTTTCTGTAACTCTCCCAAAAATGCCTCGGGAGCCAGTGTGGCCTTGTTGCGGAAAAGGCCCAGCAACGGATCGCCAGATTCGGGTGGAGCGGCAGGATTTTGCGTACTTGCAGCCGCGTCGGTTTCCAAACCTTCAGGCTGCACCAGCAACTCCGGCCGCACATCGCGATTCTCTGTCAATACCGCGAGAAATTTCTCCAGGCCTTCCCGATGCTGTTGAGTTGTTTGCGTAAACTCGACTCCCATGCCGCGGTCGGGATGCATCACCCGCACCACCCCTTCGGCACGTAGCTCCATCGCCGCGGCGCGCATGGAAATTGTGACCCGCGTTGAAGCCGGAAACGGAGACTGAATTTCGAGATAACAACCGCCCATGCTCAGGTCCGTAAGCTGACACCGCACCGGCGGATCGTCTTGCTCCGCCTCCGCCGAATTGTGTGCGATCCAATCCTGCAACCGGCGCGCATCGTCGGGAGAGACTTGCACGAACCGTAATCCCGCTTGCGCCGAAGTTCCTTCCCAGGCAAACTCCGCGGCCAAATCGAAAACCGCCTCGCTTCCGGGTAACGAAAAAGAGACCTGCCACTTGCCCGACGGACGCCCGCGCTTGGGAATGCTTACTGCCATTCCGCCCTCGCTCAGGTCCGACGTCGTCACTTTCGACGAATCGATTGAGTCCAGGCTCCTGATCGACACAGGAATTTGCAAAGGGATCCGAATATTGCGCCGCCGCTCCCGCTTCATCAACGCTCGCGCGGCGCGGAAGCTGGACTTGGCCCGCTCCACGGAAACCGGCTTATAAAGAACGAAGTGCGCGCCCAAATCGAAAACCGACCGCAGGCCAATTGCCGTATCCACCACCGCAACCGCCACCGCTCGCTTATTGCATTGCGCGCTTCTGGCGCTTCCCAGAACTTCCGCCGCTCCGCTGCCCGCAAGGTCCACGATGATCGCTTCGAACCGCTCCCGTGTCAGTTTGCGCAATGCGCTCTCCGGATCGCCGCACAACTCCATCGAGATCTCGAGATCGCTCAGGGTGCGGCGCAATACTCGAACAATTTTTTCATCCGCGCACAGCACCAGGGCCTTAAGAATCATTGTGTAAGAATCGGCTTTCCGCGAAAAAATGTGAGAGCGTCCTCTTTGCACTCTACGTTCGTGGTCGGCTCGGGGCAACCGCAACCATGTCTCGTGGATTACGTCCGTAACCACCCTCGCGAAATCGCATGCGCCGGGGATCGGGAAGAAGTGCCATAGCATAACAAAGCGAGCCCGCCGCAGGATCATTCGTCTTCGTCGGTTCCTCCGCCACAGCCAAGCTCTTTTACTCTTCTGACCTTTTGGCTGCTTTACCCAGTGCCCCTCGCAACCGAGAAGTCTTAGCGCATCAGTCCAATCTCAGTCTGAGTCAGATTGTTTCCCCAAGGCCTACGACCTTGGTTTGGCGGACCGCATCCTTTCACGGAATAAGTAATTTAATTATCAATAACATACAAATAAGACTGGCATCGGAGACGTGAAACTAATCCATTGACTCCCCCCAATTTCCATCGTAATATACCGAGTCTCCATCACCTTGGAACCCTTCGTAGGATGATTAGGCAGTTCTAATTGTCCCACGGAATGTCCCTTAGTTCTGCATCCCGGGAACGCGGTGGGGAATCATATAGATAGCGGGATTTATAAAGCAATCGTTGAGCGTTTATCCCCTTACGTAGAAAGGCGTTTCTCATGGCCAAGCGACGCGGAAATCCCAACTGGGGCAAACCCGAACCGATCGGGCCGATTACCCCCACCATCACCGAGTTCGAACAGGTTGTGCGCGAGTACAAACTCTCCCCCGACCAGTACTTGCGCTCGACCCGCCTGCGCGAATGGGCGCGGCGCAATAAAAACTCCAAGTACATCCCTGAGCCTTTGCTTGAAGCCTGGGGCTTCGAAATCGAATCTACTTTGTAATTGTTGGCGCAATGTAAAGGGCCGCTCGCCGGAGCGGCCTTTTTGTCGTTTGGGCCATTTTGGGTGGCCACGATTGTTGAGGTTTTGGGTGGAGCAGCGCTTCAGCGCTGCGATAAGGCTTTTCTTTCAGAATCGGCTTTAAAGCCCCCGAGGCCTAGGAGGAACTCGATCTTCTGCAATAATTGGCCCGACGACATGCCAGTGCTCAACCTCCTCCAAATCCCGCCCTCCGAACTTTTCACCCTCGTCGCCGCCATCGCCTTCGCCGCTGGACTCAACCTCTATCTCACCGTTTCCGTCCTTGGATTGCTCTCCCGTTTCGGCCACTTGCCACTTCCTCCTGGCCTGCAATTGCTGCAAACCTGGCCGATAATTGCCGTCAGCCTCGCCCTGTTCGCAGTCGAATTCTTCGCCGACAAAATTCCCGCCTTCGACCTCATCTGGAACGCCCTCCATACTTTCATCCGCGTCCCCGTCGCCGGACTCATCGCCTATCAAGCTACGAAGCAACTCTCTCCCGAACACCAACTCCTTGCCACCTTGTTAGGAGCAGCCATCGCCCTAGCCGCTCACGGTGGTAAAACCGCCCTCCGTGCCGCCGTCACTCCCTCACCCGAGCCGCTCTCCAACATCGGCCTAAGCCTCGGCGAAGACGGGCTAGCCCTCGGCCTGACCTGGCTCGCCACGCGCCATCCCTACGTCGCCGGCGCCATCGCCGTTGTCCTGGTCGTGATAATCATCTTCCTGATCCGTCTGGTCACGCGAGCCCTCCGCGCTCTCTTCCGCGGCGCAGAGCAAGAATTAACCGCCCGGTGAGAACGAGGAAAGTGTAGTAAACAGGGAGCCTTGTCGTTCCGAGACATGAGCGAAGCGAAACAGGAGGAAGCTGCTTATCTGTTCTCGCCCAAACCGCAGCCCGCCGTTTGTGCATCCAAGCATCGACCCGAAAGAGAGGCCCCGTTATGGACGAAGACCTGGCCCACCAAATCCTGGATGAATTGTTTGAGCACCTCGAAGACGTGGAAACACAAAGCGCGGCCATTCTGCATTTCTTAAAAGCCAAAGGCATCGCCACCGACGAGCAACTATCGCCCTACTTTGAGGAGGCGTCCAAAGCGACCAGCGTCAAATGGGTCGCTGAGCGAGCGAGAATAAACTATCTGCTCGCCGCCGCCACGAGGTTGCCGGATAAAGCCGCAGAAAAAAAGCCCACGAAGCCCGCAGCGACGGATCCAAACCCCACCCCCGACACACGCGAGGAAACAGATACCGGAAAAGACGAACAAGATGGAAAAGACGGCCAACGCGCCAACAAAGCCGCCCGCAAGGCGAACGCGGAAGGCAATGCCGCTACGCATACTGACACCGGAAAGGACCAGAGCACGAACGACAAGAGCAAAGAAGAGAAGAACAGCCGCCGACGGGAACAAGCGACGAACGCAAACTAACCAATTCTCGTTCTTGCTGTGATCTGCATCGTCACCACCGCTACGGTTATGTCCCGCCCAAGGAACTGGGCGGCCAACGGCGAGCGCTTCTGACCTGGCTCGAAGACTTCATCCCGCAAATGGGCCGCTCCGGCCGCGTCGAAGGGACCCGCGAGTTAGTCATCACTGGAACGCCCTTCATCGTCGCCTACCCTAAAACGCGACGCTATCCAAATCCTGGCCGTCCTGCATGCCGCCCGCAAGTGGCCAAAGAAATTCTAGCAATTGCAGAATTTGTCGTTCCGACGCGCGAGCGAAGCGAGACAGGAGGAATCCCTACTACCTATCACGAAATGGCTGGGTTTCCTCCATGATCATTTATTTCCATCGCTCCCATGTGACATCCAACCTTGTCTTCCACAACTCCAATGTCCGATTATGGCTCAAGCCCAAAGGCATGGGCGCATATCATGGCGAAACAGGTAGCATCTAAATCCTTATTCTCCAAGAATTTGCGTGCAACTCCTTGGCGCTCAAGAATTTGCAAAGAGACCCCCGGATTAAAACAGCGCAACTCTTTAAGAATCTATAATTTAGAGAAAAACTGTTTTCGTTTTTCGGTCCAGATCATGACGCGGGCCACGGCGACCAGAGACGAAACATGGCGGCGACATTTCCCACGCCACTCCCTGCTAAACTGTTTCTTGAGTGACTGAAATGATCCCGCAACCTTCATTCACCAATGTCCCCGACGCCATCGCAGAAATTCACGCCGGTCGCATGATCGTCGTCATCGACGATGAAGACCGCGAGAACGAAGGCGATCTCACTCTAGCCGCAGAAAAAGTCACGCCCGAAGCGATCAACTTCATGGCGAAGTACGGACGCGGCCTGGTCTGCCTCGCCATGACCGAAGAGCGCCTCGATCATCTCCGCTTAGGCCCCATGTCCGCAGAGAACACCTCGCAATACGGCACCGCATTCTGTGAAGCGATCGATGCGCGCACCGGAGTCACGACAGGAATCTCCGCCCACGATCGCGCACGCACGATTCAGGTCGCGATTGATCCTGCAACGCAGCCCTCTGATCTCGCGCGACCCGGCCACATGTTTCCTCTGCGCGCGCGCAAAGGCGGAGTCCTGGTACGCGCTGGGCAGACCGAGGCTTCCGTCGACCTGGCGCGGCTCGCGGGCATGATTCCCGCCGGCGTCATCTGCGAAATCATGAAAGACGACGGCAGCATGGCGCGCGTCCCCGACCTGACAGAATTTTGTCGCGAACACAATCTAAAGATGATCACCGTCGCCGAAATCATTCGCTATCGCATGGCGCATGAGCGTTACGTGCACCGCGTGGGCGAAGCTTTGGTCGATACACGGTTCGGCGAGTTCCGTTTAATCGCCTATGAAAGCGAAGTGGACGGCGGCGAGTCGCACGTGGCCATGATTAAAGGAGAGATGCCTAAAGGAGAAATTGAAACCCGCGAAGAGCCGGTGCTGGTCCGCATGCACGCCCACTGTCTAATGGGCGATGTCTTCGGTTCCACTGCGTGCGAATGCCACGCCACTCTGGAAGGCTCGCTGCGCCGCATCGCAGAAGAAGGCCGCGGCGCGCTGATCTACCTGCACCAAACGTCGCAGGGATTTTCCGTCGAGCGCGCAGGCGAACGCGCAGCGCTCAGCTTCCATCACGGCCGCAAATCGCCTCCGCTGGAAAATGAAAAAGAAACGCAACGCGAAATCGGCATCGGCGCGCAAATTCTTTCGGATTTAAATCTGCGAAGAATTCGGCTGCTGACCAACCGCCCGAAAAAAGTAGCAGCCCTGGAAGGTTTCGGAATCGAAATCGTGGAGCAGGTTCCCGTGGAACTGGAACATCAGAAAGCCCACAGTTAACGGGGCCTTAAAAAGGTTTGCGGACGATCACTTCGGCTTCACGGATAAAAAACTGCGCCGAACAAGTTTCCGACCCGCAGATAACCGGCATCAGCCCGTTGATCTGCCGCCGCGTGATAAGCCCCAGCATGCCGCACGAAGGGCAAGCCAGCACGGCCCAGTAGGGATCTTCCTTCTCGCCAATCTCACCGGCGTTTTCGAGAACAAAAACCGTGCCGGGAAGCATCTGTTCCGGGATCCATTCATTCAGGATGTCGAGTTCGCCGATCATGTTGCTCCTCCTGGTTTATCCCTTCACCCGCGATTGAACTTCCCAACCTATGAAACTTTTTTAGCACGCCGCCGCCGATCCGACGACGTTACCGAAGTATTCGACTTGCGGGAGATGACCTGAGCGCGCACTAACCGAACCGCATCGCTCAGGCAAACTCCCAGAATGGGCTGCCGCGAATTTTTCAGAATATCGACAATCTGTTTCGCCGAAGTTTCCAGATACAGCCGCTTGCCATCGCTGAGCAAGTGGTACTCGGAGCTGCTGCTCACGATCTCCGCCAACCCCTTGCCAAATTCACGGTCCAAAAAGCGCATGACCTTTCGCACGCCTTGCAGCGAAAATCCCTTGTGGCGCAGCTCGCTGATCACCGCCAACTCCGCGAGGCGGTCTACCGAATACAGGCGGCGATGGCCCTCACGTTGAGCTTTTACAACGCCTTTTTCGTCCCACCATTGCAACTGGCGCGGAGTGATGCCGATCAGCCGGATCACTTCTTGCGATGTGAAACGCTCTTCCATAAGTTGGGCGGTCAGTCTAATCGACGAAGAAACAATTCTGCATCAAAATGTTTCAAACATTTTAGGCATGAGTGGGCAGGAGTCAAGCAAAGATTCGATGAGTGCGGGGTGACTAGGAGTGTTCCCGGTCCGAATTGGGTCTCGGCGCCTTCAAGAACAAGATTTTTACCACAGAGGGACGCGGGGGTAACACAGAGGTACACGGACGGCGGAACTGGCTAGCCGCCGCCGACGAACTGGACTATTTCCAGGCGGTCGCCATCGGAGAGCTTTGTTTCGGGCCAGCGATCGCGAGGAACGATATTGCGATTCAGTTCAACGGCGACGCGATCCGGCTTCATGCCCAGCGATTCCACCAGCGCCACCAGCGACAAGCCGCCGCCGTCGTCTTCGGGAGAAAAGACGCTTTCTTTTCCGTTGATATGCAACTTCATGGTCTAAGGCCCGTACTTCCACAGATCATTGAGGTAACCCAGCGTCCCTGCCGAGTCGTTGCCATTTCCGCCAAACAGCCAGAAATTTCCAGATGCGTCGGTCCAACTCGCGCCCGAAAATCGCGCACCTGGAATGTTGCCCGGCGCGGCCATGCCTTCAGTTCCGTAGACGCCTGTCTGGTCGCCGATATTCGGTCCGCCCACCCAGGTCCATTCGCCAGCACTGTATTTCCAGAGATCGCTGAGGATGCCCACTCCCCCTACCGAGTCGTAGCCATCTCCGCCGAACAGCCACAAATTTCCCGACGCATCGATCCAGGTCGCACCCGCAACTCGCGCTCCCGGCGCGTTACTCGCGCTGGCCGTTCCTAAAGTTCCGTAGGATCCCAACTGGTTGATCGAATTCGATCCGCTCATCCACGTCCACTGCCCGGCGCTGTACCTCCACAAATCGTTTAACGGATTGAATTGCGAATCCGGACCGGCCCCACCACCAAACAGCCATAAATTGCCCGAGGCATCGGTCCATCCGACCGCCTCGTAGCGGGCACCGGGAACGTTTCCCGCGGCAGCCGTGCCCAAGGTTCCATACACGCCAGCTTGATCGATCACGTTCGCGCCACTCATCCACGTCCATTCGCCGCCGCTGTACTTCCACAGGTCGTTGAGGTAATCCGATGCTCCGTTTGCATCGATCCCCGAACCTCCGAACAGCCAGAAATTTCCCGCCGCATCGGTCCAACTCACAGCCACGGCTCGCGCTCCGGGAAAGTTGCCGGGTGCAGCCGTCCCCAAGGTTCCGTAAACGCCCGATTGCTCGCCTACATTGGACCCGCCCATCCACGTCCACTCACCGCCGCTGTACTTCCACAGGTCGTTCAGATTCTGACTGCTTCCGGTCGAGTCGAGGCCAAGTCCTCCGAAGAGCCAAAGATTCCCGGCGGAATCCGTCCAACCCACGGCCTGGCACCGCGCTCCGGGAACATTGCCCGCCGCGGCCACGCCCAGCGTTCCGTAGATTCCCGCCTGGTTGGGAGCGCTCGACCCGCTCATCCATGTCCATTGCCCCGCGCTGTACTTCCACAGGTCGTTGAGAAAAATGTCCGATGTGGCTGTGGGAGCCTGTATCCCGCCGAATAGCCAGAAATTTCCCGCCGTGTCGGTCCAGCTCACGGACTGATTCCGCCCGCTCGGAACGTTTCCGGCAGCAGCAGTTCCCTCGGTTCTATATGTTCCTGCCTGGTTGGCGACATTCGCGCCGCTCACCCAGGTCCATTGATTGACGTTGGTAGTCGTGGTGGTGGTCGTAGTCAAAGTCGTGGAGCTTCCGGCACCACCGCCGCACGCCGTGAAGGAGAGCGAGGCCGTTACGATCAGCATGAATATGCAGGACTTCATAGGTTGCTCCGTCCAGAGTTATTCATTTCTGACTGGGAAGGTTGCAGCGGATAATTCTAACTGAGTCTTTCCTGATGAGCTATGTCCAAGCGAATATCCTCAGGGGCTGAAACCGGCTCCGGTCTGCAAGGCTTGGCGGCGCGAGTTCAACTCGTGCCCTTCCCGAGCCGCGCCCTTTGCGGTCGGCGTCGTACAACTTTCGGTTTATTCTGCTTTACGCAGGAGGAACTTACGAGTGGCGGTGCGGCCTTCGTAGCTGGCTTGCACCAGCACGGAGGAATCGGGGAGGGCGGATTCTTCGACTTCCACTTTGATTTCGGCGCCGCCGGCGGAGTCGGCGACGGCCTGCGTATAAAAAGGAGCGACGTCGGGACGGGCGAAACGAAAGGTCAGACGCGCGCCGGGTGCAGCCGCGCCGCCTTCGGTCACGCGTAACTGCATGGTGAGGCTGCGGTCGCGGTGAATCGATTCGGCGTTCAGCCACTGGACTTCGAGTTCTTTTACGCCGGCCAGCGAATCGGGTTCGGGCCGGTCGAGAACGCTCTCCAACTTACCTTCGCGGATGGCCTCCAGGACTTCGCGATGCTGCTCACGCAGCCGCTGCTCTTTCTCTGAGTCCGCACGTGGCTCGCCCGCTTGTGGCTCGGCAGCCCAACCGGCATAGGAGACGGCTTTTTTTCCCACGCAACGACCGCGCACGAAGACCTGCGTCTGGAGCAGCAACTCGCTCTCGCGGGCTTCGCTTTGCACGTGGTAGATCGTGTCGCCGTGCTTTACGTCGGTGTTAAAGCCGAAGATCATGAAGGATTTCTAATCAATACCGGCAATTGCGCAGTGGAAAACCCGCGTCTCCGAATGTAACAGATTCACTCTCAGAGGCTGATTTTCTATTTCAAATTCCCCGATTGTAACAATCGCGAAATTTTCTTTCGCAAATCCGCAAATTGTGCGGTGGTTCGCTTGACACTCCACGATGCAAACCCTAACCTAGAATGTTTAAGTATTGCTGGCGCGAATTATATATATCCCGTCCTATGCCCGACAATTATTTCGCACGCTACTTGCCACTGTTGATTCACTTTCTGCTGGCTAGTGGCATTGCGGGCGCAATCATCACGCTTTCATGGCTGATCGGGCAGCGTAAACCGACACGCGCCAAGATGGAAGCGTATGAATGCGGCATGACCCCGGTGGGCGACGCGCGCGAGCGATTCTCGGTGAAGTTTTACCTGGTGGCCATGCTGTTCATTTTGTTCGACGTGGAAGCAGTGTTTATCTATCCCTGGGCCATCATTTTGCGCGATCTCAAACACTTTGGCCTGTGGGAGATGTTCGTTTACCTCGGCATTTTTCTGGTGGGCTTCTTCTATGTGTGGAAAAAAGGCGTGCTCGATTGGGGAGCCAGTGATTCCAGGCGGGGGAATTTCTGATGGCGCTCACTCCCGCCGTTACTGATTTGGAAAGTCTCAAAGGGCATCCCGCTGTGGCGCGACTGCTGGCGTGGAATACCGCGGTCGTGCAACAGGCCAAGTTCGACCGCGGGGAGATGACGATTTTCATTGAACGGGGCAGCATCCGTGAAGCTTGCCTGGTGTTGCGCGAAGACCCGGTTTGCGAGTTCAACTTTCTTTCCGACGTCACCTGTGTCGACTGGTATCCCGCCGAGCCAAGGTTTGAAATCGTGTATCACCTGCTCTCAATTCCCAACAAGGAGCGGGTTCGGCTCAAGGTGCGGTTGAACAGCGCCAGTCCGGCAGTCGAATCGCTCACTTCCGTGTGGCCCGCAGCCAACTATTTTGAACGCGAGGTCTTTGATTTATTCGGCGTCCGCTTTAATGGGCACCCTTATTTGCGGCGCATCTTGATGCCGGAAGATTGGGAAGGCTATCCGCTGCGCAAAGACTATCCGGTGGAGGGCTATCGCTAAATGGCCCATCTGACTTCTACGCCCGTGCTGGAACCTGGCCAGGATCGCACGATGATCCTGAACATGGGACCGCAGCATCCGTCAACGCATGGCGTCCTGCGATTGTTGCTGGAAATCGACGGCGAGAACGTGGTGCGGATCATGCCCGACATTGGATTTCTGCACACGGGCATCGAGAAGACGTGCGAGGCGAAATTTTATCAGCAGGTGGTGCCGCTGACCGACCGCATCGATTATTTGTGTCCCATGACCAACAATCTCTGCTATGTGCTGGCGGTAGAGAAGCTGCTGGGGCTGGAGATTCCTCCGAAGGCGCAGTGGTTGCGGGTGTTGCTGAACGAGTTGACGCGGATTAATTCGCACCTCGTCTGGCTGGGCACGCACGCCATGGACATCGGCGCGATGACCGTGTTTTTATATTGCTTCCGCGAGCGCGAAGAAATTTTGCGCATGTTCGAAATGGTGAGCGGACAGCGCATGATGACCTCGTATTTTCGCGTAGGAGGAATTGCGCTGGAGCCTCCGCTGGGATTTTTTGATCGCGTGCGCGACTTTGCGGGCTATTTTCCGGAGAAGGTGGATGAGTACGAAAATCTGCTGACGGGAAATCCAATTTGGGGAATGCGCACCAAGGGCGTGGCTACGATTTCCGCGGACGATGCAATCGCTTTGGGAGCAAGCGGACCGACGTTGCGAGGCAGCGGCGTGGATTTTGATTTGCGGCGCGACATGCCGTATTCGAGTTACGAGAAATTCCAGTTCAAAGTGCCGGTGGCGCAGGAAGGCGATGTATTCGCGCGTTATATGTGCCGCGTGCTGGAGTTGCGCCAATCGATTTCGATTGTGAGGCAGGCGCTGGACGGCATGCCCGAAGGGCCGATCAAAGCCAATGCGCCAAAGGTGGTGCTGCCCGACCGCGAAAAAATGAAGACGGAGATGGAAGCGCTCATCTATCACTTTAAGATCATTACTGAGGGCTTTGCGGTGCCGGCGGGCGAGGTGTATCAGGCGGTAGAGTCGCCGCGCGGCGAGATGGGATATTACGTGGTCAGCGATGGGACAGCCAAACCGTATCGCGTACACATGCGCGCTGCATGCCTGGCGAATTTGCAAGCACTGCCGAAGATGTGCGAAGGACGGTTGCTGGCCGATGTGGTGGCTGCCATCGGGAGCATTGATATTGTGTTGGGAGAAATCGATCGATGACTCTGCGGTCTCGGCGCTCTCCGCGTTGGAAAGGCATTTAACGCGGAGCACGCCGAGATCGCAGAGGATTGCGGAATGAGATTTTCTGACGAATTCGAAGCGCGGTTTGCCGAGATGGTGCCGCATTATCCGACAAAGAGGTCGGCGCTGGTGCCGACGTTGCTTTATGCGCAGGATGAGGTTGGATTTCTTTCGGATGAAGTGATTGCGGAAATTGCCGGGCGTCTCGATCTGACGGAACTCGAAGTGCGCAATGTGATCAGCTATTACTCGATGCTGACCACCAAGCCGCGCGGGAAATTTCATGTGCAGGTCTGCACCAACATCAGTTGCATGGTGCGCGGCGGCGAAGAGATTCTGCAACACTGCGCCGCGAAGCTCGGAGTCGGCCACAAGCAGACTACCGCCGATGGGATGTTTTCGCTGGAGGAAGTCGAGTGCATCGGCGGATGCAGTTGGGCGCCGGCGGTACAGGTGAATTACGACTTTCACGAGAACCTGACAGCGCAAAAGATGGATGCGGTTTTGGACGGATATAGGAAGAAGGCAACGCAGTAGAACAATTGCTGTCTGATTGTTGATTGCTGATTGAAAAACCTGGATTTGGCATTTCAATCAACAATCAGAAATCAACAATTATCAATTTTAAATGGCTGACTTGGTTTCCCATCCCGACGAGGTAAGAGTCGTCTCCCGGCGCTTCGGCCAGGGTGCGACCAATCTCGACCGCTACCTCGAACTGGACGGCTACAAGGCCGTGCAGAAAGCCCTCGCCATGGAACCCGACGCTATTGTGAACGAAGTTAAAGCTTCGGGTTTGCGCGGACGCGGCGGAGCGGGATTTTCCACGGGGATGAAATGGTCGTTCGTCCCCAAGACGGCGCCGAAGCCGAAGTACGTTTTGTGTAACGGCGATGAGAGCGAGCCGGGCACCTGCAAAGACCGCCTGATTTTTGAGCACGATCCGCATTCGGTGATCGAAGGCGTGATGATTGCCGGCCTGGCGGTGGGCGCGAAGAGCGGATATATCTACATTCGCGGCGAATATCGATATCTGTCGATCATCATGCAGAAGGC
>Ga0209006_10004001_pt1 | contig 13441 bp, 15 predicted proteins | sample JacPin_JW_Ref_O2_FD_188567 | JGI IMG/M metagenome (GOLD analysis project Ga0209006, IMG submission 188567) | Forest soil microbial communities from Algoma, Ontario, Canada - Jack Pine, Ontario site 1_JW_Ref_O2 (SPAdes) (version 2) | ecosystem: Environmental > Terrestrial > Soil > Boreal... | reverse complement strand
CATCGGCTATTCGGCGGCGGCTCGCGCGGCCCGCTTGGCTTCGATCTGGCCAATGGCATCGACCACCGCGTCGAACGTCAGCAGCGTCGAGGCATGGCGGGCTTTGTAATTGCGCACCGGCTCGAGCACGGCGATATCGGCCCATTTTCCGTCAGCGGGCGGGGCGCCGTTCTCCTTGAGCATCTTGCGCACCCCTTCGCGCAGTGCGCGCAGTTCCTCGGCGCTCGAGCCGATAACGTGGCTCGCCATGATCGAGGACGATGCCTGTCCCAAGGCACAGGCTTTCACCTGGTGGGCGAAATCCGTGACCTTATCGCCGTCCATTTTCAGATCGACGGTGACGGTCGAGCCGCAAAGCCGCGAATGCGCGGTCGCCGTGGCGTCCGCATCCGGCAGCCGCCCGATCCGCGGAATTGTCCCCGCCAGTTCGATAATCCGGCGATTATAAACCTCGTCGAGCATGGCAAGATCGTAAACCGTGCGCCGGCCCTGTTGCCGGCTCAACGTTATATAGGTACTGGCAGACGGCGGCGAGAGACCGCAATCTTGGCCTGCCGTCTTGGCCCAATGCAGCCTTTGAAGCATCGCTATGTCCGAAAGCACATTCACGGCAGCGCATACCGCCTCCGACCTGGAGGAGGGGCTGGCCCTTACCCCCAAATTCGACGCCAACGGATTGGTCACCTGCGTCACCACCGACGCCGGATCCGGTGAAGTGTTGATGGTCGCCCACATGAATGCCGAGGCGCTGGCCCGGACCATCGCGACTGGCGAAGCCTGGTACTTCAGCCGGTCACGCGGCACGCTGTGGAAGAAGGGCGAAACGTCGGGCCACGCCCAACGGGTTCTGGAAATGCGCGTCGACTGCGATCAGGATGCGATTTTGATCAAGGTCGAGCAGAGCGGCGGCGCATGCCACACCGGACGCCGGTCATGTTTTTATCGCACGGTGCAACTGGGCAAGCCCGGCCCGGTTGTGCTCGAACTGCGCGAGGAGCGCGTTTTCGATCCGAAGTCTGTTTACAAGGATAGCTAGCGGCGCGTCTCCGGCCGGGCGTTTCAACGATAGCTTGTTGGCGGAAAATCGCGGTGGAAGGATAGGCTGCGGTCGGCACAAGCGCGACCAATACGCAGATCACCTGAAATGGCCCGAACGGCCACCGCAAGCCCCCCTCATCCCATGCCCGCTTGCTGCTCACACGAAACACGTCGCCGCCCGACTAACTTGGCGGCTACGCGTTCGCGCTGACGCGACACTCCTCCCTGCACACACGGGAGTGGCGGGCACTTGACCATGCTGTGCGGGTCCCCACACACACGCGCATCGCAGGAACCGTCGGCAGGCAATGGGGCGGCGGTATGATCGCGGCTTGAAGATTCCGGGGCACGCCCGCCACAATTCCCAGGCCCGGCGGGCGGCGCGGATGCTTCGTTTGTGCTTTTGCGCGGGCGTTTTAGGTCTTCCGGGCCGCCGCGCGCTCCAGCAGTCTCTTCGCCCGAACCAGATGCGGCTGGTCGGCCATGACGCCGTTAATCGCTAGCGTGCCGGCGCCCGGATTGGCCGCAAAGGCATCGACGATAGTCTTTGCCTGCGCGATGGCCTCGGCCGAGGGCGTGAAGACCTCGTTGATGATCGGAATCTGCGCCGGATGGATCGCCATTCTGGCGGTGAAGCCGTCGCGGCGGCCGGCTTCGGAATCGGCACGCAGTCCTGCGTCGTCGCGGAAATCGATGTGCACGGTGTCGATGGCCTGAACCCGCGCGGCCGCCGCTCCGGCAATGCAAAGCGTGCGCGCCAGCCGGTACGGATCGAGGTAGCGGCCGTCAGCGTCGCGATTGGTCTCGCTGCCGAGATCGGCGGAAAGATCCTCGGCGCCCCAGGTCAACGCCGAAAGCCGTGCGCTGGCGCCGGCATAGGTGCCGGCCACAAACAGCGAGGCGGCGGTCTCGGTTGCAATGGCGATGATCTTGATGTGGCCGTCCGGCAATCCGTTCTCCGCCTCGCGCACGGCGAGCTTGGCGTCGGCGTGAACGACGGACGGGCCGCCTTCCGCCTTCGGTAGCATGATGGCGTCGGGCTGCCCGGCCGCGACCGCGTCAAGGTCGGCGTCGGTCAGACCGCTCGGCAAGCTGTTGACGCGCACGATGAGGTACGGGCGATCCGCAGTGGCGTTGGCCTCCTTGAGGAAGGAGAGTGCCGTACCCCGCGCCGCGACTTTGTTTTCGGGCGCGACCGAATCCTCAAGATCAATGACCAGCGCGTCGGCGCCGCAGGTCATTCCCTTGGCAAATTTCTTCGGACTGTCGGCGGGCACGAAGAGCAGCGAACGCATGTTTGTTTTTCCTGACCGGGATCGTGAGGGAAGCGAGATTCACGTTGCCGGTACGCTTTCGTCAATAGCGATATGGACGCCGTCGCTACTTTCCGGTGTCTCGTGCTTGCGCGTCGAGCCAAGCCCTGATCTCGGCAAAGTCGGCGATACCTTCAAGCGATCTCGTAGTGCCGTCGGCGGCGATCAGCACGGTGCGTGGTATTTCGCCCTGCCACTGCGGATCGATTTCATAGCGAAGGCGCTCGACGAAGTCGTCTCCGAACATCCAATTGTCAGCACGCGCAGCGAGGCCGCTTTCGTCCAACATGGTCCGCACCGCGGATGGCGCGTTGGGCACAAGATCGGCATCGATGGTGACGAGATGCAGGTCCACGCGCTCGTTCAAGAGCCGCCCCCATTGCGGCATCTCCGCCCGGCATGGGCCGCAGGTGACGCCCCAGAAGTGCACGACCAGAGGCTCGCCCGCATGCGCTCTGCGGATCTGTTGCCAGGAACCGCGCCCGAATGGATGGACATCCTCGGCCGCGCCGATGGTTGCGGATGGCAGCGCGATCAGGACGATCGCCAGCCAGAGCGCGCGCGATAATGTCATTCCCCTGCCTCCAGCGGCAGCAGGCGATAGCCCTCCGCCCGCGACTGCCACGATAAAAACACCTGCTGTCCGTTGCTCACCAGCAACGGATGATCTGAGACGTCGCCGGTCTGCGCCGCGATCTTCGGTTCGGACCATGAACGTCCGTTGTCTTTTGACACCATCACCGGCACCGTGGTGTGCTCGCCATCAAATTCCTTCCAGACGAGCCACAATGTGCTGTTGGCAGCGAGCAGGAATGGCCGGGCAGGGTTGCGCGCGGGGTCGCCGATCGGCATCGGCGGCGAGAATGTCTGACCGCGATCGGTCGACGAGGCATAGAACAAGCCTTTGCGCGCACTACCATTGGTAAACCAGGCCACGTGGTAGCTGCCGTCGGCGCCGATGGCGAGCGTCGGCCCCTGGTGTGGACACACGTCGGTCTTCCAATCGTCGACGCTGACGCGACGGATGGGGCCCGGAGTCTGCGGATCGGTGAAGGTCACGATCGCATGGTCGCGCACGGTTTTGTCGAAGGCGTTGCGGAACACGACGACCGGGAGGCCGGCGCCGGCGAAAGCTATGCCGAGCCGGCAACACTCGCAGGTGTTATCGAACGCAATGCGCGCCTCGGAAAAAGTCGCCCCATGATCGCGCGAAGAAGCGAAGGCTAATCCGGCGCCGACATATTTTTCTCCACGTTCGGCCGCCGGCGCCCGATTGCGCTTATCGAGCCAGGCGGCGAACAGCGAGCCGTCGGCATCGAGCGCCAGAACTTGGAAGCGCTGACTCTCGGCATTGGTCGTGATCGGGGTCGGCGGCGCAAAGCTACGCCCGCCATCGGTCGAGCGGGAATAAAATACCTCCCCGTTGAATTTCTGATCCTTGAAACGGGCGAAGGCGACGAACAGCCGCCCGTCGCCGTCCACGGCAATGTTGGGCCGCGAGTCTGGTCCCCAATCGAGATCGAGGGGCTCGGAATTGACGGCGACGGGAGCTGAGAAGGTGTGACCGCGATCAGAAGAATGCGCCACCGAGACAACCCGGTTGGCAGCCCACGCGATCCACAGCGTCCCGTCCGCGGCGAACGTCGGCGTGACTTGCGTCGCGCAAGTCAGGCCTGTGTCGGCACATTTTGGATCGCTTTCGGCGCCATGATGGTGCGCCATTTGCGCCGCCGCCACCGTGGCGACGCACAATAGACCGCCGGCGATGGCGATCGGGCGAACAAAACGATTGATCATGCGCTGCATCGCTCCGTCCCTTTTCACAGCGAGCGTCCACATGGATATTTCCACACGTCAGCTCAGGTCGACAGTTGTCAGAGTGTCGCCGTCAGCGGAAGGCGAACCTTACGCCGCCGGCGACCGCGCGCGGCTCGCCAGCATAGATCGAGCCTGTTCCGGTCACCGCGAGCACGCTGCCTGGATTCGCCGCGCCCGTTGTGGAGCTGAGGGTGTCGGTGATGTTGTTGGCCGAAGCCACATAGGTCGTGTTGAAGATGTTGCGCACCTCGAAATACAGCATCGCCGATTTAAAGTAGGTCGATGTCTCGAAGTCGACGTTGTAATGGACGTTGACATTCACCAGCTCAAACGCCGGGACTTTGACAAAGTTGGCGTTGTCGATGAAATATCCGTCCTTCCACTGGAACTGAACGAAGGCGCCCAATCCCTTGTAGGGCCCGACCGGCTGGTCGTAACCGAGCCGCAGCAGCAGCTCGTTCGGAGACACGCCGGGTATCTTGTTCCCATCGCGATTAAACTGGGCGGTGAATTTGCCGGCGCTCAATTGCTCGATGTAGTTGGTGTAGACCTCATCCAGATAGGTATAGGCGCCAAGAAGCCGCCAGCCAGACCAGGGCTTCCAATCGAGCGCGACCTCGACGCCCCGATGCTCGGAAGCGGGTGCATTGAAGGAGAAGCTTTGCAAGCCGGCGCCCGGCGATTGGGTCACGATCTCGTTTTTGAAGAACTCGTAGAAACCGGTGACGCTCAGCGTCATTGTGTTGACCGGTGTCCAGTCGGCGCCGAGGTCGAAGCCGAGATTGGTTTGCGAGGTCAGCGCCGAGTTGTTGCCGCTCACGCCCTGTGGCGTGACTGTCAACTGGCCGATATTCGGCGTTCCGTAGGCGGTGGCGACACGGCCACGGAATTGCCAATCGGTGTTGGGCCGATAACGCAACCCGGCTTCTTCGGCGTTGTTGAGATAGTTGGTGCCGATGGGGGTCGACGTGAGGATCGGCGCGCCGCCGACGGGGTAATTAAAGATGTTGTTTGTCGTTATGATGTTGGTGTGCTCCATATCGGCGCCCAACACGGCCGTCCAAAAGGGGTTGACTTTGATCTCCTCGCGCACGCGCCCGCCGGCATTTTCCTGCTGTCCCGAATTGTAGAACGAGGACAACGCGCCGAGCGTGGCATTGCCGCCGGGCGCGACGTTATAGGTGTAGTTGCTCAGCGCCTCGATATTGTAGAACAGCCCGGCGAAGTGCGTGAAATCCAGGCCCGCGATGGTGTTTTTCTTCGTCACGTCGCTCATCGCGTTCACGGATGGCGTGTTGCCGATCGCGCTCGTCGCTCCAGTCGGCTGGTTGATGTTCTTGTCGTCGAACACGAGCTGGTTTCGCCAGGTCGTGTCGTTGTCGAGGTCGTGGTCCCAGCGCATGCCGACAATGTTGCGATAGTCGTGCCTGCCGAAGCCTGCCTGCTGTGCGGTGTCGGACACCGTCGCGCCCGACATTCCGTTCACAAAGAGTGACGCTGTACCGCACCCGACGGCCGCAGTCGCGGCGACATTGCATCCTTTTTGAAACGGATTTTGCTGGAACTGGCTGAGCGACAGGCGCAGCGGCAACTGCGTGGCGACGTAATTGCTGATGACTTTTGTGGTGATGAGATCGTTGGGCGTGAGCGCATAGCTGCCCAAAAAATTCAAGACCGGCGTGTTGAAGGCGCTGTTGGCGATGAAGCCTTGGCCGAGCACGTCGCTCATGAACAGCGAATAATTCAGCGGCCCCGTCTGGCGGCCGATCGTCATGTAATTGTTGAAATAGCCGAACGAGCCCATGTCGCTGCCGAATTCGTAGCCGTTGACCTGGGCGCCGGTGCGAGTGCGGAAATTGAGCGCACCGCCGGTCGCATAGTTGCCGAAATAGGCCGACGAGGGACCGCGATAGACGTCGATGCTGCTGTAGGCATGCGGATCGATCAGGTCGCTGCGTGACAGTCCGTCGGGCTGCGTGACCGGAAACCCGTCTTCCAGGATGACGATGTTGCGAATGCCGAAGCTGTTGCGCGCATTCGAACCGCGGATGGAGATACCGACATCGCGCGGGCCGTTGCCCTGCTTGATGTCAATGCCGGGACTGTCCTGCAGCACACTGCCGATGGTGAAGGTCCGCCGGTCGTCGAATTGATCGCGATTGATCTCGGTCAGGGTTTGGCCGGGCGCACTGCCGATGCCGCCCGGCCCGGCGGCTGTGTTCGGTCCGGGGGCCTTGCTGGGGGCCGCCGAAGCCACACTTGCTGATCTTGGCGACGTCCTGCCGGGTGTGACGCGTCCGGCGCGTGCGAGCCCGGGTCGTGCAGGCGCTCGCCGGCGTGGCACTACCTTCTCGGCCGGAGCCGTCACCACGACTTCCGGCAAAGGCGTCGTTTTGGGCGTGTCTTGAGTCAAAGCAACTGAAAGCGACGCGACGACAAAGAGCGACGCCAACGCGACCGCGCGCGTGTACATCTGGCTCACCGTACAAAATGCGAGAATGACTACAGCGGCCAGAACGCAAATGGCCGCCAGGCTTCACGCAACGACGGGAGGGCCTCGGGGATTGGCGATTATGTATCGGAAAAGCTGTGCAACGTTGCGCTCATGTCCGAGCCACGACACGGTGACCGCCGCGATCTGGAGGCGGCCGAAGAAGACCGGCGCGGCGCCGGCCAGCGCGTGATGCGCACCCGCGAAACAGAAAATGCAGTGCGTGCAACCGGAGCGATCGGAGTCGCCTGCCGGAAGCTTTTCGGCGCCGGAGGAGTCGTGTAGGCACAGCGCAAAGGCTGGCGCGTTTAGATCGGCATCTGCCGGTAAAGAGAAACCGGCGATCGCGATCAGGAGGCTTTGGACGGCGATCGCATAGGCGACGACGACGCTCAAGAGCGAGCGCCCGATACGCGTCTTCATGCCGCCGAGTTCGCCCATCGCCGTCCCTACGCGGTGGATCATGGAAAGCGGCGCGTCAAGAGTCAAATGCCTTGACGATGACGCTGCCGCTTGCCGCGCCGCTCGTTACTTCGGTCGCATCAGCATGAAAGCCTGCCGACGGCATTCGGCGATCAGCTTATCGTTTTGGTTATACGCGCGGTGATGAAACTCGACGATGCCGGCGCCAGGCCGCGACTTTGATTCGCGCTTGCCGATGATCTCGGTCGCGGCGTGCAGCGTATCGCCCTCGAACACCGGGTGGGGAAATTTCACCTCCGACATGCCGAGATTGGCAATCGTCGTGCCCACGGTCAGGTCGCTCACCGACATGCCGATCATCAGCCCGAGCGTGAACAGCGAGTTCATCAGCGGCTGCCCCCACTCGGTCTCCTGCTCGCAGAACTGCCGGTCAATGTGCAGCGGCTGCGGATTGAGGGTCATGTTGGAGAACAGCATGTTGTCCATTTGGGTGACGGTGCGGGTGAAGCGATGCTCGACCACCTCGCCGGGCGTGAAATCCTCGTAATAGACTCCGCCACGCTTGTGCCGGACCGCCGATTGAACCGTCATCGCAACCTCCTTGATGGAACCGTTAAGGTCTCGTTTACCATGATCGTTAATCCTTCCTAACACTCGAAGATGAGTCTGGTGGGAGCCGGACAGGGGGGTCTCAATGCTGGTGAATTCCAGCAATTCCGCCGGCTCGGCGGTGGCAGGCGCCATTCAGCAGGCGTCGCAGGCCACCGGTACGAGCTTCAAATACCTCCTGGCAACGGCGCAGGTCGAGTCCGGGCTCAACGCTTCGGCTGGCGCCGCGACGTCGTCGGCGCGCGGCTTGTTTCAGTTCATCGAGACCACCTGGCTTGCCACCATGAAGCAGGCCGGCACCGCGCTTGGCCTCGGCCGCTATTCGGAGGCGATCACGCAAACCGCCTCCGGCAATTATGAAGTCCGCGATCCTGCCATGCGCAGCGAAATTCTCAAGCTGCGTAACGATCCAGCGGCCAATGCGCTGATGGCCGGCGCTTTCACCAAGAGCAATGCGTCGGCGCTGAGCGAGCGCCTCGGCCGCGAGCCCAACGAGGGCGAGCTCTATATCGCGCACTTTCTCGGCGTCGGCGGCGGCGCGCGGCTGATCGAGCTCGCCGCCAGCAACCCCAACGCCAAGGCTGCCGACTCCTTTCCGAGCGCCGCGCAGGCCAATCCGTCGATTTTCTACGACCGGACGACGGGGGCAGCGCGAACCCTCGCCCAGGTGCGCGACGTTCTCACCGCCCGCTATGACGTCGCGCGCGGCGCCCAGGGCGATGCCGGTGCGGGTGATGCCGGTGCGGTCGAGTCGTCACCCGCGGCAAGCACGGCAGCCGATCTGAACGCAAACGTCACCGCCGGAACCGCCGCCGCGCCGGACACGGCTGGTATCGCCAACGCATTCGCCGCCGCTATTCCGGCGCGCAAGGCCGACGACACGCAAGTCTTTCATACGCTCTTTGCCGACGATCACCGCACCATTCCGCTCGCCTCCATGGTGGGCGCGCTCTGGGGCGGCTCGAACGCATCGGCGCCGGGCGGCGGCGCGTCGGCGCCAAGCGGCAATGCCAACAGCATGCTCAACCTTTTCAGGGATCTGCCGACGGACTCCTGATTTTGTCATCCACGGATTGCGCTCTTGCGAAATGTCACGGTGAACAAATTGCCGAATCATCAATTCCCAACCCTGTGTGATCGTTTGGCTCGATCGGGACGAGTGCCATTATGATTGTGCGCCATTTTCTCGATTGGGTACGAAGCGCACCGGCCGGCAAACGGGCCGAAGCTACGGCGGCGCTCGCCAGCGCCTATCTGCATTCCGATCTGTCGGCTGACGATATGGCGGCGGCCGAAGGCGCCATGTTGATGTCGCTCGACGATCCGTCGCCGCTGGTACGCCGCGCGCTGGCCGACGTACTCGCCGCCAGTCCGAGCGCGCCGCCGGCGGTGGTGCTGGCGCTGGCGGCGGATCAGCCGCAAATCGCCGCGCCAGTGCTGGCGCTCTCGCCGCTATTCGTCGATGCCGACCTGGTCGACGCGGTCGCCACTGGAAACGAGGACATCCAAATCGCCATTGCGAGTCGTTGCGGCCTGCAGCGTCCGGTCGCGGCGGCTCTCGCCGAGGTGGGCACCGCCGAGGCGTGTCTCGTGCTTGCGGAGAATCACGAGGCCGAGATCGCCGATTTCTCCGTCGATCGGGTTTTGCAGCGTTTCGGCGACATTCCGCTCATTCGCGAGGCGCTCTTGGCGCGCGACGATCTCGCGGCGGCGACGCGGCTTTCGATGGTTGCGAAAGTGTCCGCAACGCTGGTCGACTTTGTCGCCGCCTGTCGATGGCTCGATGCCGAACACGCCCGTCGCATTGCGCGTGAGGCCTGCGAGAAGGCGACCGTAACGCTTGCCGCGGAAGCGCCGGCCACACAGATGCGCGCGCTTATTCGCCACTTGCGCGCGGGCGGGCAGCTCACGGCGGGTCTGATCTTGCGGGCGCTGTTGTCGGGTAATGTCGTTCTTTTCGAAGAGGCGCTGGCCGAGCTCGCCGGCATTCCGGTCGAGCGCGTCTCCAACCTTCTCTACGATGCGGGCAATGCCGGTCTGCGCGCGCTGTTCGACCAGGCGAGCTTGCCGCGTTCGACCTATCCGGCCTTCAAGGAGGCGATCGAGGCGATGCGCGAAGGCGGCTTCATGATCGAGCCCGGCGGCGCCGCGCGGCTCAAGCGGCGCATGATCGAGCGTGTCCTGACCCGCTGCGAAAACGAAGACATCGGCGATCTGGCGCCGCTTTTGACGCTTCTGCGCCGCTTCGCCACCGAAGCCGCGCGCGAGGAAGCGCGGCTGTTCTGCGACGAGCTTGTTACCGAGAATTATTTGGACGACGAGGCGGCTTGATGAGGGCTCGCTAAGCTGCACGTCCGGTGGGACGAGGCAAACATTCGATCTGCCTTGCTACGATCTCTCACGCGCGCGGCATTGCCGCCGCGATCTTTTCCCGAATGTCGGATGGGAACGCGATCGCTTTGCGTACCAGCCGGTCCATGTACACGCCGGTCAGCTCACAGCGGGCAGTCACTTCGTCCGTCTCGCCGTTCCTCATCTCATGCTCGAAGCGCACCGACTTATCGCCGAGCTCGAGCACGCGGCTTCTCACCTCGACGATGTCCCCCGCCAGCATCTCGCGCTTGTAGGTGATATTTTGCTGCACGGCTGCCATGCCGCGGTTCTCGCTTCTCAGGTACGATGGCGTCAGCCCTAGCGTGGCGAACAGGTTCCAGTTGGCTTCGTCGAATTTGCCGACGTACCACATGATATTCATGTGCCCGACATGGTCGCATTGCCAGGGGTAGACGCAGCCTTTGTAAGTCGTCGTGCTCATGTGTCGGCTCCTGTTATCCGTGGCGACCATGTGTCGGCCACCTAACTTGTACAAAGCGGCACCCTAACGCGACCGCATCAATAGTAAGCCGTGCAAAGTGTTGGCCGCCGCTTAAAGTTCTAGAAGTCCGTCGATAGCGAGACGCTTCGCCACTCTGAAAGGATGCGCGCATCCGCTTGGTGCTTGGCTTCGATAGCCGCGACCGTGTCGCTTCCGAGCGGAAGGCGGATCGGCGGATTCGGCGCTTCCGCAAAAGCGATCAGCACGTCCGCGAGCTTGGAGGGATCTCCGGGCTGATTGTGGTTGAGGCCGCCTGCGCGCGTCCGGACTTTCCCGGCGGTTGCCTCGTAGTCGGCGATTTGCCTTGAGCTGACCGACAGTGAAGAGGCGTCGAGGAAGTCGGTGCGAAAATAGCCGGGCTCCACCACGGTCACGTAAATGCCGAGTGGGGCAAGTTCGTCATGCAGCGCCTCGGAGAGGCCTTCGACCGCGAACTTGGTTGAGCAGTACACGCCGAATCCGGCCGCGCCGCGATAACCGCCGATCGACGAGATATTGAGTATCCGTCCAGATTGCGTCTTGCGCATCGCGGGCAACACCGCCCGGGTCACGGTCAGCAATCCAAAGACGTTGGTGCCGTACAGGGCCTCGATTTCGGCGGCGCTGGCTTCTTCGACCGCGCCCATCAGGCCGAAACCGGCGTTGTTGATCAGAATGTCGATCCGGCCGAAGCGATCCATCGCGGCTTTGGCTGCGGCAACCGCGTGGTCCTCGTTCGTCACGTCGAGTGTCACGGCGAGGAGGTTGGGGTGTTCGCCGAAGCGTTCGATGATGGCGTTGCGATTACGCGCCGTCGCGATGACGCCATCGCCCTTGGCAAGCGCGCGTTCTGCAACCAGAGCGCCAAATCCGCGAGAGGCGCCGGTGATGAACCAGGTTTTCATTTTGAGGGCTCCTTGAATTGAACAGCAGTCGGCTCGGTTTCACATTTGCCCGTCCTTGAGCCGCTGCGTCCGCCGCGGCAGCCGACCGATCATTGCAGCACTTCGGCGAGTTCGATCGGATTGTCGAACGGGTTGGCGAAAAAAGCGAGCTTGCAGCTGATCGCGGGTAAGAATCGATCTTATTGGGGCGGAGAGAGCAACGCTACGTGGCAGGCTGGTGTCGTGCCAAAAGCTGAAATTGCGGGCTCGGCTCGATGCCTCACAAATAAGCGGCGTGATGATTTTCACGCCTCAGCGAAAATGCCGATACTGAGATTCGGCGTGTTATGCCAGTTTGGCGATAACTCTATTTGAAAATCTTGGCCATAGTCGCTTATGATGCTTGAGCGCTTCCACATTTGAGCCATTCCTTTTGCTACGCAACGAGAAGGATCGCCCGCGATGGATGAGCACTCTCACACGGAACCGCCTTCCGAGCCCGCGCTGCGCATCAAGGCTTTGGAATCCCTTCTGGTCGAGAAGGGCCTGGTCGATCCGGGCGCCGTCGACGAGATTATCGATCTGTTCGAGAAGCGCATCGGCCCGCGCAACGGCGCCAAGGTGGTGGCGCATGCCTGGGCCGATCCGGCTTACAAGCAGCGCCTCCTGGAAGACGGCAGCAAGGCCATCGCCGAGCTGGGTTTCACCGGCCTCCAGGGCGAGGACATGGTCGTCCTGGAGAACACGCCGTCGATTCACAATGTCGTCGTCTGCACGCTGTGCTCTTGTTATCCGTGGCCGACGATGGGTCTGCCGCCCAACTGGTACAAGGCGGCGCCCTATCGGGCCCGCATCGTCATCGAGCCGCGCAAAGTGTTGGCCGAGTTCGGCGTTGACGTGACGCCGGACGTCGAGGTGCGGGTTTGGGACAGCAATGCCGAGATCCGCTACATGGTGCTGCCGATGCGCCCGGCCGGAAGCGAGGGCTGGAGCGAAGAAAAACTCGCCGATCTCGTCACCCGCGACGCGATGATCGGCACCGATATTCCGAGGGTCAAAGCCTAAAGACAAGCCGGAGGACACCGATGAACGGGATCCATGATCTGGGCGGAATGCAGGGCTTCGGTTCGATCGAGCGCGAAGAGAACGAGCCGGTATTTCGCGCCGACTGGGAGCGGCGCATTTTCGCGCTTCTCAATCTGACCATTGCGGCCGGACAGTATCACGTCGACGAAATCCGCCATTCGATCGAGCGGATGGGGGCGGCGGAGTATCTGACGACGCCCTACTACGTGCACTGGTTGCACGCGGCGGAAGACCTCCTCGACCACAAGGGCGTGGTAACCCATGCCGAGCTTGAGCAACGCATGGCTGAGCTCGCCAAGAAAGGAGGCAAGTGATGCCGGCGTTACCGAAGGAGATGGTCGCGATCGCCATCAAGACCGGGGCTTCCGCGCGCGCCGAGGTCGCGACGGCGCCGCGCTTCAAGGCCGGCGATAAGGTCGTCGCCCGCAACATCAATCCCCCGACCCATACGCGGCTGCCCCGCTATATCCGCGGCAAGCATGGCGTCGTGCAGCACAACCACGGCGGCTTCGCCTTCGCCGACACCCGCGCCCACGGGCTCGGCGACCAGCCGCATCACGTCTACAGCGTGCGTTTCGAGGGGCGCGAATTATGGGGCGATGACGCCGGACCGCGTGATGCGGTCTATATCGATTTGTGGGAGCCCTATATAGAACCGGTGGCGTGAGCCATGAGCGAAGCTCCTTCAGGCCCGGCCGATTCGACCGCCCCCGACGCGTTGCTCCGCGAACTAGATGGTCCGGCTTTTGCCGAGCCATGGATGGCGCAAGTCTTCGCCTGCGCCGTCCACCTGAGCCGCCAGGGACTCTTCACCTGGAACGAGTGGGTGGATGTGTTCAGCGCCGAGATAAAGGCCCATCCGCAAGAGCCGGGCGAAGCGGCCAACGCCGCCTACTACCGGCAATGGCTGGCGGCGCTGGAAACC
>Ga0209006_10003999_pt1 | contig 13443 bp, 15 predicted proteins | sample JacPin_JW_Ref_O2_FD_188567 | JGI IMG/M metagenome (GOLD analysis project Ga0209006, IMG submission 188567) | Forest soil microbial communities from Algoma, Ontario, Canada - Jack Pine, Ontario site 1_JW_Ref_O2 (SPAdes) (version 2) | ecosystem: Environmental > Terrestrial > Soil > Boreal... | reverse complement strand
GGGCGGGCAGGCTCATCGCACAACTGCCGCGCGAAATCAAGAGTGAACCATGCTCGGCGGTCCGAGCGGTCTGCCCGAATTTGGCGAAACGCCCATCGGCCCTATATAAGCGGCGCCGAAGAGACAACGATCGCCCCGGAGTTAACGACCCGTCATGTTTGCATCGTTTCGCAATTTCGTCGCCGAGTTTGTCGAAGGCGACAAGCATCCGAGCAATTTTGCCGATAACGATTATCGGCTCGCCGCGGTCGCCTTGCTGGTGCACGCCGCGGCCATCGATGGCGATGTGTCGGAGCGCGAGCGCGTGGCGCTGCACGCGATCGTGAAACGGCGTTTCGGTCTCGACGACGCATTGGCCGATGAGTTGATCGACAAGGCGACGACGGCCGAGCACGAAGCAGTCGATCTTTATCATTTCACCAAATTGCTCAGCCGGGTGCTCGACGAAGAAGGCCGCGTCAAGATCATCGAAATGATGTGGGAGATCGTCTACGCCGACGGCGAGCGCGATGAGCTGGAAGACAATCTGCTCTGGCGCGCCGCCGACCTTCTGGGCGTTTCGCCGCGGGAAAGGATCGCGTTGCGGCAGCGGATTGCCGGGGAGGCGAGCCGGGAGGATGACCGGGAAGCCGGCGGGCAGGCCGCCGAGGTGGTCGAGGACTAGAGCGCGATCATTTGAAGTTGAATCGACATCGCGCTCTAGATCTTTGGTGGAGCATGATCTTTTCGGAAAACCCGGATCCACTTTTCCGGATCATGCTCTAGCCGCCCCGGCGGACGGTCATAGCTGAACCGCAGAACAGACCTTTGCTTTTTCCGGCAAAGACGATAAAAAAATTCTGCGGGGGCGCTTGATTCTAGAACCATGCAACGACTGATCCTGATTGTCCTGCACCAGGAGCATTCCACGCCCGGTAGGGTCGGTTACGCGCTCCAGCGGCTCGGCTATCGGCTGGATGTTCGCCGCCCGCGCTTTGGCGATTCCTTGCCGCCGACGCTGCGCGACCACGCCGCCGCAGTGATTTTCGGCGGTCCGATGAGCGCCAACGACGACGACGAATTCATCCGGCGGGAGATCGATTGGATTTCGGTCCCGCTGAAGGAAGACAAGCCTTTTCTCGGGATCTGTCTCGGCGCGCAGATGTGCGCGCGCGCACTCGGCGCCCAGGTCTTTGCGCACCCGCAGGGCCAGGCGGAGATCGGCTATTATCCGATCAAGCCGACGGCGGCCGGCCTCGCGCTGGTCAGCGACTGGCCGGAGCAGGTGTATCAGTGGCACCGCGAAGGTTTCGAGCTGCCGCGGTGCGGCGAGCTCCTCGCCGAGGGCGACATGTTCGAGGTGCAAGCCTTTCGCTATCGGCGAAGCTTCGCGTTGCAATTTCATCCCGACGTGACCCACGCCATGATGCATCGCTGGACGACGCGCGGGCATGTGCGCCTTGAAATGCCGGGTGCCAAGCCGCGCGCCCAGCATTTCGCCGATCGCGAGGTTTACGATTTTAGCGCCCGCGCCTGGCTCGCGATGTTTCTGGAACGCTGGATCGGCGATCAATCTTTCGCGGCGGATTTGGAAGCCGCGAGCTGAAGCGTTAGCGCTAGAGCGCGATAGCTTTCAGTTGAATCGACATCGCGCTTTAGGTCCTTAGTGGAGCATGACCTTTTCGGAAAACCGGCATCCACTTTTCCGGATCATGCTCTAAGCAGCGTGACCTAAATCTGCACATCGGCATGTCGCGTTGACCACGATGCGGGACAGCCGTATCGTCATAAGGGACACCAAGCCGTCGATACATCAAGCCGCCGATAGAGTGGCGCAACGGACAACCGGGAGGACTGTTATGGAATTCAGCGAAGCCAATCGCTCGCTCGATCCGGGCTATCTGTCCTTCGAGTCCGGCTACAAGCCGCTGTCCGATGGCAAGCAACTGGTGGCGGCATTGACGCGGATGCCGGGGTGTCGCGCCAAGATGGTTGATTGGTGGTTCTCGTGGCTCGGTGGCACCGAGCAGTACAAGATGTGGCATCCCAGCGACCACATTTTTAGCGACTGGGAAAAACCGCATGGATGGCAAGTACATCGGCGCCTCGCATCTCGTGCATGAATATCTCGCGGGCGACAGCGGACCGCTGTACAAGCTTCGCATCAATTTCCGTGACCCTACCGAATTCTTCGATATTCGCCGCTATCGTGACGCCAAGGTCGTCGGCGTGTGCGCCCGCATTGGGGACCTCGAACATCCGGTCGATTTCGGCCGGATGGTGCATTTTGTCCGCGACACCGACTATGGCTGCGAGATGCGCAGCAGGTTCTGGCTGGGCATCATCGAAAGCCGAGATCCGAACGTCACGATCTCGGACGAGCAAGCGCGGGCGATGCGACACAGCAACGTCAATGAGGAACTAGCGCGACGGCTCCATCAGCATGCGACGGAAGAGATGGGCTATCTCGCCGAAATTCTGCCAACGCTCTACAAACGCTACACCCAAGACAACACGTTTTAGGGGATTGGGCGTCGCGAGCAGTCAGCGGCGACCGTCGCGTTGAAGCCCGGCGTGATTTTTCGAATGCTCTATTGCGTGGCCGCAAGCTGCTCGGCGAAATACGCCACGGTCTTGGTGTAGACCTTCGATGCGTTCCATTTCAGCAGCACGTCGAAATTCGGCGTGCCTTCCCCCCAGGGCTGGCCGGCCTGCCAGCCGTAGCCCTTGAGATAATTGCCCGTGGAGGCGAGCACGTCCGGCACGTTGCGAATCAAATCGCGATGGCCGCTGCCGTCGTAGTCGACGGCGTATTTCAGATAAGACGACGGCAGGAATTGCGTCTGGCCGATCTCGCCGGCCCAGGCGCCGTGCATGTCGGCCGGATTCATGTCGCCGCGATCGACGATCTGCAAAGCCGCGATCACTTCGGGGCGAAACTTGTCGGGCCGCCGGCAGTCAAAGGCCAGCGTTGCCAGCGAGCGGATGGTGGCGAACTTGCCTGAATTAGCGCCGAAGTCGGTCTCAAGTCCCCAGATGGCGACAATGACCGGGCCGGGGACGCCGTATTCCTGCTCAACGCGGGCGAAAATCGGCGCGTACTGCTTGAGCATCTTTTTGGCCTTGGCCAGCCGCGGCGGCACCATGCGGCCGGAAAACTGCTCGAATGTCTGGTGGAACACGCCTTGCGCGTGATCGTGGGCGATGATGTTCGGATCGAAGGTGACGTCGCTTAGCGACGATTGAATCGTCTGCTGCGAAACGCCTTGGGCGGCGGCTTCGTCTTTCAGACCCGTCAGCCAGGTATCGAAATCGCCACCGCACGGCGCGGTCGCCGCCGCCGGTACGGTCATGCTTCCCAGCCACAGCATCAGGATGGCCAGTCGGGCAGTTATCGGTCGCATGAAATGCTCGTCCCCTTTACCTACGCGTCCCCCGCGCAATGCAACATCGGATTGGGTCGCCACTATGATGCGGCAGCGGGCGGGAACATTCCAGTGGGCGCGCGGGGTGGCGGAAGGTCCTGAGGGAGGCGGCTAGGACCTGATCCGGAACCGGATGGCTGCGGACTTGGCCCGGAAGATCATGTTCTGTCAGAATGTTAGGGCGTGATCGGGTTCAATCGCACGATTGCACTTATCGTCGATCAGCGCCTTCGCCTGCGAGCAGGTCAAATCCGGCGCGGCGGGTTGGTTCGTCCGGCGAGCGAAGATTGGTGGAGCCGAGGGGATTCGAACCCCTGACCTCCGCAGTGCGATTGCGGCGCTCTCCCAACTGAGCTACGGCCCCGCCGCCGGCACGAACAGGCCGAATAAACTACCGGCTTTTTAGCGAGTGCGGGCCATTTAGGGCGGTGGGGGCAGCCTGTCAATGGCTGGCGTCAAATTAGCGAACTGCTCATGCTGCGGCGCCCAGCACCTTGTTTGACGGGGCTAAGACCTTTAAACGTGCGTCGCTGGTGCGCAGCATTGTAGGATGCGGATAATGGCTTCGCTTTTTTTGAATATTCTGAGTTTTATCGCATTCCTGCTCTGGCTGTACATTTATGTACTTGTTGCCTGGGCGATATTGAGCTGGATGCTTGCCTTCAATGTCGTCAACGCCCGCCATCCTGTTGTGCGCACGATTTTCGAATTTCTTTACAGGATCACTGAACCGGTATTGCAGCCTATTCGCCGCCGCATGCCCAATTTGGGCGGGATCGATATTTCGCCGATCATCGCCTGGCTAATTATCCTTTTCGTCCTCTGGGTCATCTTGCCATTTCTCGCGGAACTGGCGCATTCGATATAGCCTGCTATGGGATTGTTTGACGTTGGCGAGCCTCGGACGGGAGCCCTGGACCGCCGTAGCCGATGGCTTACTCGTCGACGTCCGGTTGACGCCGCGCGGCGGCGGCGACGCTGTCGAATGCATTGAGACCCGAGCGGATGGGCGCGCCGTGCTCAAAGCGAGGGTGCGCGCCGCTCCCTCTGACGGCGAGGCCAACGACGCGCTGTGCCGGTTGCTGGCGCGCGCGCTCGACATCCCGCCGCGCGATGTCACGATCGCAACCGGCGCGACCGCGCGCATCAAGCGCGTACTGATCAAGGGCCGCACGAGCACGATCATTGCCGCACTGCAGCGATTGGTCGGTTCAGCCGCGTGATGGCTTGTCATTGCAAATGGGGTCGGCGTTAGTCTCGCGCGACTTTTGATTATGGATTCCGAGTTCGCCACTTCGTGGCGCCCCGGAATGACGAGTGGGGAATGACAGTTGGGGCGCCAGCGGTCGGTGGCCCGGAACGATAGCGTTCAGCTATTCCAGCCGAAGGCGATCTTGTCGAGCACGCGCACTCCGAACTTTTCCGACGAGCGGGCGACGGTCTTGCCGCCGAGCGCGCGATAGAACTCCACCGCGGTATCGTTTTCCGACAGCGCCCACACGATCAGCGATTTCAATCCGCTTTGCGCCAAATCGCGACGGGCGGCCGTGAACAAGCGGCGGCCGAAGCCGAGTCCTTGGAATTCCGGGCGTAGATACAGCTCGTAGATCTCGCCATCATAGTGGAGGCTGCGAGCGCGGTTGCGTCCATAATTAGCGTAACCCGCGACCTTCTCGCCGAATTGCAGCAGAGCGATGCGGCTGCCTTTACGGATCGCGCTGTCCCACCAAGCGGCACCGCGACGGTTGATCAATCGTTCCAGCTCAGCGCCCGGGATGATTCCCTGGTAAGCCGTCCGCCAGGCCTCATCGTGAGCATCCGCGACGGCCTCGGCGTCGTAGGGTTTAGCGCGACGAATCTCGATGAGGATGGTGCTCATGGCGTCATCAAAGCAAGCGATTGTCCGACCTTCAAGTCCTACGATTCACGATGGGTTAACGATCCCGATTATTACCGAAACGGTGCGGGCGGCGCTATCATTGGCGGGAAAAAAAGTGGGCTCCGTGCACAATCTGCCCGGCTGTTGCACGAGCGACACGGTTGCGCGCTAGTACTTGCGTTTTCGTCGCTTATTCTGTTTTCGCCGATCGTTCTAATGTGACCGGCGCCCGAATGTGACAATCGCCGGCCTGCCGTCGGTGATCTTCGCGCTCTCACCACCGTGCCGGCGGGCACGTTTAGACGCGTTCGGCTTCCTTGCGCTTCTCGTCTTTCTTGCGCTCGTTGGGATCGAGCAGCTTCTTGCGCAGGCGAACCGATTTCGGCGTTACCTCGACCAACTCATCGTCCTGAATGTAGGCGAGCGCCTTCTCCAATGTCATGCGGATCGGCGGCGTCAGCCGGATCGCTTCGTCCTTGGAATGGGTGCGAATGTTGGTGAGCTTCTTGCCCTTGAGGACGTTCACTTCGAGGTCGTTCTCGCGGGTATGCTCGCCGACGATCATGCCGCGATACACCTTCCAGCCCGGCTCGATCATCATTGGGCCGCGGTCCTCGAGATTCCACATCGCATAGGCGACCGAATCGCCCTGGTCGTTTGAGATCAGAACGCCGTTGCGACGCCCGGTGATGTCGCCGCGATGCGGACCGTAAACGTGAAACACGCGGTTCATGATCGCGGTACCGCGCGTGTCGGTGAGCAGTTCGCCGTGATAGCCGATGAGTCCGCGGGTCGGGGCGTGAAAGATCAGCCGCGTGCGGCCGCCACCGGAGGGCCGCATCTCGACCATCTCGGCTTTGCGCTCGGCAAGCTTCTGCACCACCACACCGGAATGCTGCTCGTCGACGTCGATGACCACTTCCTCGATCGGCTCGAGCAATTCGCCGCCGTCGCTCTGCTGGAACAAAACCTTCGGCCGCGAGACCGAAAGCTCGAAGCCTTCGCGCCGCATGGTCTCGATGAGAATGCCGAGCTGCAATTCGCCGCGGCCGGCAACCTCCATGGAATCTTTTTCCGTCGATTCGGAAATGCGAAGCGCTACGTTGCCTTCCGCTTCGCGCAACAGGCGATCGCGAATGATACGGCTTTGCACCTTGTCGCCCTCGGTGCCGGCGAGCGGCGAATCGTTGATGCGGAAGGTCATGGCCAGCGTCGGCGGATCGATCGGCTGCGCCGGCAGCGGTTCCGTCACCTCGGGCGCGCACAGCGTATGCGCTACGGTCGCCTCCGGCAGGCCGGCCAGCGATACGATGTCGCCGGCAAAGCACTCCTCGACAGGCGCGCGCTCGAGCCCGCGGAAGGCGAGCACTTTGGTGACGCGTCCGGATTCGACCAGCGCGCCATTGGGGTCGAGCACTTTGACCGGCTGGTTCGGCCTGATCGAGCCGGAAAAAATACGGCCGGTGACGATACGGCCGAGATACGAATTGGATTCCAGAATGGTGCCGAGCATCCGGAACGGTCCTTCCTCGACCGTCGGCGGCGCCACGTGGCGGACGACGAGATCGAATAAGGGAGCCATGCCCTGATCGTTCGGGCCGGTTGGCGCCGATGCCATCCAGCCCTGCTTGGCCGAACCGTAAAGAAGGGGGAAGTCGAGCTGTTCTTCCGTGGCGTCGAGCGCCGCGAACAGGTCGAAGACCTCGTTGGCGACTTCGCTCGGGCGGGCGTCCGGGCGGTCGACCTTGTTGATGACGACGATGGGCTTTAGCCCGATCTTGAGCGCCTTGGTGACGACGAACTTGGTCTGTGGCAGCGGGCCCTCGGCGGCATCCACCAGCACCAGAGCACCGTCCACCATGTTGAGGATGCGCTCGACCTCGCCGCCGAAATCGGCGTGGCCCGGCGTATCGACGATGTTGATACGCACGTCGTGCCATAAAATCGACGTGGCTTTGGCGAGGATGGTGATTCCGCGTTCGCGTTCGAGGTCGTTGGAATCCATTGCGCGTTCGGCGACGCGTTGATTCTCGCGAAACGCGCCGGATTGCTGGAGCAGGCGGTCGACAAGCGTGGTTTTGCCGTGGTCGACGTGCGCGATGATGGCGATGTTGCGAAGCTTCATCGGGGCGGTGTTTAATTGTCCGGAGCGTTAAAACTGTTGCGGGCCCCCCAAGGGGCCCGCGCGCTGGCCGCAATATAGTCAGCCGCGGGCATTTCGCAATGCGGGAGGCGTGCTAGGGTTCACCAGGGGCCGTCGCCGAGTTCCGTAACTGCGGTAGGGCGATCGGCAGTGAGGAGGGTCCCGTTGCGCTATTCGCCGACCACCCGCAATACGCGCCATATCCTCTGTGTCTTTCCAGCCTACACCCCGTCGTTTGGTACATTTTCGCACGCCTATCACTTGTTCGGGAGGGTGCGGGCGTTCATGCCGCCGCAAGGCCTCTTGGTGATCGCGGCCTACATGCCCGAGGCGTGGCCCGTCCGTTTTGTCGACGAGAACATTGCGCCGGCGAGCGCCGAGGATCTCGCCTGGGCGGATGCGGTGTTCGTCAGCGGCATGCACATCCAGGCGCCGCAAATCCACGACATCGCCCGGCGCGCCAAGGAGGCCGGTAAGGTCGTGGCGCTGGGCGGCCCGTCGGTTTCCGGCGCGCCCGAGATGTATCCCGAGTATGACTATATCCATGTCGGCGAGATCGGCGACGGTACCGACAAGCTGATCGCAAGCCTTGACGCGGATTGCACGCCGCCCGCCGGGCAAATCCGTTTCGACACCGCCGAGCGGCTGCCGATGCCGGATTTTCCGGTGCCGGCCTATCACCTGATCAGGCTCGACCGTTATCTGCTCGGCTCGCTGCAATTCTCCTCGGGCTGTCCGTACCGCTGCGAGTTCTGCGACATCCCGGCGCTCTATGGCCGCCAACCGCGGCTGAAAACGCCGGAGCAATTGTGCGCCGAGCTCGACGCCATCATGGAGCAGAGCCGCTATCCGACCTTCATTTATTTTGTCGACGATAATTTCATCGGCAACCGCAAGGCGACGCGCGAAATGCTGCCGCATCTGATCGAATGGCAGAAGAAACGCGGCCATCCGCTGCGCTTCGGTTGCGAGGCGACGCTGAATCTCGCCAAGCAGCCGGAAATTCTGTCGCTGATGCGACAGGCGGAATTCCAGACGGTGTTCGTCGGCATCGAGACGCCGGAAGTCGATGCGCTCAAGCAAATGCGCAAGGAACAAAACGCTTCGCTGCCGATCCTGGAAGGTATCAACACGCTGAATTCATACGGGATGGAGGTGACTTCCGGCATCATCCTCGGGCTCGACACCGACACGACCGATACCGAGGAGCGCCTGAAGGCCTTCATCGATGCGTCGGGCGTGCCGATCCTCACCATCAATCTGTTGCAGGCGCTGCCGAAGACGCCGCTGTGGGACCGGCTCAAGCGCGACCAGCGCCTGATCGCGGACGATACCGGGCTGGAGAGCAATGTGCGTTTCCTGCGGCCCTATGACGAGGTCGTTGCCATGTGGCGCCGCTGCATCGCGCACGCCTATGCGCCCGAGCGGCTGTTCCAGCGCTTCGCGCATCAGGTCGAAGCGACTTATGGCAACCGGCTGACCGATGGCCCCGTGAAAGGCAAGCTGACGTGGAATAATATCAGTCTCGCGCTGGTGCTCGCCTTCAACATCGTCCGCCACATCGGCTTGCGCGCCGACTATCGGCGTTTCTTCTGGAAAGCGGCTCTGCCGGCGCTGCGCCGCGGCCAGATCGACGCCGCATTCTCCATGGCGGTCGTCGGTCACCATATGATTACGTTCTCGCGGGAAGCGCTGCGCGGCGATCAGAACGCCTCGTTCTACTCGGCGCAGACCCGGCAGATGTCAGCGCAGACACCGCCGCGGCCGGAATTCGCCGAGCTACGAAAGTCGGGTTAATAACCAAGCCGTGTGGTTCCGCAGCCACACCCTTTTACCGCCGAACTCCGTAAGCTTCGATCCTCGCCGCTGATTTCCTCGAGGATCGGAGTTGATCATGAAACGGGTGTTTGCCGCGATCGCGTTGGCCGCATGGCCGCTTGCCGCGGCGGCGGCCGCCGACCTGTCTTTACCGTTCAAATCACCGGCCGGTCCGGCATTCAACTGGAGCGGATTTTATGTCGGCGGCAACGCCGGCGGTGCCTGGGGCAACGAGCAGGTTTCGCAAACGTTTAACGCGCCGCCGCCGTTTCTGGCGGTCGATGCCGCGGCGATTTCCTCTTCGGCGTCGCAATCATTCAAATCCGGCAGTGCGACCGCCGGTCTGCAGGCCGGCTACAATTATCAATCCGGCAATTGGGTTTTCGGCGGCGAAGTCGATGTCGAATATCTCGGCGTGCGCGGTACCAATTCCAGCAACACCATTTTCCCGAGCACGCTTCCGGGCGGCGCGGCGGGGGGGCCTGCGACGTTCTTCAATACCTCGACGTCGGTCTCGGCGGGTTGGCTGTTCACCGCGCGGCCGCGCATCGGTTGGGCGGTGCAGGACTGGCTCATGTATGCCACCGGCGGTCTCGCGGTCGGCCGCGAGAGCTTCTCGCAGGATATCGGGCTGCTGGCGCCGTTTATGGAGAGCAGCGGCTTTTCGAGTGCGCGGGTCGGCTGGACCGTCGGTGCCGGCGTCGAATACGCCATCGCCCGTAACTGGTCGATACGAGGCGAATATCTGCACGTCGATCTCGGCACCGCAAATACCAGCGGGACGACAATGCCGTTCGGCGCCGGGGTTACGCAGACCGGCACGGTCCGCGTGACGACCGAGATCGCGCGCGGTGGCCTCAATTATCACTTCTGAGACATATTGCTTCTAACAAATATCGCTTCTGAAGCAGTCGCGGCGGTCACTTCCAGAAATTTGCCGAAAGGTTGTGATCGCCGCGCTCTCGGTGCGCGCTGTCGCGGAGCGCGGCGCATCCGTTATGGATGCGCGCTGCCTCTGGGGACCCCGTCCTCGGATTTCGGAATCAGCACATCCAAATTGTTCGCGGCGCCGGCTTGCACCGTTTCGATGTAAGGGTGGAAGCTCTCGTTATAGTCCTGGAACGCCAGCTCCACGTTGCCACGGTGTTTGTGGAATGCACCCGCTAGTGCGGCAGCGCCGATGATCGCCAGCGACCCGCCCATGCCGGCAGCCGGAGAGGCGCAATAGCCGGCATCGCCGACGAGGGCCACTTTGCCTTTGGTCCATGCGGGCATTTTGATCTGGCAGACTTTGTCGAAGTAGAACGACGTCGACATCTCTACTTTGTCCAACAGCTCCGGGATCCTCCAGCCCTGGCCGGCAAACTGCTCCGAAATGATCTTTCGTTGCTGGGCTTCGTCCCGATAATCGTAGGGGATCTCGTGTTCGGAGGCGAAGCAAAGCACGATGTCGGTCTTGTTATTGTAGGCATTCAGCATCACGAACTTGCCGGGCTCGTTATAGATCTGCGTGGTGCCTTCCTTGATCAGCAACTCGTCGACGATCGTTATGGAGAAATATTGCCCGAGGAAATGCGTGTATTGCTTTTCGTCGCCAAACCGCAGCTTGCGGACCCGCGAATGAACGCCGTCGCAGCCGAATACCAAAGCAAATGAGCGTTGCGAGCCGTCCTTGAAGGTGACGCTGATATCGTTTTCGGTTTCGTCCAATGCTTCGATGCTGTTTGCAAAAACGAACGTCGCATCGTTTTTCACGGCGTCGAACATAAGATCCAGAAGCGTATCGCGCTCGATCTCCCAGTCGATTTCAGCCACGGCCGTGTCTTGCGGAAACTGCAGCGGTCCTGCCGCGGTATCGTCGGCGTTTACCAGTTCGAGCGGGGAAGGTCCATCGTCGAACGTCAGGACGACTTCGTGGTCGCGAAGGGGCAGTGTCTGCGCATATTGCTCGGTGCCGACCTGATGCAGCGCGGTCGGGTCGACGATCATCGTCCGGCCGGTGCCGATCGCCTCGGGATGTTCCGGGCAGCCGCCGGCGTGGGCGCGGAAGGTTGGAAGCGCCAACGCGACGATGACGGCGCCGGCGATGAGCAGAAGCCTCGCCGCCGCGGCCGCAGCCGTTTTCGATTGCATGGTGGTTCCTCGATGTCGCCTGCCGAGCCCAGGGCCTTGAGGGCCGTAACATCGCGGCATAATTCAGGCCGCTTTCGCACGCCCGGGCCGGTTGGTGGAAGAAAATCCGAGCCGGCCCAGCGCGCGGTCGGCGCTAGGCAAATTTGCTGGCGACAAAGCAGCCGCATCTCATGTAGGTTTTGCGTGGTGGTGTCGGGCGAGGTCGTCAGGGGGTCGTGACGTCCTGATTGTGTGCCGAAGCGCCGGCCGGTCCTCGATTCACGTCGATTTCGCTGCCGATTGGTCGCGATCGCTTGTCCTGCAACCGACGCCCTCGACATGAGGGCGCGTGGGAGCGTGCGGCAAGCCCGTACGAACGAGCCCATACGAACGCGTGCCCATACGAACCAGTGCCCGTACGAACTTCGGAGATCAGTGAGGGATACGAGTCATTTCCGTTTTCGCCTGCGGCTTTCGGATCCCGGAGGTCCCGGCTGAGTTCTCCATTTCGATCCTGGGAATGTCGCACAGCCCGCGCGAGGCTGCATTGGGAGCACGGTCATGCAGCGCCTGAAACAATACAAGCGGTTTGCCGCCCGTTGCCTCGAGGAAGCCCGCGTGACCATCGACCCGCGTCTCAAGGCGTTCCTGGGCGAAATGGCGCAGGAATGGCAGCGCCTGGTCGAGGAGGCGAACGGCGCGAAGAACCTGCCGAAAATTCAAAGCCCGGAAGTCGATCCCGGCGATTAAGCCGTGAATCTGTGCTAAGCGTTATCCATTAGGCTTTGGAGCGCCAAAGCGGCAAATGCTGGTTTCGGGCCTGTTGCCGCGGCGTCGCCTCCAACCATTTCCGCTTTAGGAGGACGCCATGGCGAAAGACCCAAACCCGGCCGAGGAAATGAACGTGTTTGCCCAGCAGGCCAAAGATCAGGCGCTGGCGGCCGCCGACACCTATTTCGATTTCCTGAAGAAGGCGGTTTCATCCTATCCGTCCAGCGGCAACATGTTCGGCGATAGCTTCAAAACCTACGCCGAGAGAAACATCGCGGTGATGCAGGACTACGTGCACAAATTGGGCCGTGCCAAGGATTTTCAGGAAGCGATGCGGATCCAGGCGGAGTTCATGCAATCTCAGTTCACCGCGATGGGCGAGCAATCAAAACACCTGGGCGAGGCCTATACGCGCACCGCTTCGGACGCGATGAACAAGGCCTCCAAATTCTAAAGCCGGATTAAGAGCGCCGCCGTTTCGCGCGGCGTCGGCGCTCTCATTTCACGACCGCGATGCGGGGGGCCGCTTCCCCTATTGGGCAGGGACGGCTTTCGCGCCCGAGGGTGCGACGCCGGGTCTCGGTGGGCGCTAGTGGGTAACCTTGCAGCAACCACGTTCGATCGCCATCTAGCGGCCGTCGCACGAGGTTGTTTTCGATGCCGTTTGCTTTTAAGGCCGCCTGGGCCAGTGCTGGAACTTCCCATGCTGGAGGTTCCGCCGCTGGATCGGCCGATTCGGAAGCCTTTGCGGGCTCCTCTTGGGCCGAGGCGGAAGCGCGCGCGCAGGGCCTGGCCGGAGACGAACAGACGCTCAGGCAGCGCTTTTGGCGAAAGCTACGCACGCTGGCGCTGCGGCTGCCGTTCGCCGAGGATTTGCTCGCCGCCTATTACTGCGCGTTCGACCGGCAGACGCCGGCGCACGTCAAGGCGGCCCTTGTTGGCGCCATAGCCTATTTCGTCTTGCCGGCGGACCTGATCCCCGATGTTCTGCCGGTGATCGGCTACACCGACGATGCCGCAATGCTGGCCGCGGCCATCAGGCTTGTCGCTGCACACATCACGCCGGATCATCGCGAGGCCGCGCGCCGCAAGCTCGAGAGCTTGCGCGAGACCGGCTGATCTTCCGCAAACGTCGTGTTCGCTCTCGCCTCAGCCCTCGTGCGCGGCAGGCGCTCGGGCGGCGGTCACGGCCGGAGCACGATCTTGCCCATGACCTTGCGCTCGGCGATGGCCTTTAGGGCTGCTGCCGTCTCCGCCAGCGGATAGGCGGCGTACACGTGGGCGCTGAGTTTGCCTTCGGCGCACCAAGCCGCGAT
>Ga0209006_10003998_pt1 | contig 13444 bp, 13 predicted proteins | sample JacPin_JW_Ref_O2_FD_188567 | JGI IMG/M metagenome (GOLD analysis project Ga0209006, IMG submission 188567) | Forest soil microbial communities from Algoma, Ontario, Canada - Jack Pine, Ontario site 1_JW_Ref_O2 (SPAdes) (version 2) | ecosystem: Environmental > Terrestrial > Soil > Boreal... | reverse complement strand
AGCATGGCCATACGTAATGTGCTAAACCTGTGTCAGTATTGTATCATCTAGTTGAGGTCTCCGAGTTTACCTCGCTGGTATTGTGAACTTCGCAGAAAGCTCTGGGATGAGATCTGCAACGCCACCTGTTATGCGTCAACATCTTCAGGCAAAGTTGGTGGCTCACATTTTGCTGGTGATTTCATGGAAGCGGTTAATGGACGAGATGTAGGATTAAGTCGATTCAAAACTGGGGGGATTTTTGATACCTCAATGAGAGGCTGGTTGTAGTTTTGCAACCCTCGAAAGTCCTTGCGGCGGGCTTTGCAGTACTCTATTAGATTTTGATAATTTGCTTCTCGCTGTTATGTTGTCAGCAACAACCCATGTTGAGCAAGCATGACGCACTGGACTATCTATTGGCTTGCTCAAAGGGCTGAGATCAGTTCTCATGATGACGGCTTCATAACGTCTAGTGAACTCGACCCATCTATCCTGAATGACCGCGTCTTCAATATCCTTCGCCATACTGCCATGTTCGTCCGATCGCAATTCCACCACCCACTTTTGTGCGGCAAGTGAGACAAGGTTCCAAGGAATGTGGTTGACCACATTCGGAAGTTCCCAGGGGTTTATCGGACCTTCCTTCCAAGTAGGACCAAGGGGAGCGAAAAAGTATGTCATGTTCGTGAGTGGACAGACGAATGGTTTGTTTGCTATCGCTCGACATATTCTGATTGTATACCGGTAGACGTCGTTGAGGCGCGCTTCATCCAGTTGGAATTCTGCACCCGGCTTCAGCCAAACAACCGACGGAATACCAGAGAAAAAGATGTTAAAGCTTTCGAAAGTGGGAAGTGGCCGTCGAGTAAGTATCAGCATAGAGGCATGACGTTGAGGTGGATGGTCGGTAGAAATAATGGTAGGATAGAGAGAAGTGATCGTGGCTGAGTCTTTATCCGACCAAAAATAAGGCTTCTTGCGTAAATAGCAGTGAGTGCCGAGAACTTTGTTATTCATGTTGATAGAAGGGTGTTCGGTGGAAAAGTCCACACCAGCGGGTTGCTGCTCGCGTATCCTTGAAGGCAGCGGAAATAGACGATAGTCGAGGAACCCCTTCTTGTGCAGCTCGAGGCATGCTTTATAACACGCCGCGCGTCTTGCATGAGAGACGGAAAAAGAGTGTGATCCGGAAACCCCGTGAATGGGCGATCCGGGAAGCATGATGGTACAATAGGCACGTCCCCCTCGTTTTTCGCCGAATTTGAACAATGGTTGGTGTAATTTTCTCTCGTCGATACATTGTACGCTGGCCGCGAAACGATAGATGACAACGGTAGCATCCTCCAGATAAATGCGTCCTCGAGTGGTAGGATCTTCGATGAATTCATCGGCCTCATCACCGCTGTCGGAATGGTAAGGGATTATCGTTTCGCGTAAGGTTTGGGGCGGGACGGAACTACCCTGGCTTTGGCAAAGAATGTTTGACCATTCTTGCATGTCGTGATCTAACTGTGTGGACTGCGAAAGAATACGACGATGGACGACGCTCGCTCGCTCAACCATGTGTAACAGATGACTTTCTCGTCCGCGGGTACAAGCTCGTGCATATGCATACGACACTTGACTTTCGAAGACGTCAAATCTGTGGTGACAGCGGTAAGTCAGAGTGCAAGAACATCAAGCAACGTGAGACTCGCCTAATGACCACATATGCCTTAGGTATATCGAGGTCTTCGATAGATTTGGTAGCAACGAGAAGATTGTATGTACCCGATTCAAAGCCCCGAAATGTTTCCTGCTGAAGACGAATATGTGTCAACGAGGCTTCATATTCGTTTGAATGTTCCAACCTGGAGCTGAAGATCGGCAAACGAACCATGACCGACTACAACACGAGGGCGAAGAAAACCAATATGGTCTGCAGAAGTGCGAAGCAGATCCCCAATGGCGAAAGCGGTTGCTTGTCTTTGTACTGAACGAAATGGCTTAGTTTCATTCTATATTGCATTACCAGCTGAACCAAACCGAACACGATTCCACGAAACAGTTCGCCGTATGGCTCGCAGGACTTGAGAATCTGCACCAACTTGACGAACTTTGGAGTGACGTTACATCCTCGCGAGCTTAAATCCAAGTTGGGCATACTGAACACCCAATTTTTGACGATGTCGTGTATGGTTGCTTGAATGTCACTTGAGTCCCTTTCAGATGGCCCACTGCGGTCATCCTCCCCTTCGTGTGATGGTGACGAACTGGCGCTGACCTGCATAAATGCGCGACGCCAGACCAAATCTGAAGCACAGGCCCCTAATTCAGAGAGCGTGTAACGTGCGGCCCTGAAATGGTGTCGAAATGCAAGTTCTGAGGGGTCTAGCTGATGCAGTTGTTTGAATAGATCCGTTTCCGTTGTCTTTGGAGGGAGGTCATACGGCACCACCTCTTCACGCGGACGTCCGATGGGATTAAGCTCGTCTTGTACGATAGCAAAGACGTTTGAGCCTTCTGACTTTGCCATGCTGGTGGATTGCAGTGGAACACGTTGAACTAGAGCGTTCCTTACGGAAGGTCCTGCTTCCGAATAGGATCCACATTCTCAAATAAAATATAAATGCTTCGCCATGCTGTATCATACCGTCGTTTCACCCTCTCACTCACCTCTACGATGCATAACCTTGCTACCATTTCCATTCCTCGCAGTGATAAGCAACTCACAGTCCCCACAGGCTTGTTCATCGATAACGAGTTTGTAGACTCAGCAGATTCTAGCGAATTGATACAGCAAGTCACCAACACACTCGCGTTCGGCATATTATCGTAACCTCACGCTTCCTTTCAGTGTTATCAATCCTGCGACTGAGGATGTTCTTTGCACCGTGGTAGCAGCGTCCCGAAAGGATATCGACTTGGCTGTAACAGCCGCTCGCCGGGCTTTCAACACCAGCTGGGGGAAAAATGTCACAGGCTTCGAGCGAGCAAAACTGATCAACAGGTTGGCCGACCTCATCGAGAGGGATCAACAAGACCTTGCCGAACTCGAAAGTCTGAACAATGGGAAACCTGTAAGGATCGCAAGGTCAGCACCGGTTTGCAAGCAGGCGTGAACATCACCAAAAATCGAGACACAGGGACTATGATATCGGAGACAGCATTCAGGTCCTTCGATACTATGCAGGTTGGGCAGACAAGATCATGGGCCAGGTTGGTATGAATTGTCAGAAGTATAACTATGCTGACCAAATGTCAGACTGTTGAGGTAGATAATACGAAAAAATTGGCATTCACTCGACATGACCCAATTGGAGTCTGTGGACAAATGTATTCTTCCAAAGCTCATTCCCTGGTTTCTTCAGATCGCTTATTTCGATTAATAGCATTCCATGGAACTACCCAATTAACATGTGGTAAGTTGACCTCTGAATGGGATTCAGGCGTGTAATTGCTGCGGGTCCTCGCAGGTCTTGGAAAGTGGCACCGGCTTTGGCTTGTGGTTGTACCATCGTAATAAAACCATCAGAGCTAACGCCTCTCACTGCACTTGTTTGCGTTTTCATATATACGCCTGCCAGTGACTTTTCTGATGCGTCTGATTGCTAGAAACTTTCTGAACTTGTTAAAGAGGCAGGGTAGCGATTCCTCCTGGCCATTTTCAGATGGTCTCTAATGTCAAGCTCGTGTTAGATTTCCCCCTGGCGTGCTGAACACGCTGTCATCTCTTGGACACGTCGGCGGCGCAGCCTTGGCTTCTCATCTGGATGTTGACAAAGTGGCATTCACAGGCTCTACAGCCACCGGTAGAAAAATAATGGAGGCATCGTCCAAGAGCAATCTTAAAAAGGTCAGGCTTCACGCTTTCATTTCTCAACTAAAACAAATTTGCTCGTGGGGCCAAAACATCATAGGTGTCTCTCGAACTCGGAGGCAAATCTCCGCAATTAATTTTCGAGTCCGCGAATCTCGAGGAAGGTTGGTTTTTCTCCTTATTTGGGTTGGACATAATTCCGCCACATACGCTCCAAAGCAAAAAAAAAACGGCGCATCTTTTTTTCGGCTAGTCTGGTGTTCTAAAGCCCGTAATGATATATCTATAGCCGCAACCTGGACTGCACTTGGAATCTTGTATAATACTGGCCAGGACTGTACCGCTGGTTCGCGTGTCTACGTTCAGGAGAGTGTGTATGACAAATTTGTCACTTTGCTTGTGGAAAAGGCCCAACAATTCGTGGTGGGGGATGGGTTTGACGAGAAGGCTGCTGGTGGCCCCGTCGTGAGTCATGCGTGTCGATCTTCTCCAAACCGAAACTCGAACGTCTGCGATATGAAGATTTCAAAATCGCAATATGACAAGATTTGGATGTATATTGAACGCGGCAAGGCAGAGGGTGCCAAGGTCATTCTTGGAGGAGAGAAGAGACCCGGAAAGGGATTTTTCATTGATCCGACAAGTACGCCACTGACTTGCTTCAGACCTTTTATGCTCACGACATTCGAAGTTTTTACTGACATTAAAAGCGACATGAATTTTGTAAAATATTCGTTTTCATGAGAGAGTTTAACCTCGAGACTGATATCGGGAGGATTTTAGGTCAAGGAAGAGGCGAGTTCAAACATCAGGACGAGTTGATGCTGTCTCATACGATGATCCGATCACATCGATCCTTATAGATATTTGGTCCCGTGCTCGCAGTTGGACGGTTCGAAACTGAGGAAGAAGCAATTTCGTTGGCCAACGATACGACCTACGGCTTGGGCGCAGGACTGCATTCCAGTGATAGTTTTTACCCTTCTGAATCTACCTGAACCTGATGAATATTACGTATATAGAAGATGCAGATCAGTGCATGCGGGTATCGTCTGCTCTTGAGGCAGGAACGGTCGGTCGTCGATTGATGCTTCGTCTCGACCCTGATTTGACTTCCGTTGGCAAGGTATGGGTAAATCAGTACAATCTCGTGCACTGCGGTGTTCCGTTTGGTGGGAAAAAACACAGTGGTTTTGGTGCGCTGCGCTCAGTTTTACAACCTGATCACGGTAAGACTTATTGTGGAGAGATCAGGGCGCGAACTCGGTAGCTATGCGTTGGAGGAGTATACTTCAGTAAAAGGGGTACACTGGAATTTTGGAGAAGAGCTGAAATGGCCTCTATGAGACATATGATCATCATATCAAGTTTCAATCACAAGGAAACAAAGACTTCTAAATCGCACTTCCAAGTTGAAACGACAGCTCACTCTTGCGGTGTACTTTTGATCATGTGGAGAAGGGAGGGCGATAGCAGTGCACCGCTTTGGGAATCTTGAAGGTGTTGGATGGTCCGTAGTTCTGGTATAGCTAGAACCAAGGGTAGGGTATATATGTTGGGCGCTCACGTCTGCTTCTATCAGTCCGCGATTTCGTAAACGTACAGAAATTGAAAGCGCATGTAGCACAAGATCTCATCACACTATTACTTATTTTAAGTAACCGTTATTTAAACTATGTATGAAACACGTGGATTGAGAATGCATGGAACAAGATGACATATAGACGAGATGTCAAGGAGACAACTAAACAAGATACGGGCGGAAAGATAGAACTTCTACCGAAGAAAAAAAAGAAAAATCATTCCACTCATTGGGATCAAACGAAGCCCACATGGCAATAGCACTCATGCCCGCAAGTGTATGGATAGCCAGGCGCGCAGCCACAACAATAGCAGGCGTAGATTTGTGGAGTGGGAGGCATCGCCTGCGGATTGACCTGCTGAGGGTGGCTATGGCTCGTCGAGGGAGCATGGGGATCAAGGGGAGAGTCTCCCCAAAGTATCATGCCTGTATCAAAGGGAGAGTTAGCCTGATTGATATAGTTTGGAGTTGAGACGCGACTCGCCTGTGTCAGTTGGGGGAAATACAGGGGTGTCCGAGGCGAAACCGGGTATGCCATACGCGTCTGGTTTCCCACCATCATGCCGGGGGGACTGCGAGGGGACAACCGAAAGGGGGGGAACAGGAGGAGCAACCGTGGATGGCTCCATATGTTTGGAGCCTTCTGGAGGATTGACCGGCCTATACTCGCAACTCAGTCCTTTTTCTCTGCACCGTTTACATCTCCCCCCAGGTCTAGGTCGGCACTGGCAAGGATAATGAAAAGACGATAATCAAAGAAAGAAGGAAACTATAAACCTTTATTTTACGCCCTCGGCAATTTGTACAAGCGACAGGGGTCCTCCTCTCTCTAAACTGGAACGGTCTGAAATTGGCGGAGACGTTCATCGATGAAAAAGAACTTGTGGGGGGATGGTATGAAGTTAGGAAATATAAGTGGACCGCCATTTTATACCCAAAGTTGGTTGCAAGGCAAGCGAAAATCCGTAAATCAGTATCTCGTGGCAGCAACGGAAAACCCGTCATCGTGCCAAGTCATCAGAACCAGCGCAGCGCTCGAAGCAAGGTTGTAACGCGACAGTGTTGCACGGCGCCTGTAGTTAATCTGTAGCCAATTTCCTCCAGACTCGGCAATTAATAATCGAACGCGTCTCATGCTGCGAGATGATATGACATCTCGGTTTATTTGATCTTTTGAGGATGGGAGATCTATATCATCGCCACACCGTTAGGCACAAATAATTTACGAGGGAAACCTGGCATTCGTGCAGCGATGTGATTGTCCATAAAGTTTTGGTCTATTTCCGTAAAGAAATTGTTGTAAATACTGGTCCTCGGTTAATATTGAGGTGTGGTTGGGTGGTGACGCGATCAGACTGTATCAAGGAGGCATATCGACGATACCAGCGAGGGGGAAATTAGGGTAGGTGATTGGGGCGTGCCTGGTACAAAACGGGCGGCTGAATACTAAATGGGAATACAAAACACAGGGTAAGTTGTCAACGGTTTCTGACGATCATACCTATGAACCTGTATACGGGAACCCTGCGAATAATGAGTTCTGAAGTGACGACCGGCGTTTCCGTGTTGCGGCGAGTGTTCATGCATCATGTATCAAGCTAAGCCAATATGTTCACTTATGGTAGGGCACAGTACCAAATGGCACAAGCAAAACACGCTGGAGTCTCGCACTTTATCTTTGACGCCGCGTCGGATTCATGGAGTTGGTGTCGGAGCTAACGTATCATCACATATGCTGCAGTAGGCCGGATCATTGCCACAACGTACACCATTCTACAGCGAGAGATAATCCTTCACCTCCTCTTCGGTCAATTTCTTGAATGTAGGCTTTGGTCGGTTGGTCTCTCCATCAACTATCCCCGCCTCGAGCTCTGCCTGTGTGGGTACCGTGATAACTCCAATCTCAATGGTCTTCTCTGTCATTTGTCCTTCAAAGCCTTCTTTCAAGGTAAGTAAGGCCGTGTGAATGGCATCTTCAAGGCTGATGTCGTCGTTATATCTGCAAGTGAGCGCCAAGAATTCAACCTCTGAAACAACGAATAAAATATGAAACCAACCGTTTCTCCAAAAATGTTTTTGCGTTGATCATATTCTTACCAATCGCACTGGCCTTCCATGCCCAGAACGATCCCGAGGGATCTACTTGATACAAGCTGGGTCCTCGATTAATGTCCCAACCAGCGACAAGAAGTGAGACCCCGTAAGGGCGAACACCACTGCCATGCGTTGAGCAAAATCAAAAGCGCAATGTAATGAAGAACACTGCACCCAGATTGTGTAGCTTGTTGCATGACGGTGGCGATTTCTTGGGTCAAAATTCTTGTGGGGGGGTATTCACCGTACATCTTCCAGTAAACTTGCGCACTTTTTCGCGCCTTAGTGACCAATACTCGGAAGTCTGGGCCCATTCCGGAATAGACAATGCCAATATTTGGACAAATGACGACAACTTTGTCCAACATGGATTCATCTATCAGGATTGAAGACGATTTTTTCTCAGTTGCTATGACGATACCATTCGATGCTAATAGACATTAAGAGTGGAAGTCAAGTATAGAGGAAGCAAGTACCTTTAATACCGAGACTCGTGGTACCTTGAGCTACGGCCGCTAGTGCATGTTCAATCTGAACTAACTTCCCACTTGGAGAGAAGACTGTAAGAGAGTAACTGGTAACTTAAGTGAGACTTGATATGATTCAGATCCAAGGACACAGACCTGTATGCGCCACTTTCTGCAGTGGCCATGATCGGATACTGGGAAGAGAACGCGTCTTTTGTTTACTCGTATTATTTTCGTAACCAAATAATATTGATTTATTTATTTACTGTACAGGTTCAAGATGTCGAAGAGCTCATCGACATCGCTGACTTCAATCCAGTTTGAGAGGAGTGGTCCTCAAATATGGCTTGGGGCACGTAAGCATTTGCATAGAAAGAAGACAAGACTACTACCAACCTTGTGGATGGTGAAATTAGGGAATAGCGTTTTGGCTTCCTCGTTCGTGACTCCGGGGTGTACGATAACGTCATCCCCTTTATTCCAGTTGACTGGAGTAGTGATGCGGTGTTTATCACCAAGTTGAAGCGCTGTGGATGGAGTGAGTGATATATCTCAGCGGGCCGAAGAGTCAAATTCTAACAGTCTATGACCCTGGACTTCGTGGTTAGCAATCAAAACGTGGATAACGCCAACTAAATTGAAATTTACCGGATAACCTCATCGAAATTACGCCCGGTTGACGCAGGGTAAGAGATCGTCAGACGGATAACCTTCTTGGGATCGATGACAAACACCGTACGGATCTACGGAATGGAACCTTGAGAACAAACGTTATATATCCTACAGTGGACTACACTCGCCGTGAAAGGTAAGCCTTTGGCATCCCTGTTTGTAGCGTCTTGCTCATCCAGCATATCATAAATGGTGGATATTTTACGATCCTCATCCGCTATCTGATGATGCATGGACGACGTAAATCTGGAGTCTTGAAACAAGGTTGGTACACGTACGATGGGAAAATTCACGTTAGTAGGAGCGAATTTGGAACCATAATCGTTAATGTCTTGGACCCATCGATGGTGATCTTGTAAACCGTTGGCAGATATTCCGATCACCTTGACGTTCCGCTTGGCGAAGTCGTCACCCCGACGTGCAACCTCTCCAAGCTCAGTTGTGCAGACCGGGGTAAAATCGGCAGGGTGCGAGAAGAGGATAGCCTGGGAGTGTAGTGAGGTTGTCAATAAGCCCGTAATTTCGGTGAGACCACCGTACCCAGGAATCACCAATCCAATCATGAAACTTGATGGGACCAGCAGTGGTCTCTGCCTCGAAATCCGGTGCGATGCTTCCAAGCCGAAGGGACACCATAGTTGATGAATATGAATACAGGAGCGAGTGCCTTTGCCAATGCTCTTATTAATACTGTTTAGGAGGCGCTGCCCCTGTCACAAGCTGTCACATTTTTTTGGTTACTGCCCTCCGCCAAAAGCGTGACAGTACAAAGGCGTGCAAATGACGTGCTTTGACACAAGTATACGACTTAATAGAATGCTACAGCGTGCAATAAACTGTGAGGATGCTTTTCTTGTTGATTTTGCAATATTTTATCCATATCTTGGTCGATATCATCCGACGCTTCAATCTGTAAATACCATTATTTGTCAATTTGAATGTGAATGAACATGTGGTTACCGCGGCAGCCAAGTCAAGGATGGCCTTCCCTGCGATCAGAGCTTCTTCGTGGTTGTCTTTAATTTCCAGATTGACAACGTGTACATGCCGATTAAATTCCCCCCCGCGAGTGAGCAGATCTGTGACTGAGAATTAAGAACTGCAAATATTTTCCTCAGTTCACAACTCACCGTCACAGACAGCATCAAAACAACGTTCTTCGCAGGTGATTACAATGTCGGCCACAGTCTTGCTTTCTTGCCACCGTTCGGGTGCATACTTTATGTGCCGGTTGCGGTCCAACATTTGCAGAAGACCGTTGGCAGTATACCTCATAAGAATTGATAAAGATGTCAGCAAGAAGCTCGAAGTTATGTAACTTACAAGCGGGGATCTTTAGCGTTCAGTTCTTCGAACATGGAGTTGTATGGGGTCCCAAAAGCATAAATATTCGGCTTGTCTATCGAAGGACCAGGTAGCCGAACAGCTGACCCCGTCCCGGAAGAAATGACTCGATGACCTGCCTTACTGCGCTGTGTCACACCAGAGAATTGTCGTGTTGAAAGTGAGCGTGGACTGACGCTAAAACAAAGTGAGCCTCCATTGAGCGATTCTGAAAGACCTCGTAAGACACGCGTAGAGAAAGTAAGTCGAGGCGCACCTGATTGCTGGCGCAAACAACACAGAAAAGAGGGCGTGGTTTATATATAGGGTGGGAGGCGGGGTTTTGTGGAAGAGTGGTTGTTATTGAAGAAGAATATTGTCCATCTTGAGAGCTCGCGCTCGATTGAGTCGGTGGAGTCGGTGGCGCGTCGTCGTTCAATATGCCATTTTCTGATCGAGGTGTTTGATTTTGTGATACAGGCGGAAGAGGGGAACCAGAGCGTAAACGGGGATCTATACGAGCAAGGCGAGGGTCTCGAGGTTTCCGGGGATCCATTCCCTGATTGAACGCGTTGGGAAAAAATTCAGACTTTGTTTTATTTATTGAACGATGAGGGTATGAACAAGAAGCCTCAGCAGTATCTGGGATAAGTCATCACTTCCACCCAAATGCAGCTCGAAGCGTGGGTTGATTAAGTTTCCACTCTGAATCATCTTCGGCACTGGTGAAGGATGAAGGATTTCGAATGCTTACCTCGGTGACTGACTCGGTCAGTACGGTGGCTCTGGTCAACAAAGGTAAACAATAAATTACTTGGAACACTTCGATCATCCCGACGGTGATAAGCCACAAGTCAATTATTTGGTATAATGAATGAAACACGATGCATAAGGCGTGATGCGTGAAACTTGAAGATCCTCAGATTTTGGTTCAAAACCAACCGCGCACGGCAACACCTCCTTCGCGTGTTGCTACCACTTGCCCAATCTGAAATCGTTCCGAAACGTTTGCTCTTCTTTTCATCTTCGGACCTTGTTGATAAGCTCGGATCTTACCTGGACGATAAGACACCCGTGGTGATGATGGCATGTTACCGCCATCAAACAGCGTGGGGCGTTATTTCGGAAGCGCCGTGAACGCTGTCACAGCCGCCGGGTGATCAGTCAACTGTATCAGCATCATTAATTTCGTACCCTGATCCAAAGAAACTGAGTATCAACGAGGCTTCCTCAATAGATACAGAATTAGACGACTTGCATCACCTCGTGTGACACATCGTGCACTTGGGGATGACCTCGGAATTGCGATTTCCCAACTGCGAACATGGCAGATATCGCATCGCGATCACGTTAAGCCTTGCGGTATGCGTGCAGTATATGTACAAAGAACAGAGCTGGTGTATTGGAGTCAAAAAGTTAACTTCACACGTGATCGACACCATGATAGGCGGTACTCAAGTCATACAGTGCGATCCCTCTACCATCTCTTTCCATTCATCCTCAGAAACACCCGATATATCTTGCTCGAAGGTGGTAGAAGCCTTGCAAACCGCGTCTCACCATCTTCTTACCCTTCTCCAACCGGTCGCCTTTCCTACGGAAACCGTCTATGGTTTGGGAGCGTCAGCTCTAAATGTCTCTGCTACATCTCGAATATTTGCCGTCAAGGGTCGACCTCCTGACAATCCTCTAATCGTCCATGTCTCCTCATTCAAAATGCTATATAGTCTTTTACCGAATGATTACCAACTTTCCAGATCTTATCAGGTCCTTATAAAGCATTTTTGGCCTGGTGCATTGACACTCTTATTTCCCAACAATCCTGCGGTAATACACCCTACCATCACTGCAAATCAACCGACAGTAGCCATACGAATGCCTTCTCACCCCATAGCGAGGGCGTTGATTGCTGTGGCAAACTGTCCACTTGCCGCTCCGAGCGCAAACTCTTCCGGAAAACCTAGCCCCACTCGAGCAGAGCACGTTCTACGAGACCTCGATGGCAAAATAGGTCTCGTTTTAGACGGTGGAGCATGTAGTGTGGGACTGGAAAGTACCGTCGTCGACGGCCTGAACGAGGATGGAAACATCCGCGTTTTGAGACCTGGGGGGGTCACGGTTGAGGACATTGAAAAAGTATTACGTGAAAATACGCTCGGTGGCGAACGGACTCCCAAAGTTCTGGTACATCAAAGAGATTACCGTGATGAATCCTTGGAACAGGCTCCTTCCACTCCGGGTATGAAATATCGACATTATTCCCCAAGGGTACCCGTAATCCTTCTCTTCACTTCATCTCCGCCGCCTCCTGGAATAGATGTCACACCTGCGCTCCCGTTTCTCGCGGCTTTACGAGACAAGATACCCAATGCTTCATATCCTCTCAAAGTCGGTCTTTTGACTACCGCAGATTCTCCGCTGGCGCACAGTGCGTTACTGAACGCAGGCATACAATGGCATCGCTACCTACTGGGTCTAGCTTCGGAACCTTGGACTGTTGCTCATCACCTCTTTGATGGGTTATTTACTCTAGAAGGCGAAGGTGTAGATGTCATTCTTATGGAAGAAGTTAAAGAAGAGAAAGAAGGACTTGCGATCATGAATCGTGTGAAGAAGGCAGCTACAGAGTCCATTTGGATCAAATTTAACTAGCGCCCATGAAATGGAATATGCCATATAGTACGTGAAGTGACTAGAGGGGTCGATCGCCTCGTCTGCTACGAAGTATGGAAAGCATATACACCAGGATTCCGTTGTTACACTGATCATTCAACGGTAACGAACAACTAAAGAAGGTGAAGAATCCCGCTCCAGCACCTCATGATGTAAACTCAATGTGATCATCAAGATCAAACCATCGAAGGATGTCCGCGCGGCACCTACCCATCCATGAAGTCAAGTGGTCAGTATCTTCACGACCAGCCTCTCCACCTTTTCATCAAGGGATTCAACGATCATTTTCTGCTCTGAATTTTCGCTGATCGGTATGACCGAAGAGGGCAAGTGGTAGATGACTTTCGTTCCATTGCGATCTTCCTTTTCCATGACCAGAAGTCTGGGTGGGATGTTGAGGCCAGCCTGTATGTCGTGCTGCATAATATTTGCGGCAATAAACGGATTTCCAAAGATATACATCGACGCTGCGGGGACGGTGTCTACACCGAGATGGCCTTTCACCCACTTGCTGTGGGACAAAGAGAAGAAATGACTGCCATATAATATAATATAACTATTATTAGCTTTGTTGACGGAGACGAATAACGAGAACTTGCAGAAAGTCACGATCCTTTAGAGTCTCTTTGAATTTATTCGCGATTTCAGGCGTGGTCATCCCCCCTCGCAGAAAGAGCATGGCTGCATGTGAACCAGCCTTGTTAATCTCTTCGTCTAGCCGTGCTATAACGTCAGCAAAAAGCCGATCGCTCTCGAAGGTTACGAGCTGCACTGTTATGGAGGTTATTCGCTTGGCCATTGCAGAATTGATCTTGGAATCAAGGGTCCTCTGAGTGCTGAATACGGATGATG
>Ga0209006_10003997_pt1 | contig 13444 bp, 12 predicted proteins | sample JacPin_JW_Ref_O2_FD_188567 | JGI IMG/M metagenome (GOLD analysis project Ga0209006, IMG submission 188567) | Forest soil microbial communities from Algoma, Ontario, Canada - Jack Pine, Ontario site 1_JW_Ref_O2 (SPAdes) (version 2) | ecosystem: Environmental > Terrestrial > Soil > Boreal... | reverse complement strand
GGTGGTTTGTCTGACCGCAGGGCGAAATTCACGCACGCAGGCGTCGCAGGGGCACAATTCGCGCAGCGCGGCGAAGCTGTAGATGCCGGTCGAGTGGCTGTCGGAGAACTGGATCTGAATCGCGTAATTTCCCACCGACGTCGCGCCTTTGGCTGTCACGCGCGGCTTGAACATCGGAAGCAGATCGGCACTGCGTGTCTTGTCCTGCGCCTTCGTTTCGCGCTCGTCGTTGCAGGTCGCGCACGGGCAGTTGTCGCGCAGGTAGGGGAACGTATAGCGGCTTGTGTGCCCGTCAGACCACGTGATGGCCACGCCTTCGCCGGAGGTGACGTGTACCTTCACCTCTGTGGGCGTCTTCCGCGAATCAATTGGCAGCGGCATCGACCGGCCTTTCGCCAGGGGCGGCGGTTTGTTCAGCGGGAACTCCTTTGTTGTCTCGGGTCCCGTCGACGGAATTTGCAATTTTGTCGGCGGCCAAGCCGGCGCACGACACGATTCCTTCGGCGCCGCTCCATTGCGCAGTGAGCTCAGTACCGCGGCGATTGATTTCGTCAACCGATTTGGGATGGCCGTCGCCTGATCCCGGGAACACGACGTAGGAAACGCCGGCCCGGCTGCCGCCCCGGCGCGCATCCGACCCGATGCCGAGATTCTCGGCCAAAGCGATCGAACCTTCACCCAGTGCGCCGATATCCGCAAAGATCGCGTAGGAATACTTCCCGGTTCGCTCGCTGAATACCAAAACAATATCTCCCAGGCGGGCTCCCGTCCGCTCCGCCAGGTCGCCCGGCAAGGCGACGTAGGGAATCTGCGTGGCATCCACGAACCGCGCGGGATCGTTGTGCCGTTTCGTGCGGTCGAACAGCGCGGTGCAGGATATGTAATATCCGGGAAAGGGATCATCGGGGCCCTGCACGAAGGGACTGCCGTCTTGGTCTTGAACGATTCCGTCCCATTGTCCAGGCTGGCCGGCATTGAACAGGTAATCGAGGCCCGTGTCGTCGGCGTTGTAGGCATTCGGCGCGCCATCGGCGTCGATCGCAAGCCCGGAGCTGAAGAAGAAAGCCGGGCCGCCGCCCAATTGCCAGATCGGCGCCTGGCCCCGGAGTTCGCCGAAACGATAAACGTCAAACTCGAACCAGCGCGAGCTGGTCGGGCAAGCATCCCGTGAAATCGCTGCGTTGAGTGGCTGGGGGCTCTGCGCCAAGGTTGAAGCGGGCAGCGCGAATACGATCGCCAGCGCCAGAATCTGGTTCAAAAATTTCATGCTCCACTATTATACATCCTCGTGTTCGGCGAGCGCGGGAAGCGGTCGTCGCATCGGGTGCCCGGGCTCATGGCTTGCGCGAATGCAACGGGTCGGCGGATACTAGGCACCGTCTAGAATGGCCGCAGTCCGAGGAGGCGAAAACTCACGATGTCGGTCGCATATTTGCTCAAAACCGAGCCGTCGGAATACTCATTTGAGGATTTGCAGCGCGACGGTGTCACGCAGTGGGACGGCGTCTCCAATCCGACCGCCGTGAAGAACCTGCGGGAAATGACGCCGGGCGCGCGACTCGTAATTTACGAAACGGGCGATCGCAGAACGGCGGTGGGAACCGCGACGGTCGTGTCGGTGGACGCGAAAGATCCGCGCAAGCCGATTGTGAAGATCAAAACCGGAAAAGCGATCACGAAACCGGTCGGCCTCGATGAAATCAAATCGCACAAACTGTTCGTCGATTCGCCGCTCGTGAAAATCGGGCGGCTTTCCGTTGTGCCGCTTACCGCCGAGCAGTACAAATTCCTCGCCGGCCGCTAGACGCGCCGCGCGGCGTGCTCGACCGCCAGCCGTCCGTGCGCCAGATCGATGCGCCGGTCGGCGAGCTCGCCGATCGAGGGCGCGTGCGTCACCATCAGGATCGTGTGTCCGTCCGCATGCAGCGCGCGCAACAGCTTCAGTACGATTCCTTCGTTGGCTTCATCCAGATTGCCGGTGGGTTCGTCCGCAAGAATCAGCTTGGGTGAATTGATCAGGGCGCGCGCCACGGCCACGCGCTGCTGCTCACCTCCGGATAGCTGGCTCGGCAAATGTTCCATGCGATCGGCGAGTCCGACGCGGCCCAGCGCCTCGCGTGCCTCGGCTTCGTCCGTGGTGCTGTGAAAATACTGCGCCAGCATCACATTTTCGACCGCCGTCAGGTAGGCGACCAGGTGAAACTGCTGAAAGATGAACCCGATTTTCTCGGCGCGGAATCGTGCCAGCCCGCCTTCATCCAGTCGCGCCACGTCCACGCCATCGACCAGCGCGCGACCCGAGGTCGGCGTATCCAGCCCTCCCAGAATGTTGATCAGCGTGGTCTTGCCCGAGCCCGAAGGGCCCATGATCGCAATCCACTCGCCGGATTGCACGTCGAACGAAACACCGTCCAGCGCGCGCACCCCGCCGAATTCCTTGCGCAGATTTTCGATTTGGACGAGCGGTGCCACTATTCCCCTCGCAAAATCACAGCCGGTTTCACGTTTCCGAGCCTTTGCAACGGCAGCGCGCCTGCCATCGCCACGACGACCATCAATACGATCGTCAGCGGGAAAATTTCCCATCGCGGCGCGATCGATGTGCCAAACACGCGGCGGCCAATCCATCCCGCCAGCACGACACCCGCCACGCAGCCGATCACCCCGCCGGCCGCACCCAGCACTCCGAGTTCGGCGAGGAACAATCCTACGATGCGCCCGATCGTTCCACCGAGCGCCTTCATCAATCCCACGTCTGCGCGACGCTCCGTCGCCAGCGCCGCCATCGTCGCAAGCACGCACAGTGCCGTCAGCGCCAGGATCAGCACGATCATCGAGAGTATCAGCAACCTCGTGCGGCCCAACAGATTCGCCTCCGCGTCGGTGACTGCGCGCACAGGCCGCACCGCACATTGAGGGAAAGCGGCTGCGAGCTGCGCGGCGTATTTCGCGATGCTTGCTCCCGAGCCGGTCACGTTCAGTTGCCACAAAGTCACGAATTCTGGTTGTCGCGTCAGCCTCCACGCGACCGGGAGGCTGACAAAAATCTGGTTGTCGTCCGCCGCGCCTGAATCGATCACGCCGGCAACGTGAAGTGCCGTTTGGTTTCCGTTGTAGTCGAGCACGATCGAATCGCCCGGGGCGACGGCAAATTGCTGCGCGGCTTTGCGGCCGATCAGGGAGAGCGACGCATCATCGCGCGACGTGATCCAGTTGCCCTGAATTCGCCACGTGGGATTGAGTTTGGCGAGTTGGTCCAGCCATGTCCCGGCTGTAACCACAGGGGTTCCAGAAACGCGCGTTACGCTGAAGAAAAACGGGGCAGCAGCGGCGACGTTCGCAGACTCAGGACCCGTCGCGGAATTGCTGAGCGCAAATTCAGGCGGAACTCTAGCGGCCGATCGAGTGCCCACGCCCTCCGTATCTACGCTCTGATCGGCGTTCTTCCCGGAAACGACGATGTTCGGTCCGAGAAGCCTGAATTCCTGCGTGAGCTTGCGGGAAACATCGAGCTCGACGGTAAGCAGTGCCGAAATCACAGCAGCACCGCTGATCACCGCAACCAGCGCCACCGCCAACCGCCCACGATTGCTGCGCAGAAGCTTCCAGAGCAGGCGGCCGAACACTATTGGCCCCGCAGGATCGGCGCGGGATCGAATCGCGCCGCCCGCCGCAGCGGAACCAGGCCGCCGATCAACGCCACCAGCGCCGCGACGGCTAGAATAATCGGTAGCAGCACCAGGCGCGGCGAGGCTGGCGTCCCAAAAACGCTCTCGCCGAGAACGCCTGCCAGTGCAGCGCCTACCACAAAACCCAGAGCGCCTCCCATGAATGCCAGCGTCAAATGCTCGGCCAGAAAAAGGGAAGTGACGGACGTATTCGTCGCGCCGATTGCCTTCATTACGCCAATCTCCGTCCGCCGCTCCAGCACCGCCGCAGCCGACGTGGCCGCAATGGCCAGCGCCGCGGCGATCAGCGCCGCAAGAGTGACGATCCAGAGCAGCGCGCTCACATGCGAAAGGATTTTCCCCTCCGAATCCGCCACGCGCCGGATCGCTCGGACGTCCGTCCCGGGCAGTACCTGTTCGATCTGGTAGCTGATCGACGAAATATAGGGCGAACAGAACCACCGATCGTATTCAGCAGGCGTCAGCGATTTCGGATCGCGATCGGCAAGCGCATCAGCCGGCTTCGTGATCGCGCTGATGAAAAGCTGCCGGAATTCTCCGGGACGATTCGAAAGCTTCTGCGCGACGGAAAGCGGCACGAGGATCGCACTGTCCTCGTCGCCTCCGGTGGAAACGATTCCCGTCACCACGAGAGGGCCGAGATTCCCCGAGCCGCCGTTCTGTCCGATAGAGACAGTCTTGCCGATGGAGAAGGCATCGGGATTTTTCGCAGCGAGTCTCGCGCCCACAACGGCTTCTTGTGCATCGTCGTGAAACCAACCACCCCGTATTTGCCACGACGGATGGGTTGATTTCAAGCCGGTTACAAACGTTGTTCCGTCCGGCACCGGCACGCTGTGTTCGTACCACGTGCCGATCACGGTGACGTTCGATGACGCCGGGGAGCTGGCGCTCGCAACGGATGGGGAGTTCGCCGGGACATCCAGAAATGGCGTGAATCCCAAAATGTTGTGCCGCCAGAAAATCGTCTTCAGTTTGCCGAGATCACCTTCGTGCAAATACGCGCCATCATCGAGGGGCCGGTAATCCACACCGCCGATTTCGAGCGGCAGCGTATCCGAAAGGGGGGTCACGATCAGATTCGCGCCGAGGCTTCTGAATTCTCGCGCCATGCGGTCGCCCACTTCCAGCGCGATCGAAAGCGTCGCGGTAGCGACGGCCATGCCCAGCACTAGGGCGGCGGCAGTCAGGGCTTTTCGGCGCGGATTGCGCACGAAGGATTCGCGAACGAGTCGAAAAAACATGTTAGCCGTGAATCATTGCGGTGGAATCGAGGAGCGCCGATAGATCGACAATCACTTCGCCACCGGCTATGGTCGATTTCACCGGGATGGGATTGCAGCCGCCGTGCTCGCCGATCGAGGGAACGTAAATCGACGCGCCGCAATTGCGGCAGATAATGTTCTGGCCTTCCTGCCGGTAACCGGCGCGCCCGCAAATCTGGCAGGCATCCAGCGCTGTCGCGAAGTTGCCGTTCGTTTGATGGATCACGAGGAATCGAATCACGGTACCGTTCACATCGGCCGTGTAGAAGTGCAAACTCTGATCCGTCAACTCGGTGAGAGGAATTCGCACTTGGCCATTCTCTGCCACCAGCGTCTTGCTTGGCGCCAGCGCATTCACCGTACGCGCATAGGCGAATTCGGCGGCGAGCGCGACAACCACCAGGGAGCAGAGAGTCGCCGCCGCAAAGCTCCAGCGACGCTGCCGGCGATACTCCCATTCACGCATGCGCCTTTCCGCGGGACTCGCGGCGGCATCTTCAGCCGGTTTGCGCGCGCTAAACCATTCACGCAGCACCACCAGAACCGCGGCGCCCAGAATCACGGCGAAAAAGAAAACTTCGTTGCGCACGATCGGGCCTACATAGGCCATCTCCGTCTTGCTGGACCAGATCCACATCGCTTCGCTCAATTCGTGTACGCCGGTAAGCGCCAGCTGAAACGCCACGACCATCAGGATCACGCTCGTTGCCGCGAAAAACCGGTGCAGCGGAATTTTCAGGGTGCCTTGGAAGAAAAACACGCCGACGCCCACGGCAATTGCAATTCCCACCAGCGTCCCGATCCACACCTGTACGCCGGCGGTCGAAAGTTCCACAGCGCGAAGAATCAGCACCAGCTCCGCGCCCTCCCGCACCACCATGAAAAATACGAACGCGCCCACAGCCCAGCCGGCGGCCCGCGTCGATTTCAGCGCGTAGGACTCCACGCGCCGTTCAATCTCTTTCCGAAGCGTGCGCGCCACGCGATTCATCCATACGATCATCGTGACCACAAGGGCCGAGGCGAGTAACATCAGCAGGCCTTCAAACCCGTCTTCGCTGATGGCCCAGTGCTGGAGCAGCAGGGCAGCGGCCACGCTGGCGGCGCAGGCCAGAAAGACCCCGGCCCAGGCGTAGGTCCTCAGGGCGCGCCTGCCCGTCCGATTCAGATAGACTAGGACGATGCCGACAACCAGAGCGGCCTCAACGCCTTCGCGGAGAGCAACTAACAGAGCGGAAATCATGAAATCCCAGTTGTAAGCGTTTTGCAACTACAGCTTAACATTAAATTCTTGTTACGCTAAAATCAAGCGAATTCGGCCCCCGGCCCACGCAACGCAATCCCTGTACAATATGCATCCTACATACGATGGCCAATAGTTTTCATGGTTCCGGGTGCTCCCGCGGAGCGGGCATAAGGCCTCTCGCAGTGGCCACTCTGCTGGCGCTGGGTCTTCTGGCCGGATTGGTGATCTCGGCCGCGCGCGCACAGGATCCGGTTCCCTCGTCGGCCCAGTCTTCCGACTTCAAACCGGATGCCAGGAAAGCGAAGGTCGCATACGAAGAGGGAAATCGCGCCGAACGGCAAGGCGATTGGCCGACCGCTTACACCGATTATACGGACGCGGCAAACTACGCTCCGGCGAATCGCGACTACATCATCCGGCGCGACATCGCGAAAAGCCGCGTCGTGCAGTCGAAGATGGACATTGCCGAGCGCGACGCGATTTCGGGCCGGCTCGACGAGGCACAGAAGCAGTTGCTAAGCGCGAGTTTCATCGATCCCCTGAACCCTGCGATTCGGAAACGTCTGGCGGAATTGGCCACCGCGGAGATCGGCCAGATTCGAAAAAAGCCGGACGTCGAGCTCGCAGGTGAGCCGAAACTCGAATACAAAACGGGAACCCGAAGCTTTGACTATCGTGGCGACACGCAAGGCGCGTATCAGGAGCTGGGGCGCCAATTCGGCGTGGAGGTCGCATTCGATGTGGATTTGCGTTCGCGCCAGGTTCGCTTTCGGGTAGCTGACGTCGATTTTCCGACGGCCGCGCGATTGCTCGGCGACGAAACGGGCACCTTCTGGCGTCCGTTGTCGGCGCGCCTCTTCTTTGTGGCGGACAGCACCGCGCAGAAGCGCAAGGATTTCGAGCCGTCGGTTGTGCGCACAATTCTGCTGCCAGCATCCGTAACGCCAGAGCAGATGACGGAAATGGTTCGCATGGTGCGCGACGTGACCGGCATCACGCGCTCCGACCTGAATACTGCCAGCCGCACGCTCACTTTCCGCGCCTCGCCGCACGCCGTCGCGCTCGCCAGCGATTTGATCGACGACCTCGAGAAGCCCACAGGAGAGCTGATTCTTGAAATCGAGATCCTCGAAGTGGACCGTACCAACGCGCTGAATTTGGGGATCGTGCCGCCGCAACACGCGCAGGTATATACCGTCAGCACGCAGCAGATCGAGGAAGCGGCCGCGTCCGAAGAAGGGCTGATCGATGTGATCGAGCAAGTCCTGGGAACAACCACTCCCAATGTGATCGCGTTCGGCGGCGGCTACACCACCTTTTTCGCCACGCTTCCGAATGTTGCCGCGAATTTCTCGCAGATGCTCTCGCTGGTGCGCACGGGCCGGCGCATCCTGCTGCGCGCGCAGGACGGCAAGACCGCCGATTTCTTCGTGGGCGAGCGTTTTCCGGTTTCTCTCGCCTCTTTTTCGCCAAGTTTGCTGAACGGTTCGATCACCGGCGCCGGCACCGGGATCAACAATCCGCTGACGAACTATCCGGCAGGGAACTCGCCGTCCTTCATCGCCACGAATATTCTGCGCGGCGATAGCTCCGTCAACGATCTGATCGTCGCCAATTCCGCGGACAACGCGATCTCGATCCTGCTCGGCAATGGCGACGGAACTTTCGCCAATCAGGTGAGCTACCCGCTTGGAGCAACCACCGACAAAGATCCCGTTTGGATCGCCACGGGCTCCTTCGACACGCCCAACGATTCCAACATCGATCTTGCCGTGGCCAACAAGGGATCGAACACGGTCTCGATCCTCCTGGGCCAGACCGACTCGACCACCAGCCTCGCGACCGGCACATTCGTCTCCGGCACGGATCTCGCGACTGGCAATTCGCCCGTCTCCGTCGTGACGGCCAACTTCCACGACCTCGCCAACACCGGTTTTCTCGATCTCGCCGTCGCCAACGAAGCCGACGACACGATTTCAATTTTTCAGGGCAATGGCAACGGCACCTTCAAGACGCCGACGGTCGTTCCGCTCATTCCCGGGTTTTCGCCGACGGCTCTCACCACCGGAAATTTCACCACGAGTGGTCACGTCGACCTCATCGTCGCGGAAGAATCCAACACCGCCGGCAACGCCGGGCAAATTCAGGTTCTCCTGGGCAACGGCGACGGCACGTTCACGCAAGCGCCGAACTCGCCGTACGCAGCTGGCAACACGCCCGTATTCATCGCCACGGGAGATTTCAATGGCGACGGCGTCACCGACCTCGCCGTCGCCGATAACGGCGCTCCCTCCACGTCGTCCGGCGGCGCAGGGGTCGCAGGCAACGCCGTTTCCGTTTATTTCGGCAATCCGAATTCGAGCCAGGTGAATTTCGGTAACGGCACTTTCACGGCGCAGAACCTCTACCCCGCGGGCACTTCGCCCACATCGATCGCCGTAGCGGATTTCAATCAGGACGGCTTCGCCGATCTGGCGGTCTCCGATAGCGCGGACAATGCCGTCACCCTGCTATTCAATGAAGGTACCGGCGTCTTCACGTCACCCACACCCGAAATTCCGGTCGGCACCGCGCCATCCTCGATCGTGACCGCGGATTTCAACGCGGACGGTCTGCCCGACGCCGCCACCGCGGACAACGGCGCCGCGGAAGCCACAGTCATTCTCAATAGCGCCAGTCTCTTCCCAGGCGTCTCCAGTTCCTTCGGCACGCCGTTTCCCGGTGCGGAGTATCTCGATATCGGCCTGAAGGTGAAAGCCACGCCGCGCATTCATCCGGACAACGAGGTCACGCTCGATCTTTCCTTCGATATCAGCAGCCTGAGCGCCGAAAGCTTCAACCAGATTCCCGTGATCAACAACGAGACCGTGACGCAGACCGTGCGCCTGAAGCAGGACGAAACCGCCGCCGTCGCCGGCTTCCGCTCGACGCAGCTTACCAGCGCGATCACAGGCAATCCGGGAATCTCGCAAATCCCCGGGGTTGGCTTGTTCGATCAGGACACGACGAAGAACGACTCCGACACGCAACTGCTGATTCTCGTGACGCCGCGCATGGTGCGTTACGCCCCGCGCACCGATCACGTGATCTACGCCGGCCAGGGTGAGCCGGAAGGTCAGGGAGGCGCCGAATCCGCCCCCAATGTCGTTGCTCCCCCCCCGCCGCCGGCCCCGGCCCCGCCCCCGCCCGAGAACGCGCCGCAGCAACAAGCACCCGCGCAAGCTCCGCCTCAACAGCAACCAGGGGGACAAGCGCCTCCTGCTCAACCGCCGGATCAAAATCCGCCCGCGCCGCAGAATCCGCCCGCGCCATTGCAGGCACCGCCGCAATAAAGTCGATTTCGGGAGCGCGCCACCGCGGAGTGCGGCACGGCGGCCAAGCGAGTCGGGACATGTTCCGGGGCGAAATTTAGGGCGAGGCTTCGAGAACAACGACTGGCTGGTAGGTGCGGGGAACCACCGGTTCGGCAATGGCAATCAAATGCCCCTGCTGATTGAACACGCGCAGTCTGGAAGGCTGCCATTCGCCCGAATCCAGCTGCGCCGGCGCGCCCTGCGCGGCCACGGAATGTCCCGGTTGAATCTGCGCGATCGGCACATTGAACTTCGCGCCGTGCCGCACGCGCTTCTCAACAATCGGCAGCACCGTGGCCCGCGGCAAATCCGGCAGCATGTTTTCCAGCCCTAAAACGCGCCCGTCGAATTTCCCGGCCTTCCGATCCTCGATCAAATCCGCCAGGCTCACCGCGTGATCAAGCGTGAATTCGCCCACAGCCGTTCGCGTAATCTCGGCCAGGTGCGCGCCGCTGCCTTGCAGCTGCCCCATATCATGCGCCAGCGACCGAATGTAGGTGCCCGAGCCGCACTCGACCGTAAACCGCGCGCAGAACCCCTCGACGCTTGTCAGCCGGAATTCGTTCACCTCGACTTCAACGGGCTCTAGCTTCACGGGTTTTTGTTTGCGCGCCAGCTCGTGCGCCGGTCGCCCATGAATCTTTTTCGCCGAAAACGAAGGGGGTGTCTGCTGAATTTTTCCGACGAAGCGATCGGCCAGCGCCTGGATCGCTTCGGCGTCAATTGCAGGCGCAGTGTCTTGCGAAAGCGCCTCGCCGTCCGCGTCATACGTGTCGGTTGCGAACCCGAACCGCACCGTGCAGGTGTAACGCTTTCGCCGGCTGCCATAAAATCGCGCCAGCCGCGTAGCGCGTCCCAGCGCCAGCACGAGCACGCCCGTCGCCAGCGGATCCAGCGTCCCCAGATGCCCGATCTGGCGAAATCCCACCAGGCGCCGCACGGTCTCGACCACGTCATGCGAGGTCTTTCCACGCGGCTTATCGATCACAAGAATCCCGTCAATCGGCGCAGACTTTGGTATTTTCGGCATTTGCAGTTCGTAGCGCCGGATTCGAGCCGGTCATTTCCGTAGGGCCTCGCGCCCCGCTACGATTTCTCCGGGTGATTCACTCTGTTCAAGAGTTCGTCGATGCGCTGCCCGTATTCTTCCGAATTATCCGGAATGAACATCACATCAGGCGCTCGCCGCAGGTGTAGCCGCTCCACCAATTCGTGACGGATGAATTTCGACGCCGCCTTCAATCCCTTCATGGCATCCTCGCGCTCCGCGTCGGTGCCGTCGACTTGGACGAACACGCGTACGACCTTCATTCCCGCCGCCACGCGCACTTCGGTCACGATCAGCGGCACGGCCAGCCGTGGGTCCTTCAATTCTCCCGCCAGCATCAGCATCACTTCGTTGCGGATTTCCTCGGCGATGCGCTCCGATCGAAAACCGCCGACCGTCATTGTTCGTCCTCGAAATATTCGATTTCGCGCGACACCAGATCGCGCCCCAGCAGGCGCTCAGATTCCTCGGCGATCGCCTGCAGCGATTCTTCCAGATGCTTCCCGTCGCCCGAAATACTCACCACTCCCACCCGCGACCGCTGCCACAGTTCCTGATGTTCCAGCTCGGCCACCGCCACATTGTAGTGGGCCCGCAAGCGGTCCTTCAGACTGCGCAGCACCTGCCGCTTATCCTTCAGCGACCGCGCATCGGGAATGTGAATTTCAAGAGTGAGGAGGCCGATTGGCATGCGCGCCCCATCGAAATCCAGCGGAGACGTTCTCGAAACTGCAATCTGTACAGGCTCAGATGCGCCGCGCGTCGCCCGTGTCGGGACGGCCGCGATCGGGCGGCAAGGCGGCGTCCATCGGTGACGACTTCTCGATCTTGAAGCATTCGAGAATGTCGCCCACCTTCACGTCGTTGAAATTCGAAACACCCACGCCGCATTCGAATCCCGCGCGCACTTCGCTGGCGTCATCCTTGAATCTCTTGAGCGAGCTGACCTGCCCGGTGTAGACCACCGCGCCGTCGCGCAGCACCCGCACGTCCGCGTTGCGCTTGATGATTCCGTCCTGGACCGAGCAGCCTGCGATCACGCCCGAGCCCTTGACGCGGAACGTGTTCCGAACCTCTGCGCGGCCCAGATACACTTCCTTGATGACCGGCGCCAGCAATCCCGCCACAGCCTTGCGCAGTTCGTCCAGCAGCTCGTAAATAATCGTGTGCATGCGAATGTCGACGCCTTCGCGCTGCGCCAGATCGAGGGCTTTTCGTTCGGGCCGCACGTTGAACGCGATGATCACGGCATTGGACGCCGAAGCCAGAATCACATCCGATTCCGTCACCGCTCCGACGCTCGCCTGCATCACTTTCAGCTTCACCTGGTCGTTGGAAAGCTTCGGCAGCATTTCGTTCAGAACTTCCACCGAGCCCTGCACGTCCGCCTTCACCACGACCGGCAGCTCTTTCAGTTCGCCGGCGCGCAGCTGTTCGTGCAATTGATCGAGTGTAAGCCGGCCGGACGAAGCCGTCTTGGCCAGCGCAGCCTCGCGCTGCTTCGCCTGCCGGTACTCGACGATGTGTCGCGCCTTTGCTTCGTCGGCCACCTGGAACTGATCGCCTGCTTCGGGCACGCCCTGCAGTCCGAGCACTTCGACAGGCGTCGAGGGTGCGGCCTTCTGAATCGCGTGTCCGCGATCGTCAAACATCGCGCGAACTTTTCCGTATACCGCGCCAACGATGAAGACATCGCCCACGTTCAGCGTTCCGTTCTGTACCAGCACGGTCGCCACGGGTCCGCGACCCTTGTCCATCCGCGACTCGAGCACCGTGCCGCTGCCGGGAGCGTCGGGATCGGCTTTCAGCTCAAGCAAGTCGGCCACAAGCAAAATCATTTCCAGCAGTCGCGGAAGATTCTGTTTTGTCTTAGCGGAGACTTCTACCGTAACAGTCGTCCCGCCCCATTCCTCAGGCATCAATCCGCGATCGGCCAATTGCCGCTTCACGCGCTCAGGCTCTGCGTTCGCCTTGTCGATCTTATTGATCGCCACGACGATCTGCGTGTTGCCAGCCTTGGCGTGCGCGATCGCTTCTTCGGTCTGCGGCATCACGCCGTCGTCCGCACCGACCACGAGCACAACGATGTCTGTCACCTTGGCGCCGCGCGCGCGCATGCGCGTAAACGCTTCGTGGCCCGGCGTGTCGATGAACACAATGCGGCGGTCTCCCGCGTGCACCTCGTACGCGCCGATGTGCTGCGTGATTCCGCCGGCTTCGCCTGCGGCCACTTCCGTCTCGCGGATTGCGTCGAGCAAACTCGTCTTGCCGTGGTCGACGTGACCCATCACAGTCACCACGGGCGCGCGTGGCAGCAAGTTACCCGTGCGTTCTTCCTTGATCTTTTCTTCTTCGACGAGCTGCTGCTCGTAGGTCACCACTTCCACGATTCCATTGAAGGACTCGGCGAGGCTCGTCGCCGTCGGCACGTCGAGCGCCTGGTTGATACTGGCAAAAACGCCGCGATCGAGCAGCGTCTTCAGCAATTCCTTGGCACGAATGTCGAGTTTTTCGGCGAGCTCGCGCACGGTGATGCCTTCCGTCACGGTCACCGCGCGGGGTTCCCGCTGGACCGGAGCTGGAGCTTCCACATGTGCGCGGCCCGCAGCCGCACCCTGTCGCGTGCGCACGGGATGCAGGCGGCGTTCACCTTCTGCATAAAGGTAAGCACTGTACAACAAAGAAAAACGACCGCAATCGTGCCGGTGATGGGACGAATCCAACTAGTCTTGTTTGAGGTCATGATAGAAAGCTCTCCTCCTCAAAATAATAGGCTTCGTATCCCAACTGTGATCCGACCTTTCCAGGTCTCCGGCGTGCTTCCTTCGACGTACTTTGTGCAG
>Ga0209006_10003996_pt1 | contig 13448 bp, 12 predicted proteins | sample JacPin_JW_Ref_O2_FD_188567 | JGI IMG/M metagenome (GOLD analysis project Ga0209006, IMG submission 188567) | Forest soil microbial communities from Algoma, Ontario, Canada - Jack Pine, Ontario site 1_JW_Ref_O2 (SPAdes) (version 2) | ecosystem: Environmental > Terrestrial > Soil > Boreal... | reverse complement strand
CTTTTTTGTAAGTCACGCGCGGCCGGCCTTCAGGCGGAATGGGCGGGGCAGTACTGTCGACGTCTGCGGCGGCCAGAAACAGACGTCCATTTGCCGGATCGACCGCGATCGTCCGCGCGCTGCGAAGCGTGGGCACGGTGGCGATGACGTCGAAGTGATCGGCGTCTTTTTCCGCGACGACCGTTAATGTGCCTTCGCCGTTTGCGCTGATCACGCGCTTGCGAACTGGATCGAACACTGCACCGTCGTTCATGGCGCCGATCGGCAGCGTCGCGATGTTGCGTCCCGTGTCCGCATCGAGGACCACCATCACTTTGTTGGCGCAAGTCGCAAAGACGCGGTGCGTTTTCGGGTCGATTGCAATACCGTGCGGACGTTCGCACGTAGGCATCGGAAAATGTTTTAGAACGGAATTCGACCGTGCATCGATGACGATCATGTCGTGATCTTCGACGCCGTCGACGAAGACCTTTCCTGACCCGTCGGCAACCGCCGCTTCGAGTCCGGCGCCCACAGCGATCGTTGCGACGACGGATTTTTTTGCCGGATCGATGACGGTAATCGTCTTCGCGTCGCCGTTGATGACGAACACATGGCCGCTGGCCGAATCGAACTCTATGCCGTCGGCGCCCGGCTCGGTCTTGATGGTTTTGAGAATCGCGAAGCTCTTCGGATCGAATACGGAAACCGTGCCGTCTTTTCCGTCGTCGGTGAATCCGACGTCTGCCCGCGTTGCGACGGCCGTGCCATGCGTGCCGCCTAGAATTGGACCGATCGTGCCAATCACGGCGCCTTTTTCTGGATCGACCACTGTCACGTGGTCGCCGTGCGCGACATAAACGCGCGACGCTGCGGCATCGAAGGTCACGTAATCCCAACGCTCGCCGTCGCCCAGTGGGATCGTTTTGCTCAAACGATACAGAAGCGGCGCGTCGGCCGCACAGACCGTTGCGCTGACGAAGAAGAAAGAGAAAAGCGTGCAAGCCGTCGCATTGCGGATCATCGTTTTTCCTAAACAGCGAGATATCCGGAATTATGCCCGTTCGTCCTGCTTGAATCGATGGACGGAAGCCAATGCGCTTACGCTGGCGGTAACGAAAAAGCCGGGCATGTGTGCGATAGGTCGATGATGACCGCGTATCCGTCCTCGTCACCGAGGCGACGGTAATGCACGGGTATCGAATCGAGAGACTTCTGAAGTTCCCCGACGGTGATCAGGTTCGCCACCAGAACGCGACAGCCTTCGTCGGTTGTCATCTCTTCAATGAGCGATTCCGAAGATTCTTTCTCCGAATGGCCGGGCAGCGTAAGACGCTCGATGGTGCTACCCAGGTAAAAACGCACGCCGTATCTCGGCGCCGTGTCGACGAAGGCAACTTCATCCGGTTTCACCGGCAGTTCGCTCATCAACGCTTTGGACAACAGACGGTCGTCCGCTTGATGGTCGGCGTGAGCGAAAAAGATGCGCCCTCCTATCAACACCAGACACCATAGCGCGAGCGCAGCGCGGCGCGGTGTCGTGGAAAGATCGATAGGTGCGAGAAGATAGCCGCACAAGACAGCGAGTGGCGCGAACAGCGGCAATACATACAGGGGTAAGCGCGATCGTGAAATCATAAATACGATGAGCGGCAAAACGATGCACAAGCCCAAGAGTTTTATGGCCGACGACTTTTTCCAATCGGCACGCGTCGTGTTCCATCCGCGCTGGACGATACGCGCGATGGCAAACGGCAGCCACGGCAATGTGCCGATCACCAGCGTGGGGATATAAATCTTGAATCCGCCGTACCATTCTGCGTTGCGATGCATCTTGTCGCTGGCGACGCGATTGACGACTTCTTCGACGAAGAAATATCGCAAAACATCCGGCTGGCGGAACACGGCCGCGCCATACCATGAGCCGCCGACGAGCGCGAAAAGCAGAAGGCCGTCCCAGTTGCATGTGCGTCGCAAGCCACGCCAACCTTGATCAATCACGGCGAAGACCAGACACCCGCCGAGCACCAACAAACCGGGCGGTCCTTTCGTCAGAAACGCGATTGCCGCGGCCAACCACAAGGCCAAACGCATGCGTCGTTCGACCCGTTCGTCTTCGCGCCACCACAAACCGACGAAGGCGGCGAGCTGCGCTGTTTCGCATAACGCCAACAACGTATCGGTCGTAACGATGTTGGCTGCGCCCAGCGGAAAAATAAACGTGGCATAGATGAGCGCGGGAAGCCAATACTGCGCCGGCACGAGTTTTCTGCCGATTCGGATCAGCAGGAAAATCGTCGCGGCGAACGCGAGCGAATTCGGCAACCGCGCCGCAAATTCATTGCGACCGAAAAGTTCGACGCTGCTCGCGATGGCCCAATAGGTTATCGGCGGCTTCGACCAATGTTCGAAGTCGGGATGCAGCATGGGGCGCAGCCAGTCGCCGTCGTCGATCATGCCCAGTGCCACGTCGGTGTAGCGGCCTTCGTCTGGCGAGTAGATCGGTCGAACACCTTGAAACACCGTCGCGTACAAAAGCACGGCGATGACAAAGAGAGATCGAATGCGCCAATCGTTCGAGAAATGGGTGGCCATGAATTGCGAAATTGATCCGGACAAGTCGTCGACTGCAGGCAGCATACATGACCGATCCGGTGCCAATCCGCCGTTGCGCCGCAGTTCAGCCCCGCGGGCCAAAAATGATTGCCATCTCAACGGAATGGAGATCGTCATGGCTCGACGTACACAGATATGGACCGCGGTATCGTTTGTCTTCGTTTGTGCCGCTGCGCCGATCGCTTTCGCTCAAGACCGGTCGGTTGTTTGCGAGTCGCTCGACAACGCACGCAACAGTTGCCCGATGCGCACCGACGGGCATGTGCAACTCGTCGAGCAACTTAGTCAAACGCCTTGCGTGAAACATCAGAATTGGGATGTGGAAGATCGCGGCGTCTGGGTCAGCGGCGGCTGCCGTGGCCGCTTTGAACTCGTCCGTCGCGAGGATGAGGGTCGGCGTGACGGTTATGACCATGCTGATCAAGCACCACCACCATCACCGCCGCCCGCCGACGGTGCGTCCGCTCGACTACAGGCAAAGTGCGCGCACCGCGTGGCGGACTATCGCCGCATTTCTCCCGATGATGCAATTCCGCAGGGCAGCCGCGTCGTGAGCGACGGCTTGTTCGAAGTGACGATCGGAACACCGCAGGGTCCGATGATCTGCACGGTCGATAACGACGGCAACGTAACCGGCGTCAACGAAGTGCGGTAAGTCGACAAAATTCGCGGGGGCGGTTGTTGACACCGCTCCCGCGTGATCGTGTCCGATGCTGCGTCAGGGTTCTCGTCTTGCTTGAAACCAGGCCCATATCAGCAGAATGCAGATTGCCGACGACATTACGACTGGAATGATGAAGAAGAATTTCAACGTCACACCGCCGACGGCAATGAATGCGGCAAGCATCGTCAGCATCATGGGTCGCGCGCGTCGCGGCTCCGTTTTCGCAAGCGAAGCGAGCTGCCAAAGCAGGATCGCCAGCGCGAAAACGTAAACGCTGACGCTTACGCCGAATCCGAAATAGAAGTCCCAGTACGTTCGTTCGGCACCCATGACCATGAAGCGCAACGATTTCATGGATTCGATCAGCGCGTTCTCAGGCGCGCCTGCCACCGGCGTCCACGGCGCGCCGGAAGTATGTCCAATCGCAAATAAGGCAGTGACAAGCGAGCTAATGCGAAGCAGTGTGTACGATTTCATCAGACTCCCCCGTTGTTGATACCCGCGATCAGCAAGTGGTTGCTTGAATCAATTGCCAACTGCGAGGCGCTCGAAGCTTAAGTCCAGGAGTTTGCATTCTTGGGGAATCCTGGGCGCTGCACTCGCACGACACAAAATCGTTGCCCCGTAGGCGCCTGCATCACGACCCAGCGCTCCAAGCGATTGACCACAGTGGCACCCAAGTTTTCCAGGCGCGTAACTTCAGCGGCGATGTCATCGGTCTCGATGTCGATGTGAACTCTGCTCTCGTGTTCAACACGCTGGATTTGCACAATGGGTTCGTCGGGCGGAGTCTCCAACATACGGTAGTTGCCGCGAGTGCCTGGATGATCGAGATCCATCGCGCGCCCCAAAGCTGCTGCCCAAAAGCTGGCCGCCTGATCGATATCCGCGGTGTTGCAATCGATCAGCAGTGCGCACAGTCGAGAGTGATGCATTTTCTATTTCCAACGTCGAACGCTCAGGTATTTTACCGGATGCGCGAAACGAGGTCTTGATGCGGTAGATGGCGCCACAAAGCTGTAGTAAATGTTTGACGCGTGTCAGTGCGCATCAAGACAGCGCCAAGTATTTCCTTTCGAAAAGTTCGCCTGGCAGTGCCTTGCTGAACAAGAAGCCCTGCATTTCGTCGCAACCCAGCAAACGCAGCAAGCGAGACTGCTCTTCGGTCTCCACGCCCTCGGCGACAACCTTGAGCCTGAGCGCGTGCGCAAGGTTGATGATCGTGGACACCAGCGCCATCCCTTGCGGCCCTGCTGTCATGTCGATAATGAATGAGCGATCGATCTTCAGTGTGTCGACAGGCAACTTGGACAGGTAGCTCAGTGACGAGAATCCCGTACCGAAATCGTCGATGGCGATACTCACGCCCATATTGCGGATCGCCTCCAAGCTGGCGACAACTTGTTTGACGTCCGCCATGATCACGCTTTCGGTAATCTCCAGTTCTAGGCCGGCAGACGCGTGCAAATCGATCGTGGAAATCTGCCTGATCTCGGCCATGAACTCGGGACTGCCTAACTGCACTGGCGACACGTTCACCGCGATGGGCACGGAAGCCAGACCCGTAGTAGACCAGCGCCGATAGTCTTCGACGACTTTACGCAAGCACCAGAGTCCCACTTCTTGGATCAAGCCGGTTTCTTCCAGGATCGGGATGAATTGACCTGGCGGAACCAGCCCCGAGAGCGGATCGCGCCACCGAATCAACGCTTCGGCGCCCGTTACCATTCCGGTGGCCAGGCTCACCTTGGGTTGGTAGTGAAGTACAAATTCCTGGTTGTCCACCGCTTGCCGCAATTTGGTTTCCAGCGACAGCCGCTCAGTCACGCGCTCCGTCATCGACTGCGTGAAGAACATGTAGCGCGTACCGCTCGCCTTTGCCTTTTTCAGAGCCTCTTCGGCATTGCGCAATAGCGTCTCGGCATCTTTTCCGTCATCAGGAAACAGCGCGATGCCCACTTTCACCGAAATACGCAGTTCGCTGTCGCCGATCCGAAACGGTCCGCTGAAATTAGCCTCCAGCCTTCGCTCGGTAAAGCGCCCTATCGCCTCCACGCTCTCCATCTCGGACGCCGAGATGGCAAACCGATCCGCTCCGATTCGTGCGAACGTGGTCGCATCGCCGCCGCCCTGTTGCACGAGACGTTCGCTTACTTGCTTCAACAGCTCATCGCCTGCCGGTCGTCCGAACGCGTCGTTGATCGATCTGAATCGCTCGATGTCGAGCAAGAAGAGCGCCTTCTTGCGCCCGTCGTTGCGAGTGGATAACAAGCTTGACTGAAAACGCTCAAGGAACAGAACCTGGTTCGCCAGCCCCGTGAGCGCGTCGTAATAAGCCAGGTAATCGAGAGTTTCGCGTTTCTCGATGTTGTCGATTGCGAACGCAATGTCACCGGCTAACTCGGCCAATAATTTGATCTCTTCTGCATGAAAAAAATTGATCTCGTCGGAATACAGCGCGAGTACACCCACAACCTCATGCGAAACAGACAAGGGCAAAACGGCCATCGCTCGAATTCCAAATTCAGCATGCACTTCGCCGGATGCAATTCTCGGGTCGCTTTGCGAATCATTCGACACGGCAGTTTTGTTCTCGCTGACCGCTTGCGCAATCATCGGCGTGAGTGCGCCGCCACTGGCCGTGACAATCCCTTTGATGGCGGCTACGCGCCGATCATCCTTGCCGGCCAAGCCAACCGGTTCGATCTTCTCGCCATTCGCGTCCAGAATTCCGATCAGCGCTGCGCTAAAACCACCTTCCTCGACTGCGATCCTGCAGGCTTCCGTGAAAAGGTCATTGCGATCGCGCACGCGCACAATCAGCGTATTGATACCGCTGAGCACCGCGTATACACGGTTTAGCTGCTTGATTCTGATCTCAGCCTGTTTCTTATCCGTGATATCGCGCACCAACGTGACGATCATCCAGCGATCCCCCAAGCGCAGAGCCTGGCGCCGTACCTCGATCCACGCATCGGCGTTGTCCGCACGGCGCCAAGGCATTTCCTGCGAACTCGCACCCGAATCACCGGCGATGAGGGCATCGTAGGTGCGTTCGAGCTCTTCGCGCGAAGTCGACAGAGCGATCCAAGGATCCAGCTCGAGCAGTTTCTCGCGCGTACGATCGATGTAACGGCAGGCGGCGTTGTTGACATGAATGAAGCGCATGCTGAAACGATCGATCAGAAGGACGGCATCCACGAGTGCGTCCATCGCTCCGGCGAAGCGCTGTAACGCTTCTTCATCACGTTTTTGCTCCGTAATATTCAAATGCATCACAACGGCACCACTCGGATGCTCGTCCGCCAACGGCGTCACCATCGACAGAAACCAACGTTGTTCCATCGGCGAGTGACAGGAATATTCGATCGAGAAACTTTTCGCTTCGCCGTTCAATACAGATCGAACGCCTTGCGCGACCTGATGCGCTTCGGATGCGCCATCTCCCTCAGCGCTGTCGCAAACCTCGAGATAATTGAAGCCGATCCCGACTCCCGCACCTTGGATTGCGTTCGTCGCGGGCAATCGTCGCCATGCGTCGTTCACCGAGATGATGATTCCTTGGGTATCGACCAAGGCGATATTGGCGGGCAACGCATTGAGGATGGCAGCTTGCCTGGCGGCATCGACCTGACGCAACTTGTCCTGCGCGTGTTGCAACAGAAACGTCCGGCCGCCACGGTCTGCCACCGTGTCCACTTCGCCCGCTGTCAACTCTTCCAGGCGTTGACCGGTATCGTGCAATGTCTGAATCAACGCGGAAATTTCTTCATCGACGTCGCGCAGAGACGACCCCTCTTTGCGAAAGTCGCGGTGAGAAGTTCCCGTCAATGGCGATGGCGGGTCGCTTGTCGGCGTCAATCTTCCCGAACTCATATGGCCTGATCTTCCAAACCCAACGCTTGCAACACGATTGGCATCTGGCTGAGCGTGCCGACGATTCTTCGCACCGGCGCCGGCGTGAGTTTGATTAGTGTCGGCGTCATGAAGATGCCGTCTGCCAATGCGCGCTTGGGTTCGCGAAAGACATCCACGATTTCGATTTCGTGCCGATCGAGGAGATGCGCTCGGCAAATCGCCGAAAAGTTGACCCGTGCCTGCGCGGAGTTCAAAGCATCGCCTGCGACATAGAGTCGGAACTTGAATAAAGGGTGTCCCTTCATGGTGTGCCTACTTCCGCCCTGGAATCGGGACATCTGCCCCGCGCAACTCCTCCATCCGCGTGCGGCCACGCGACAATTCGCCCTCGCGACTCTTCGTCGTTTGAATCATCAGCGCCTTTTCGACGTGCTTGGCCTGGAGTTCCACCTGCAGCGACTTCACACGCACCTCAAGTTCGGCCTCTTCAGCATCGAGCTTGACGCGCTTAAGCCTCGTGGCAACTTCCTTGACTTCGTTCGCGACGCGTTCAGCGCTTTCTTTTTCCCAACGCAACGTACCCATCAATACTTCGCCGCCTGCGGTGTAGGTATCGGCCAGAGTTACCCCGCTATCGCTCAACACCAATTCGCGCACCTGATTCGAGTGCGCCGTACCGCGCGACTTGATGATCGACAATCCCCGATTGCGCTCTCCGGCCTGCATCAGATAGCTGAGCTGGATCCAGGTATCCGCGAGCGTCGAAATCTGCAGCGAGGACGAGCCGCCTTCGGTCTGACTGGACATCTCATCGAGCAGGCTGGTGCAGACAAGGGTGATGCCGTTGGCTTTTGACCAGTCGGTCAACCGTTCCGCCACACTGTGCGCATTCGAATCGTTGCCGGACTTAGACCACGTGGACATCGGATCGATCACCAAGCAACGCGCGGCATGCTCGGTCGCCAATGTCTTAATGCGAACGAGATAGGTCTCCGCGCTTCCGGTGATGGTGCGGGCCGAGGCCATGCGCAAACATCCATTCTTTTGATAACGATCCAGGCGGATTCCCACCGAGGCAAGGTCGCGGACGACTTCGTTCGAATCCGAATCGAAACTGACGAACAGCGTACGCTCGCTGCGCGCGCAGGCTGCGGCGGCGAACGCACCGGCCAGCGTCGTTTTGGCCGTGCCGGGAAATCCGGTGATCAACACACTGGCGCCGCGATAGTAACCGCCGCCCAGCATGGTATCGAGGCGCTCCACACCGCTGGAGACGCGCTCGTTGCTCACCTTGGCGTTCACACGACCCAAGGTGCGCGTCGCGTCGACCTCAAGCCCACTTGTGCCGATCAGGAAGGGCGATTCATTTTCATCGAAGCTGGAACCACGATACTTTTGCACACGCAGATTGCGTTGTGAAACGCCCATCACCACGCTGTGATTGAGGATCACAGCGCAGTCCACCATGAATTGCATGAAGCCGAACGGCTGCTGGCTGAACGAACTCGTTTCATCCCCGTCTGCCTTCGCCGTGATGATGCCCGACAGCTCGCGCTCCAATAGCCACTCGTGCAGGCGGTATACCTCTCGCCTTTTCGCGGTGGCATCAGGCAATAATGCCAAGACGACATCCAACGCATCTATCACGATGCGTCGTGTCCCCATTTCTCTCGTCTTGGCGTCTAGCGCCGCCAACATCCCGCTGAGATCGAAGTTCCCCGATTGCACCATGTCCGCCATCGGCTGGGCGTCCATGAAATAAAGTTTTTTCCGCCGCAGATCCGCCAGATTCCAGCCAAAGCTTTCGGCGTTGGCCACAATGCGCTTGGAGGATTCTTCAAAAGCGACGAAGATTCCCGGCTCCTTGCGATGCTGCGCACCATGCACCAGAAATTGCAGCGCGAAGATGGTCTTGCCGGAGCCCGGGCCGCCCATCAGCAACGTGGTGCGTCGAGATGGCAATCCGCCCCCGGTGATTTCATCGAACCCGACAATGCCGGTCGGAGCTTTGGTCGGGGTATGCATGCGGGAAGATTGAGATCGAGCGGATTTCATATCGTTCCACCGGGACGCAAAAAAGAACCGAGCGGAAGGGAAACCAATAAACGTTCCGCCAGCGGGGATAGCATCCGCTTCCATTATCTTGCGGTATGTACGGTGTCGCACTTAAGTGCCCGGGCTGTGGTCATATGACTGTGCGACGTTTCTGATGTGTCGCAGCTACCAGGTACCTGTCAATGTTGACAGTAAGGCGACATCAGCCACCAAGGAGTGTGAGCATGAAACTCGAAGGATCGTGTCATTGCGGCGCCGTGCGTTTTTCCGTCGACGCCTACGCACCGGTTCCTTTTCTGCACTGCTACTGCTCGATCTGTCGCAAGACCGCCGGCGGTGGCGGCTACGCCATCAACCTCGGCGCGCGCATGAAGACGCTGAAGGTGACGGGCAAGCGACATATCAAGGTGTATCGAGCGAAGATGCGCGAGGACGGCAAGAAAACCACGACGAGCAGCGGTCAGCGGAATTTTTGCGGCAAGTGCGGCAGTTGCCTGTGGCTGTTCGATCCGGAGTGGCCGGACTTGGTCCATCCGTTCGCGTCGGCCATCGATACGCCGCTAACGCACGCACCGGAACGCGTGCACATGATGCTGGACTTCAAGGCGCCGTGGTGCGACGTGCCGCGCGGCAAAGACGACAAGCACGTGCGGCGTTATCCGAAGGAATCGCTTGAAGATTGGCATCGCCGGCACGGATTGCTGGCATAGCGTCCTCCGCCACAATAGAGGCCGCGCGGGCGAAGGCTAACAATTCAGCCGTGATGATTCGTAGCGCGCTTATCACGATAATTGACGTACGACAACAATCGTTGACAACAGCAATTTCGGCAACTACGATAGCTGTCGTAATCAATGGGCTGTCGACGTTTCGTCGGCGATTCGTAATCGACAAACTGGGGATAATTGCGATGAAGCGTTGCAATACGATGTTGTGTGCAGTTTCTGTACTGGCGCTCGTTTACGGGCATGCTTTTGCTGACCAGGTAATTGAAAAACGCGTCGCCGCCGACACGCCGGAAAAATTCCAGCAAACAGCGGCGGATATCCGCAAAGACATGAGTCCGGGCGGCCGCTACGAATTCATGCGGTCCGATGAAAAAGCGAAGGCCGAAAACGATCTGGACGCGATAATGAAAATGCTGCAGGAGTCGGGCTCCGTCTCGGCGATGAAGCACGAACAACAGGTTCAGTTATTCAACGTGCAGGAAAACCTCAACGGCCTACTTACCCACAGCGACCGCAACCGGCTGGTATGCGAAAAGAACGCAGCCATGGGAACGCACATTCAAACCACCACGTGCAAGACGGTCGGCGATATCGAGCGCGAACGTACTTCTTCGAGGAAATACATGACTGATCAGGGAGAGAAGCAACAGCTGCCCCTTTCGAACAAGGCGCCGGGGCCGAACAACCGCTAACAATTGGCCGCGGTTAGAGTAGTTGCGGCCCAATACGGCATTTACATAGACTCGGATCGCGCGCTGTTGAACGAACTGGCACGCCTCGCACAGCCAGTCTATCTTCCGCCGCTTTCTTGGCCCAGGGCGTTATGGCGAAAGTTGTTTAAGAAAACGGCGTGACATCGTGCAAATTGGATAGTGCGCTTGCGCTATCCTTATGCGACCCCCTGGAATTTTGGACATTCGAGTTAATGCTGTTGCTACCGCTCGTTCTGATGGCCGGCTCATCTGCAGCCGAGTGCTTGCGTTACGACACGGACGTTCTCGTGATTGGAAAGCTATCGGAGCAGACTTTTCCAGAACAGCCGAATTATGAAAGCGTCGAGAAGGGTGATGCTCCCGCAACCTACTTTTTTATCACGCCTGGACAAATGCTCTGCGCACTGGCGGGCGTTAGAAATGACGAGCCAGCAGGAGAGATCGAGTCGATGCAACTGGTCTTTCCTGCAAACGCCAATGCTTACAAAGCGCTCCGTCCCAGTTTAAGTAGCGAAGTCGAATGCACCGGAAAACTAATGCCGGCAAGTTCGGGGCATCACCATACGCCGATATTGCTGGCGGACGCCGTGTGCCATCCTCGCTAATCCAACGCGACTGTGTCGCTGCGATAGACTTGCCTTACTCGCGGCAGCGGCCGCTTAGCTCAGACGTTGGATTTCAGGAGCACTCATGCTCGAAGCAATCGGCCATGTTGCGTTAGTCGTCCAGAACCCTGCACGAACAGCGTCGCTTTTCAAAGAATTGTTCGCTTCAAAGATCGTTTCGCGAAAAGACTCAGACGGTCATGAGGAAACTTTTGTTCAACTTGGCCGAACGTGGTTTGTGCTCGTTCAAGCGGATGTGCAACGATCACGCACCGGTGACCACATTGCATTTTCTGTCTCAAAGCGCACGCTTCTGGCATGCGCAGAAAAGCTGAAGCAAATGGGTCAGGAATTTCTGCTTGCCAGGTCAGATACCGCACTATACTTCTACGACTATGACAATCATGTCTTCGAGTTGGATACTACGGACTTAGAGAAAGATCTCGCCAACGAAATCTAACTGCTCGCTCAAGCGGACCGCTGCATAGCGGCACGGTCGCGTGGCGTGAGATTCCGATCCGGATGGTATTCGCCAAACCCTTCGCCGATCGAATCGCGTGGACATTTTGCAGATATGCCGCGGCGGTACTGAGCAACGCGCAAACAAGGGAGGAGGCACACGATGAACATTCTGTTGTGGGTACTGCAGATCCTCGCCGCGCTCCTATACGGAGCGTCGGGCGTCATGAAGGTCTTCATGTTCGACAAGGTAAGCAAGGATGTCCCATCCTTTGGGGCGTTGCCGCGATACGCCTGGACGACCCTCGGCATCCTCGAACTCATCTGCACGTTCGGGCTGATCGTTCCCGCCGCCTTCCACTGGCAGCCGGGGCTCACGGTGGTGGCCGCCACGGTCCTGGCGATTGAGAGCCTCGTGTTCATCGGTGTGCACGTGAAGTACCGCGAGACCGTGTCCATAATCATGAGCGCCGTGCTGGGCCTCCTCATGGCGTTTGTCGCGTGCGGCCGGATGGTCCTCAGTCCAATCCTCTGAACGGCGGCCCGGCGCTGGTAGGACTTCGTCCGGGCCAGCTTTACTTAGATAACTTTTTTGGTTTGGCGACGGAATCGTCAATCCCGGAGATTGGCTTTATGTTTTTACCGGCGGTGGAACTCCCACTACATCGAGGGCTTCGGAATCTGGCGCCTAAAAAAAAGGCGCCGAACCGGGGAGCGATTCGGCGCCACTTCTTGCCCCCGGCCATCCATAGCCTGTTTGCGTCCTTGATCATGCGGCGCTCGCACGCGGCATTGATGGCGAGGCGAGGCTCACCAGCGCCTACTGATAACATTGCGAGTGTGATGCGTCTGTGCGATAGCGAACAAAGGCGCGGCCGTATTACGACCACCGGATGGCGGCGTGATGGCGCATTAAGGCAAAATCTTAATCGTTTGAATCATTTGATCTATCGAGCTTAGCGCTGCGGGGAAAGTCGCTGCGCTTCCTCTACCGCTGTTACTTCGTCCGCGTGCGTGTGGGGGTTTCTGTATTCTTCCCTGATGTGATCTAAAAACCGGTAATTTTCACATCCACGGATATGTTCTAGACGAGCAAACGGTTATTTGAAGCCATTTCTTCGCACCGCTGTTGACGTGTGCGGACTAGTGAAGGGGCTTCTGGTGCGGTGGAGGGAGACAAAGCGAGTTACAAGCGATTGACTAACAAACGAATTTTCTGATTGCTCTGCTGATCTACCCCGATAGATACCCTCATCCGCTGACAGTTGGTATTTATTGACGGCACTGTCCCAAAAATGTCCCAATTTGCGAAACAAGCGAAGTGACAGCGTATTGAATACCGCACTCGAAGTTTAATGTCGAAACTCGGCTCCCATCATTTTATGAGGCTTACCAACCTTGGTATTCCGAATGCGTGGCATTGCTCAAACAGTTGTTGCCCGATCGGCTTCAGGACTTCATCCGTCTATATGAGAAACCTAAGGGTAGGAAGGATATAACTTTCGAAAATTACCGAATTGAGGATGCGCTACAAGGTCTTGTCATCAGGCGAAACGGCGAGGTTATAGCGAGCGACAAATCGGCGTTAACGCACATTCGGCAGCAAATCGCGATATTCAATTCGCTGGCGAACAGATTCGATAGCACCCTGTTTGACATCAAACAGTTGGTCCAAGCCGATCTACTCGATAGCGAAATCGATGCTGCTCGAGAATTGCTGAAGCACAGGTTTGTGCGAGCCGCGGGCGCAGTCGCCGGCGTCGTGCTGGTG
>Ga0209006_10003995_pt1 | contig 13449 bp, 10 predicted proteins | sample JacPin_JW_Ref_O2_FD_188567 | JGI IMG/M metagenome (GOLD analysis project Ga0209006, IMG submission 188567) | Forest soil microbial communities from Algoma, Ontario, Canada - Jack Pine, Ontario site 1_JW_Ref_O2 (SPAdes) (version 2) | ecosystem: Environmental > Terrestrial > Soil > Boreal... | reverse complement strand
CCGCGGCCGGCGTCCCCGGCACGGGCCGCTTCGATGGTTGCATTCAATGCCAGGAGGTTGGTCTGCTCGGCGATCGCCGTGATCAGCTTGACGACGTCGCCGATCTGCTGCGCGGCAAGCGAGAGCTTGCCGATCCGCCCGTCGGTCTGCTGCGCCTGTATCACGGCGGCTTCCGCGATCCGGTTGGAATCGCGCACCCGCCGGCCGATCTCATCGACCGAGGTCGAGAGCTGCCCGGTCGCGGTGGCGACCGATTGCATGTTGGCGGAGGCTTCCTCCGATGCGCCGGCGGCCAGGCTGGACAGGCTTTGGGTGGTTTCGGCCGTGCGCGTCAGCGTTCCGGCGGCCGCCTCCAGCTGCAGGGCCGACGACGAGACGCTGGAGACGATGGCGCCCACCGCCGCTTCGAAATCATCGGCAAAGCGAATAAGCTCCGCGCGGCGCGCGGCGCCGGCGGCCTTGCTCTGGGCGGCCTGCGCGGCCGCGTCGCGTTCGGCCCTGGCGACGGCCTGCAGCTTGAATTCCTCCACCGCGCCCGCCATCTCGCCGAGTTCGTCCTTGCGCCCGAGACCGGGCAGCACGACGTCGAAATTGCCGCCGGCGAGTTCGCGCATCGCCCTGCACATCGCCGTCATGGGAGCGGAAATTCCCCTTCCCAGCACCAGCGCCAGCGCCGCGCCGAGCAGGAAACCGCCGGCCGCGAGCATCACGATCAGCCGCTCGGTCTCGCGGGTGGTCGCATCCGACTCGACCTCCAGTCTCTGCTGATCGGCAAGCAGATCCGCCTTCATCGCATCGGCGCCCTGGATGATCGCGACAGCCGAATCGGTCATTTCGCCGGTCAGTTCTTCGATCGATTTCGCGTTATCGACGAGTTTGCCGAAAGTCTGCCGGTATTCATCGAGCAAACCGGAAATTTCCTTGAGGCCCTGGACGATCTTCTGATCGCCCGACTCGATCGCCTTGAGCGGGATCTCGACGAACTTCATGCGCGCCAGCGCGCTGGCGGCGACCGCCATGTCCGAATTGACGACGAAGGTATTGACCAGCGCCGCTACTGCCTGGAATTGGGTCGCGACCTGCTTGGCGCCGAAATCGATCGCCGGAAGCTCTACATCGGAAGTATCGCCGGCAAGGTTTTCGAGCTTGTAACGCATCATGGTGCCGCTGCGCGTGAGCTGGTTCTGCGCCAGCTGCGTGCTTTCGCGCTTGACCTTGAGGATATCGGCAAAAATCTTGCTGAAGACGTGGAATTCCCTCGCCAGCCGCGTGATCTGATCGAGGCGCCCCGCCGCCGTGGTGCCCTTCATCGATTGAACGATGGCCTCATTCAAACGGTCTTCGGCCGCGAGCGCCGCGTTGGCGTCGTCTTCCTTGCCGGTGACCACGTAGTATCGCGCCAGTCCCCGGTACGAAATCAGTTCGCGGTCGATATTGCGCGCCAGATCGGCTTCCGTCACGCTCTCGCGGTAGGAGGCGACGCTCGAGGAGACGCGCTCGAAGCCGATAAAGGCAATGCCCATGCTGACGGCTGCCACGATCAGCACCAGAGCGAAGCCGAGCATGACTTTGGCGCGAAACCGCAAGGTAGGAAGTTTTAGCCATCTCGATTGCGACCGGACGCGCCCAGACAATCCCACCCCGAACCCCCTGTTTTCTCTGGGAAAACCAGCCGGATCCCGGGCGCGCGGCCCCGGATCGGTAGGGTAAAAATACGGTAAAATGGATAAGGGAGCGTAAATTCGTGCGTTTTGGTTCCCTGCCCGGCCGACCGGCCGTTGCGCTCAACCATGCCCGAAAAGCGCCAAAGCTTTTGTGAAGCAAGGCCGCCTCAGCCGGCGGGCGCCATCATTCGAAGACGGCATTTACCGCGTTTCGTCAGACTTCTGTGGAGCGATCACTCGCGCATCCGACACGCCGTCATTTGAACAGGAACACGGTTTCGATCTTGTTGTCGCCATCAAGGTCAAACCTGGCGGTGGTCCGGTCGTCGATATAATAGAGATAGGCATCGTATTGTGGAGTGACCGGCGGCTTCAGGGTCTTGACCGGCTCCCCGAGCGCTTCACGCAATTTCGCGGCCGTGTCGCCGATCCTGACGCCATTGACGGCGCCGGTGAACGGCGCCTCGAGCCGTATCGTGTCGATCTTGCCGCCCTTGTCGAAGAAGAACCAGATGCCCCTGGTTTTCAAACGCAGACCCTTCTCCCCCTCGTGGATGCTTGTGACGGGTTCGGGCACCATCGTGCTCTTGTAAACGTCCTGCACCTTATCGAGGGTGTCGCCGACCTGGATTGGCATGCCTTCGATATTGGCTGTTTGCGCTAACGCGCCGCCGCAATTCGCGGAAATGAAAAGCGATGCAATCACGATCGACTTCAGCATGCGCATGGCCCCGGCCTCCAATGGTCGAAATGCTTCCAGGCTCGCTCATGTCCACGCGCCGAACCGTTATGCAGATCACAGTCGCGATCAAAAGACGGGCGTTATGGCGCGAAAGGCCGCCCCGAAGCGCCGCCGGGCGATTATTCGATCACCTCGTCGGCGGTCGCGACGATGGCCGCAGGCATGGTCCGGCCCAAGGCCTTTGCAGTCCTCAGATTGAGCACGAGTTCGAATTTCGTGACTTGTTCAACGGGCAGGTCGGCGGGCTTCGCGCCCTTCAGGATCCTGTCGACAAAATACGCGCCGCGCCGGTACATCTCCGCGAGATTTTCGCCATAGGATATCAGGCCGCCTGCAATCACCCATTCCCGGCCGACGAACATGCCGGGAAGGTGTTGCCGTACGGTGAATTCGATGATTTTCCGGCGATGTTGAAGCGTGAGCGCATCCTGCAACACGATCAACGCGTCGACGGGATTTTGCGCAATCGTCGCGAAAGCCGCATCGATATCTTCCGGATTTCTCACCTCGACCGATTGCAGCTTGACGCCGAGGGGGCCCGCGGCGCGCTGGGTTTCCCGCCAGGGGTAAACAAGTGCGGGATTGGCGGCGTCCCAAAGCACCGCGCATCGTGACAATCCGGGCACTATCTCTTTCAGGATCGCGAGGCGCTTTGTGCTGAGAACGGCGGTCTGGACGGCGCCGCCGGTGATATTGCCGCCGGGATTGGCGAAGCTCGCCACCACTCCGCTTTCGATCGGACTGACGGCATTCGGAAAGACCACGGGAATGCCGAGATCCTTGACCGCAAGCGCCGCGGGCGTGGTCGACACGACGATTACATCGAGCTTGAGGCGTGCCAACTCTGCAGCCAACCCGGTGAAACGGTCCGAATGGCCTTCGGCATAACGACGCTCGATAACCAGGTTCTTGCCCTCAACGTAGCCGAGCGGAACAAGCGCCTCGAACAGATCGTCGTAGAAACTTTCATTGCCATGGGCGAGAAAGCCCATTCTCCAGACCTTGCCCGACTGATCCGCGAGCGCAAGCAGGGGGCGTGCCGCCAGGCCCCCGGCCGCAAGAGCAATGAAGTCACGACGCTTCATTCGATCACCAGATCGGCGCGGGCAAGAAACGCGGGAGACAGTATCAATCCGATCGACTTTGCCGTCCTGAGATTGACGGCAAGCTCAAACGTCGTGGGTTGCTCCACCGGGATATCGGCGGGTTTCGTGCCCCGCAGAACCTTGTCGACGATATCCGCGGCGCGTCGATATCGCTCGGGCAGACGATCGCCGTAGGACATGAGCCCGCCTTCCTCGACCCATTCCTTCCCAACGAACATGCTTGGGAGCTTGTTCTGGAGGGCGAAATCAATAATCCCCTTGCGGTTCTCGAGCGTCAGTGCATCCTGAATCACAAGCAGTACATCGGGACGCTGCCCGGCTATTGTCGCAAATGCCGCTTCAAAATCGGCCACGCTGCGCACCTCTTGAGATGCCAACGTGACCCCGAGCTTTTCACCGGCGCTTTCGGTTTCGCGCCAAGCGAGCGAATTCGCGGGATTGGCCGAGTTCCAAAGTACCGCCCCCTTTGAAAGCCCCGGTATCACCTCTCGCAGCAATTCGACCCGTTTTGCGCTTGTTTCCCCGTTGAGGACCGCGAGCCCCGTGACGTTTCCTCCCGGATGCGCCAGGCTCGCGATCAGGCCAGTCCCAACGGGATCGATGGCAGCCGGGTGAATAATCGGGATGGTCTTCGTCTCGTTTCGCACAGCCATTGCGGCCGGCGTGGTGACCACAATGACGGCGTCCACGCCCAACCGAACCATCTCCTGGGCAAATTCCTTGAACCGCTCGGCGTTTCCCTCGGCATATCTGCGCTCCACGACGAGATTTTGTCCTTCGGCATAGCCGAGTTCGTGAAGGCCCGAGAACAAAGGATCGTAGAACTTTTCGTAGCGGTGGGCGATGAATCCAATCCGCCAGATCCGCGCCGGCTGCTGGCCGCGCAGAGCGATCGGCCAAGCCAGGATCGCGCCGCCGGCAGAGGTGATGAAGTCGCGCCGTCGCATGACTGCCCACGGATCAGAATGCGGCAATGTAGCCGCCCAAACTTGATACTTGGAAGATGGCAGGTCCCCGGCAGACAAAATTATTTTGGGGGTGCCGCAGATTTCCGAAATAACCACGACAGGGCACCCTTGCAGCGCATCCGCCCGGGGAACGAAAATCACCCTCCGCGCTCATCCTGTTCAAAAAGGCACCACAGCTTTCGAGAACAAGCTCGCGTCGCCCCATGCCGTAGCAAAAAACGTCATTCAATCACCTCGTCGGCGCGAACAAGTACCGACGGTGGTATTTTCAACCCGAGTTCCCTTGCGGTCCTTAGATTGACGATGAACTCGAAGGCGGTCGCTTGTTGAACCGGCAAGTCACCGGGCTTCTCGCCCTTTAGCAGCCTGTCGAGATAGTCGGCCGCCCGCTCGAAAAGGATGGAAAGATTTGCACCGTAAATGAACAAGCCGCCACCTTCGGCATATTCCTTGAATGGGTAGATTGCGGGAATATGACTCGCCGCAAATGCCTCGGTTATTCGTTTCCGTTCACTCAGGAGCAGCGTGTCGGATGCGAGCAAGGCTGCATCGGGGCGAGAAGCCGTTACACGCGCGAGTGCATCCCCAACCTCTGCGCTGTTTTTGACCTCAAACGCTTCGATCGTCACACCCAGCCGCTCGGCGGATCGCCGAGCCGTGTCCAGGTTCACGCGGCTGAGCGGATTGGCGGAAGTTCCCAAGACAGCGACACGCGACAGCTGTGGAATGACTTCCTTGAGTAACTCCAGACGCTTTGCTTCCAGCTCGACGTTAAGCGCGACAAATCCCGTGAGATTGGATTCCGGCCGGGAAATGTTTTCGATGAGGCCGGTGTTGACGACGTCCCCGGCCGCTCCAATCAGAATGGGAATTGTCGTGGTAGCGTGTTTCGCGGCGAACGCGGCGGGATTACCCCACACCACAATCACTTCCACCGGCATTGCGACCAACTCGGCGGCAAACGAAGCAAACCGGTCGTCCCTGCCTTCTCCAAAGCGATATTCGATGATGAGATTCTTGCCTTCGACGTACCCTAGCTGGGCCAATCTCTGGCGAAATCGTTCGATCGGTGGCAAACGCAAATTTGCCATCAGGCCGATCCGCCGCGTCCGTTGCTGCGCGTGCGCCGTCAGCGGCGACATCGCCGCAGCACCGCCGAATAGCGTGATGAAATCCCGCCGTCTCATGTCCGCCCTACGGCTCGCGAGGGGGTACTGTACCGACTCAAACCAGCACCGGGAAAGGGGGTGGTTGCTACCGAGCCAGGTCCATGGCGGCTTTCTGCCGGATTTCGGACATGCATCATCATATCGGCGCGAAGTTGCGGCCCTGGCGAGTGGTCAGTGCGACTTGCGGGCTGTCTTTCCCAAAGTGATTTCCGGCCTGCGTAGACCCATCGCGATCCAGGCGGCGACAAGCCTCAACATGAACTTGCCGGAGTGACCCTCATAGTTCGGCACGTCGTCGGCAAGCACGACGCCATCGCGTCGTTCCCGTGTCATGAACCGCATTTCAAGCGGCGGAGCACCTGCCGGAAACCGGTTGCGGTACATCGTCAGCCAATGCCCCCTGGTGAAGTCCAGGAACATCGCGGAATTGCAGCATGTGGCAATGACCCGCCGGGTCGGCGAATCCGGCTTGAGCCGGTGCTCTTCGAGATACTCCCGGCCGGCCACGCATCGCACGCGATCCTTCCGATACAGGACGTAATCCGTTCCACTCTCGGGATTGAGGACAGGCGGCGCCGAAGGCAGTTGTTCGAAGCGGCTTCCGGCTTGCCGGCAACTCGCGCAGTAGCAGGCGCCCGTCAGGATCGGCCGGCCGGCTGCCTCCAATTCAACCATGCCGCACCTACATATCTGGGAGAGGTGCATCTGCTGTTTCCGGTTCATCGCAACCCTGATCTCATTCGATCACTTCGTCTGCCCGGGCCAGCAATGTCGGCGGCAGGTCGAGGCCGAGAGATTTGGCGGTCTTGAGGTTGACGACCAGATCGTATTTCGACGCCTGCTCCACCGGCAGATCGGATGGCTTTTCGCCTTTGAGGATTTTGTCGATGTAGATGGCGGCGTGCCGATACATGTAATTGAAATCGGCCCCATAGCTCATGAGGCCGCCGGCGATAACATTGTCCTTGTTTCCGAACATCCCCGGCAGCCTGTAACTCAAACCCAGTTCGGCCAGGGCGACGGGTTGCGAGTTGGTAAGGGGCGACGGCGGCACCAGGAATCCGTCAGCCGCCTCGCGCTTCATCGTCGAGAACGCGCTTGCGAAATCCTCAACCGTGCGCACCGGGGTCATCAACAATTGTACCGCCAGGGATTTGGCCGCAACCTCAATCCCGTCGACGACCTTGACATGCGACGGTGTCGTCGGATTCCAGAGGATGCCGAAGCGATTGCCTTGGGGTATCGCCTGCTTCAGGATTTCAAGTCCTTTGGCAGCGAGTTCCGTGAGAACCATCGACACTCCCGTAATATTGCCGCCGGGATGCGCGAGGCTCGCAACGTGACCCGTGCCGACGGGATCAGCATGTTGGGCAAATACAATCGGGATCGTCCTGGTCGCCTGCCTGGCGGGTTCTACCTGCGTCGAAGCCGGTGCAAATATGATGTCGACATTCATGCGAACGAGTTCGTCGGCAAGCGCCGACATTTCGGCCACGCTCGTTGCCCAGCGGAAATCTATCGTGATATTTTTCCCTTCGATGTAACCCAGCTCGCGCAAGCCCGCCCGCAGTGCGTCTATCTCGCTCGACCATGCCGAAGCCGGCGCGAGGCCCAAAAATCCGATGCGCGCGATTTTTGCAGGTGCCTGAGCACGTGCACCGAACGGCCATACGATCGTGCTGCCGAGGATGGTGATTAGCTCGCGCCGTCGCATGCGACCACACCGGGATCAAGCCTTGCGGGAGGCTTGACCTTAGCAGGCTTCGATGCCGCCGCGAGTCCCAAATCCAGAAATTGATCTCACCCGCGATAGACAGGGCGGTAGACACGGCTTCGGATCAGCGCGCCGATATCGTCCGGCCGCTTCACCCCCGCCAGCCCCTGGTCGAAGATCGAGGTCGCGATCCGCTCGGCGACATGGAGCGAGGCTTCGAGAATGTGGCTCTGCGGCGGGTAGATCAGCCCGACCGCGAGGTTCTCCTCGGTGACCTGCTCGGCGACGGCCTGCGCGGCAACCAGGAACATTTCCTCGGTCACCCGCGTGGCTTCCGTGGCAAACACCGCCATGCCCATCGCGGGAAAGATGTAGACGTTGTTGCCCTGGCCCGGCACGAAACGCTTGCCGGAAATCTCGACCGGCGGGAACGGACTGCCGCTTGCGAAAACAGCCCGCCCGTCGGACCAGCGGTAGGCTTCTTCGGCCGTGCATTCGGAGCGAGAGGTCGGGTTCGAATACGGGAAGATGATCGGGCGCTGGTTGATCCGAGCCATCGCCGCGATCACCTCGCGGGTGAATAGTTTTGGCACGGCGCTGACGCCGATGATGCCGGTCGGCCTGATCGCCTCGACCGCCTCGACAAAGCTGGATACCGGCGCACGGTCCTGGACGAACGGTTTTTGAAACTCGGCAAGATCGCTGCGCGAAGTCACCAAGAGGCCATTGACGTCAAATAACGCATTGCGGCGGCGCGCCTCGCCGAGGTCCATGCCCTCACGCGCCATCGCCATGCTGATCAGTTCGGCGATCCCGGTCGCAGCCGACCCTGCACCGAGGAACAGAAACCGCTGCTCGGCGAGCTTCTTGCCGGTGATGCGCGAGGCGGCGAAGATGCCCGCCAGTGCGATCCCGGCGGTGCCCTGAATGTCGTCATTATAGGTGCAAAGCCTGTCGCGATAGCGCGCGAGAATCGGCACGGCATTGATGTTGGCGAAATCCTCCCACTGGATGCAGCATTTCGGGTAGAGTTGCTGCACGGCGGTTACGAACTCGTCGACAAAGGTCAGATAGGCTTCGCCGCGTTGGCGTTCCTGGCGCAGCCCGAGATAGAGCGGGTCTTCGAGCAGCGTCTGATTGTTGGTGCCGACATCGAGAACGACCGGCAGGCAGCCTTGCGGCGGCACGCCGGCGCAGGCGGTATAGAGCGCGAGCTTGCCGATCGGAATGCCCATGCCGCCGGCGCCGAGATCGCCGAGGCCGAGGATGCGCTCGCCGTCGGTGACGACGATGAAGCGCACATCCTTCTCCGGCCAGTTTGAAAGCAACTGCTTGACGCGACCCCGCGCGCTGATCGGCAGATAGATTCCGCGCGCCTCGTGGAAAATATGGTCGAATTTCTGGCAGGCCTCACCGACCGTCGGCGTGTAGACAATCGGCATGTAGGTCGCCGGGTCCGACATCAGCACCGCGTAGTACAGCGTCTCGTTTCGTCCCTGCAGATCCGACAGGACGAGGTATTTCTGCAGATCGTCTTCGAGGGCGGCGATTTCGGCGTGCCGGCGCGCCACCTGCAGGTCGATCGTGGTGGTCGCGGCCGGCAGCAATCCTTCGAGACCCAAGCTGCGACGCTCGGCCTCGGTGAAGGCGGTTCCCTTGTTGAGCCGCGGATTGTGCAGGATGCGGTAACCCGTTGCGTGGTCCGCCGTCGCGTCGCTATTTTCGAGAGGCCGGTTCATTTGTGATTACTCCCTGCTGGGTCCGCGCGCGCAATCGGCAGCACCGATGAAATGATGCCCGGTGGAGCGGGCACCTTATTTTGCAGAGCTATCGGCGTTCCCCGCCATCAAACCCTTGGAGGAAGCAGATCATATCAAGGTGTGAGCGGCTACCGGCGGATGCCAGCGTCGGGATGCGGTTGCCCCGGGAGCGACGCGGTCTCCTCCGCCAGAATTGCAAGCGTTTCCAACGTCGTTCTCAAATCTTCAGGGGAAGTCCTGAGTCGAGCCAGAGCGTTCTCCAACCGGCTCCGGAAATCCCGTGGTTTGGCAGCGCAGAAGCGGACATTGTCGGCGCGTTGGGAGCGTCGGCTTTGTGCCTGCCGACAGGAGGTATGGCGCGCACAGCGCGATCATGCGAAAGAGGCCGCCCAGGTGGGCGGCCTCGCAAAAACGATTTGGCTTCGCGAGGCTAATTCGGTACGCCCTCGACTGCGTAAGACTTGGCCTTGATAGCCTTGTTGCGCTCTGCACTAAGTGCCATCCACTCTGGCGTTTTGCGCGAGGCTTCGGCTTTTGCGAGGCTGTCATAGGCCGTTATGGTGACGCGCTTCGGCGCTTCGCCGCCGTCGAGCGCGACAATTTTTCCACCTCGGGCCAAATATGTCCCGCCACTCGACTTAATCAATGCCCCGACTTTTGGGATATACGCGTCTTGCGCTTCCTGGTTGATGACCTCAATCTCCGTGACGACATAGGCTTTTGGCGAAGCCTGAGCGTGAAGCGCCTGGATGGCTGCCCCGCCGACGGCAGCGCCAGCCAGCAGTGCGATAGCTATCTTGTATTTTGTATTCATGGCGTTCTCCCTAAAAAGGAATTTTGATGCACGAAAGCGAACACGTCGATGTGCGACGTGTCCACGATGGGCGGTGTAATTTCAGGTCCGAGTCTATTGTGCCTGCCGATGGCAACAAGCTGCCAATTAATCCAAGCACCGACTTCGGCAGGTCGCCGCTTTTGGGGACAGCTCCTTGGCGAGCCAGGCGCTCACCGGATAGCAACGCTACATTGATTTCGGCGCAAAGTCGCTACCACTGAATGTCGCAGGGTCTAAAACCGGTCCGCACGGCCCGGGTGACTTCAACTCACTCGGCGTTCGATTCTGTGAGCGCCGCCGTCTCCTCGGCCAGAATTGCAAGCGTTTCCAGCGCCGCTCTCAAATCATTGGGGGAAGTCCCAAATCGAGCCATGGCGTTCTCCAACCGGCTCCGGAAGTCCCGTGGTTTGGCGGCGAAATCATCCGCGAGCATCACCGAGCCCTTCTCGTTCAGCCACCACGTACGATTCAACGCGAACAGCGCCTGGGTCACGCAGGCGGCCGCCCGATAGGCACAACCCGCGACATAGGCGACATCGCCGCGTTTGGCGCCCTTGAGTCCAATCACGACGCTGAATCGCGCCTCATCGAGGGAGCGCTCGATGACCGTGGCGCGCAGCGGTTCGGGATATGGCGACAGCTTTAGCCTCCGGGATTCGATCGCGTTACCGGGATCCCACAGTACCTGGCAGTTCGCGACCTCGCCGGCATAGATGATCGATGGAAAGCCCGCAGGGTGCCCCTGTTGATAGTTGCGCTGATAGTGGCCGGCGAGTGCATCGTCGATGATCTGGTCGACACGTTCGAGGTCGCGGTAGATCAGGTCGACCGCGTGGCCCCGCACTTTCAGCCAGCCGCCGCCGTCGACCCACGGGCCCCAGCCGCCGAATGACGTGACCAAACCCGGCCGCCCGTCGTCGTCGATCTCCGCCGCCGCGACAGCCAGGGTGTCGGGATCAAACGGCTGGGCACCTCGGTAGTAAATCCCGACATCGTAGTCGGAATCGGTCCGGTGCCGCCGACTTCCACGCGAGCCGCCGAGCACGATGGCCGCGACGCGGTCGATCGGCGACAGGGCTTGCACGACCAGGTCGAGCAAGGCTTTTTCTTCAGCTTGGCCCGCCATGTTCGCACGCCTGTTCTGCTTCCCGCGCGGCCGAAGCAAGGCCCCCTCTGCGGGCGGCCTTTCAATTCGATAGATGGTACCGGCTGAACACGTTCTCTGGAAGCGGGCAAAGGGCGGCTTTTCGCCGCCGAGACGACGTCACAATGACTGCCGCGACGAAAATCCTAGTTGCAAAGTGCGGCGGCGCTGTTTCTAATTGGAATAATTATAAGCATCGGGAGGAATCACGCGTGTCTACAGTCAAATTGACGGTGAACGGCAAGGCGGCCTCGGTCGAGGTCGAGGACCGGACCCTGCTGGTCCATCTGCTGCGCGACCATCTGAACCTGACCGGCACCCATGTCGGCTGCGACACCAGCCAGTGTGGCGCCTGCGTCGTGCATATTGACGGCCGGGCGGTCAAATCCTGCACGGTACTGGCCGGACAGGCCGCAGGTTCCACCATCACCACCATCGAGGGGATCTCGAAGGGCGACGAACTGCATCCGATGCAGGCGGCGTTCCGCGACAATCACGGACTGCAATGCGGCTATTGCACGCCGGGGATGATCATGTCGGCGATCGATATCGTGCATCGGCACAGCGGCAAGCTCGACGAGGACACCGTCCGCCATGAGCTGGAAGGCAATATCTGCCGCTGCACCGGTTATCACAACATCGTCAAGTCGGTACTCGATGCGGCAGGCCGCATGAAGGTTTCGCAGGCGGCGGAATAATTCTTCCGCCGACTAAGACCGCCGATTAGCGACTGGCAATTCGAGACCGCCGAATTTCGAAGGAAATGGCGGAAACCAAAACTCCGGTAGGGAGAACAGGACATGGGCGTTGAAGGCATTGGCGCAAGCGTGGTGCGCAAGGAAGACCGGCGTTTCATCACAGGCCGCGGCCGCTACGTCGACGACATCAAGCTGCAGGGCATGACCCATGCACACTTCATCCGCAGCCCGCACGCGCATGCCAAGGTAAAGGGCATCGACTCCTCGGCGGCGATGAAAATGCCGGGCGTGGTCGGCGTGCTCACCGGGCAACAGATCGTCGACGACAAGGTCGGCAATTTGATTTGCGGCTGGGCCATCACCTCCAAGGACGGCACGCCGATGAAGATGGGCGCCTGGCCGGCGATGGCGCCGGAAACGGTGCGCTTCGCGGGACAGGCCGTCGCGGTCGTGATCGCCGAGACCAAGAACCAGGCCAAGGACGCGGCGGAAGCCGTCTCGGTCACTTACGAAGAACTCCCCGCCGTCGCCGACATGCGCGCGGCGATCAAGCCGGGCGCGCCGCAGCTGCATCCGGAGGCGCCGGGCAATGTGGTCTACGACTGGGCGCTCGGCGACGAGGCCGCGGTCAAGGACGCCTTCGCGAAAGCGGCCAATGTGGTGACGCTCGAACTCACCAATAACCGGCTGGTGCCGAATGCGATGGAGCCGCGCGCGGCGATCGCCGAATATAACGACCCCGAGGAGCATTTCACGCTCTACACGACATCGCAGAATCCGCATGTCGCGCGTCTCGTGCTGTCGGCGTTCTACAATATCGCTCCCGAGCACAAGCTGCGGGTGATCGCGCCCGACGTCGGCGGCGGCTTCGGCTCGAAGATCTACATCTATCCCGAGGAGATGGTCGCGTTGTGGGCGTCGAAGAAGCTGCGCCGCCCGGTGAAGTGGAACGGCGACCGCTCCGAGGCCTTCCTTACCGACGCGCATGGCCGCGACCACATCTCAAAAGCCGAGATGGCGTTCGACAAGGACAACAAGATCACGGGCTTGCGGGTAAAGACCCACGCCAATTTCGGCGCTTATATGTCGCTGTTCTCCTCAGCGGTGCCGACCTATCTCTATGTGACGCTGCTGTCGGGCCAGTACAATATCCCGGCGATCTATGCTGAGGTGATGGGCGTCTACACCAACACCACGCCGGTCGATGCCTATCGCGGCGCCGGCCGGCCTGAGGCGAGTTACCTGCTCGAGCGCATGATGGAGACCGCGGCGCGGCAGTTGAAGGTCGATCCGGCCGAACTGCGGCGGAAGAATTTCATCACCAGCTTCCCGCACCAGACGCCCGTCATCATGGCCTACGACATCGGCGATTTCGGCGCCTCGCTGGACGCGGCGATGAAGGCGATCGATTACGCCGGCTTCGCTGCGCGCAAGGAGAAGGCCAAGAAGGAAGGCAAGCTGCGCGGCATCGGCGTTTCCTGCTATATCGAGGCCTGCGGCATCGCGCCCTCGAAGGCGGTCGGCAGCCTCGGCGCCGGCGTCGGACTGTGGGAATCCGCGGAGGTCCGCGTCAATCCGGTCGGCACCATCGAAGTCCTGACCGGCTCGCACAGCCATGGCCAAGGTCATGAGACGACGTTCGCGCAATT
>Ga0209006_10003994_pt1 | contig 13452 bp, 11 predicted proteins | sample JacPin_JW_Ref_O2_FD_188567 | JGI IMG/M metagenome (GOLD analysis project Ga0209006, IMG submission 188567) | Forest soil microbial communities from Algoma, Ontario, Canada - Jack Pine, Ontario site 1_JW_Ref_O2 (SPAdes) (version 2) | ecosystem: Environmental > Terrestrial > Soil > Boreal... | reverse complement strand
CAAAGATCAGGAGGTTGAGCTGGTAGGAGAAGCGGCGGCCGAAGCGATCGCCGAATATGCCGGCGCACCAGGAGCCCACCATCATGCCGGCGAAGGTGACCGATATGAACCAACCATTGTACCAGAGATCGGACCAGCCGGTTTTGATCAACACCGCCAGCACGCCGCCGGCGAGATAAATCTCGAACGCGTCGAGAAACATCCCGGCGCTGACCAGCCCGAGGACGCGGTAATGAAACGACGAGATCGGCAAGCGATCGAGCCGCCCTCCGGAATTGACTGCGCCTGCCGGCACGCTGTCCTCCCCTGTCTTTTACTCCGCCCCGCGCCGCTAACACGTTTTGTCGTTCGGCGCTCGCGACTGAAGCGCGATGCCCCTCAGTCTAATCGACATCCGGCTGCAAATCTTCGGCGGCGCATGTTCTTTCGGAATGCCAGCACCAGCTTTTCCAGATCGTTTTTTCTTTGAGAGAGGAGATCAATAGTCCGCGCGATCGTCGACGGCATGGCCGCGCTTGGGCACCAGCACGCTGCGCTCGTAGGTCATGAACACGGTGCCGTCGGCCTTCTTGCCGGTCGTCTTGACCGTGACGATCCCTTGCGTCGGTCGCTTGGCCGATTCCCGTTTCGAGAGCACTTCGGATTCCGCGTAGATCGTATCGCCGATGAAGACCGGCGCGACCAGCCGGATATCGTTCCAGCCGAGATTGCCGATCGCCTTTTGGCTGATGTCGCTGACGCTCATGCCGGCGACGATCGACAGCGTCAGGCAGCTATTGACCACCATCCGGCCGAATTCGCTTTTGCTGGCATAGGCGGCATCGAAATGCAGCGGATGCTGGTTCATCGTGAGCAGCGTGAACCAGGTATTATCGGTCTCGCTGATGGTGCGGCCTGGCCGGTGCTCATAGATGTCGCCTTCGGCGAAATCCTCGAAATAGCGGCCGTAGCTTTCACGATAACGATGCGCGCCTACGTCTTTCGCGACCGCAACCATCCGACCTCCCCGATGCTATCGAACTTGTCCGGACAAGCTAGCGTGATCTAAAGTGCGCGGTCAAGCGGTACGCCGGTCGTGCCGCTGCTTGCATTCTACCGGTGCGCCAATAAACCATGCCAGTTGCTCCGGACACGATTGCGCTCGTTGCAGCCCGTTCAAAATCGGTTTTTCTGGATCCCGCATACACGCCACCGCCATGGCCAAATCCGCAACCGCCCGCGCCCAACGAAACCGCCGACCCACCGGCGGCGGCGGCACGCTGTACAAAAAAATCGTGCGCGTCCTGCAAAGCGAGATCGTGAGCGGCAAGCATCCGGTCGGCGCGCGGCTGCCGACCGAAAGTGCGCTCTGCCGGCGCTTCGCGGTGAGCCGCCATACGGTGCGGGAAGCGCTGCGGGAATTGCGCGAATCCGGGCTGGTCAGCCCGCGCCAAGGTTCCGGCACCACCGTCGCGGCCGCCGAGCCGTCCTTCTATCTGCATCCGGTCGCGTCCGTCACCGACCTCATGCAGTATGCCGTTTCCACGCGCTATGTGGTCTCCGGCTCGCGCTTCGTGATCGCCGACGTCAAGCTTGCGCGCCGGCTCGGCTGCAGCCCCGGCCGCCGATGGCTGCACACCGAAGGCTTGCGCTACGCGCCCGACGGCTCGCCGCCGATCTGCTGGACGGAGGTTTACGTGCATGCGGCCTTTGCCGGCGTTCGCGCGCTGATCGGAAAAAAGAGCGGCCCGATCTACACCTGGATCGAGGAAATGTATGACGAGCGCGTCGTCGAGGTCGTCCAGACCTTGCGGGCGGTGACGGTTCCGCAAGCGATCGCGGCGAAGCTCGAGGTTCCCGCGGGCGCGGCGGCGTTGGAGATCGAGCGGGTCTACAAATCCGCCAAGCACCGCATCATCGAGGTCGCATTCAATCTGCATCCGGCCGACCGGTTCAGCTATTCGATCTCGTTGCGCCCGGAACGCGCATGACGACGCCGGGCATTGACATTCGCTGTCCGCCGGGCGCAAGTTTGTCCGGACAACTATCAAAGACCAAGGAAGCGCGATCAGGGAGGAGCGCATGAATGCGCCAGTGACTGTCCTCAAGGTTCCGCAAACAGAGTCTGCCACACCGTTGATTTCGGAAGAGCTTGCCCACTTTGTCGGCGCGTACGCAACGGCGGCAATCCCGGCGGCGGTGAAAGCCCGCGCTAAGCATCTGATACTCGATGCCGTCGGCATCGCGCTCGCCTCGACCCGCTACGACTTTGCGCACCGCGCGCTGACGGCGATCTCTGGGTTAGCCGGCGCCGGCGATTTCGCTGTCATTGGCATGCCGGCGCGGCTGCCGCTGCGCGACGCGGCGCTGATCAACGGCATCCTCATCCACGGCCTCGATTTCGACGACACCCATAGCGGTGGTGTCATTCATGCGACGTCGAGCGTCTTGCCGACAGTGCTCGCGGTCGGCGCGCAACAACGCGCCAGCGGCGGCGAGATGCTGGCCGCTTACATCCTCGGCGTTGAAGTCGCGGCAAGGCTGGGCGCCGTCGCCAAAGGCGCATTCCATCAAGTCGGTTTCCATCCGACCGGATTGATCGGCGCGTTCGCCTGCACGCTCGCCGCCGGGCGGCTGATGGGCTTGAACGAGAAGCAACTCGTCATGGCTCAAGGGCTGACGTTATCAGCCGGTTCCGGCAGCCTCGAGTTCCTGGAGGACGGCGCTTGGAACAAGCGCTTCCATCCGGGCTGGGCGGCGGCTGCCGGCATCACGGCGGCGGCTCTCGCCCGCCAGGGTTTTGTCGGTGCTAAGCGGGCCTATGAGGGCCGCTTCGGCCTCTACGCCAGCCATCTGCAAAGCTATTTCGATCCGGCCAATCTGGCGTTGGCGACCGCGGGACTGGGCGAGATCTGGGAACTGCAGCAGGTGGCCGTAAAGCCCTACCCGGCCTGCCACTTCGTCCATGCCTGCGTCGATGCAGCGGCAACGCTGACGCGCGAGCACAAGCTCGATGCAGAAGAGATCGAAGACGTGCGTGCGCTCGTGCCCGCCGAAGTGGTCAAGACCGTTTGCGAACCGGCGGCGAACAAACGGCGGCCGGCCAACAGCTACGACGCGCAGTTTTCGATTCCCTACACGGTCGCCGCCGCGTTACGGCGCGGCAAGTTCACGCTCGACGAACTCGAAGACGACGCGCTCGGCGATGCCGACATTCTCGCCCTGGCGGAGCGCGTGCATTACGAAACCGACCCGGCCACGACCTTTCCGCGTCACTATACGGGCGAGGTCGTCGTCAGGCTGCGCGGCGGCCGCACCTTGCGGCATCGCGAAGCGATCAACCGGGGCAACGGCGAACGCCCGCTGAGCGAAGCTGACATCATTGAGAAATTCCGATCCAACGCCGCGCGGGCGGTTTCGCGTGACAAGGCGCAGGCCATCGAGACGCTGCTCCTTTCACTCGATCAAGCCGCCGATGCCGGTCCCCTCGCCGACCGGCTTGGTAGCGCTTAGAGAACTGGAACAAACATCGTGACCCGTGAAGTTTACCCGCAGGATGATGAAGCCGAGAGCGTCATCCTGGCCAGCATCGATCGCTTTCTGGAACGCGATGTTGCGCCTTACGCGCAAAAACTCGAACACGACGACGTCTATCCGGAGGACATCGTCGCCCGCATGAAGGAGCTTGGCCTGTTCGGGGCCACGATCGACACGGCCTACGGCGGCCTCGGTCTCTCGACCACGATATACGCGCGCATCGTCGAGCGCATATCGCGGGTATGGATGTCGGTCACCGGCATTTTCAACTCGCATCTGATCATGGCGGCCGCCGTGCAGCGCTTCGGCACCGAGGCGCAGAAGCAAACCTATCTGCCGCGTTTTGCAACCGGAGAGCTTCGCGGCGGCCTGGCGCTGACCGAGCCCGATTGCGGCACTGATTTGCAAGCAATCCGCACCGCCGCGCGCCGGCGCGGCGACGGCTACGTGGTCAACGGCACCAAGACCTGGATCTCCAACGGCATCCACGGACAATGCTTCGCGCTGCTCGTCAAAACCAATCCCGACGCCGAGCCGCGCCACAAGGGCATGAGCCTGTTCATCGCCGAAAAGGGCGATGGCTTTACGGTGAGCCGCAAGCTTGAAAAGCTCGGCTATAAGGGCATCGACTCCGCCGAGCTCGTGTTCGAGGACTATGTCATTCCGGCCGACCGTCTGATCGGCGGTCAGGAAGGCCTCGGATTGAAGCATGCGCTCGGTGGGCTCGAGCTTGGACGCATCAATGTCGCCGCCCGCGGCGTCGGGCTTGCGCAGGCAGCGCTCGATCAGGCGGTTTCCTATAGCCAGGTGCGCAAGACCTTCGGCAAGCCGATCTGCCAGCACCAGGCGATCCAGCTCAAGCTCGCCGACATGGCGACGCAGATCCATGCGGCCCGGCTCCTCGTGCAGGACGCGGCCAAGACCTACGACCGCGGGCTGCGCTGCGACATGGAAGCCGGCATGGCGAAACTCTTCGCCACCGAAACGGCGGTGAATGTTTCGCTCGAGGCGATGCGCATTCACGGCGCCTACGGCTATTCGAAGGAGTTCGTCATCGAGCGCATCTACCGCGACGCGCCGCTTTTGGTCATCGGCGAAGGCACCAACGAGCTGCAGCGCATCATCATCGCGCGGCAGCTCGTCGAACGTAACCCGGTCTAGAGCACATCCCGATTAAGTAAAATCGGGACGTGCTCCAGATTCGTTTATTGTCGCATGTCCTTTTTGGAAAACCGGTTTCCACCCTCGGATCAAGTCCAAGGGCAGGCTTTTCCGGAACATGCTCTAGAGGCCCGACACGACGATGCTGCCGCTTGCGGGAATGCGTATCATTGCCATCGAGCAATACGGCGCCGGTCCTTACGGCACGATGCAGCTCGCCGATCTCGGCGCCGACGTCATCAAGATCGAGAATCCATCCGACGGCGGCGACATGGGGCGCCGCGTGGGGCCGTATTTTCTCACGCCCGATGACAGTCATTTTTTCGAGAGCTTCAATCGTAACAAAAAGAGCCTCACGCTCGATCTGAAAAAGGACGGCGCGCGCGAAGTCCTGCATGCGCTGACGCGCAGCGCCGACGGTGTGCTCAACAATTTGCGCGGCGACCTGCCCGGCTCGCTCGGTCTCACCTACGCGGCGCTCAAAGACGCCAATCCGCGCATCGTCTGCGCGCACCTCTCCGCTTACGGGCGTACCGGCCCGCGCGCCAACTGGCCGGGCTACGATTATCTGATGCAGGCGGAAGCCGGCTATCTCTCGCTCACCGGCGAGCCCGATGGGCCGCCGACCCGCATGGGACTGTCGATCGTCGACATGATGACGGGTCTGTTTGCGGCCTTCGCGCTCCTATCCGGTATCATCGCCGCACGCGACACCGGCGTCGGGCGCGACATCGATGTCAGCCTGTTCGACTGCGCACTGCAGAATTTAAACTATCTGGCGACCTGGTATCTCAACGAAGGCCACCGGCAAGGCCGCGAGCCGCGATCGAGCCATCCGTCGCTAACGCCGAGCCAGCTTTACCGCACGCGCGACGGCTATATCTTCATCATGTGCAACAAGGAGAAGTTCTGGCCGGTGCTGTGCGAGATGATCGGCCGTCCCGATCTCGCCAGCGATCCGAACTTCCGCACCTTCAAGGAACGTCTGGCCAACCGCGACAAGCTCACCGTTCTGCTCGACGAAGCGCTGAGCGGCCGGACCACGGCCGAGTGGCTCGCGCATTTTGCCGGCCGCGTTCCAGCGGCGCCGGTCAACGATGTCGCCTCCGCCCTCGACAATCCCTTTGTGCGCGAAAGCGGGCGCGTCTGGAACGTCAATCATCCCGAACGCGGCGACTTCAAGATGGTTGCCGCGCCCTATGTCTGTGCCGGCGAAACGCTGCCGCGAGAACCGGCGCCAGCGCTCGGGCAGGATACCGAGCGGCTGCTCGCCGAGTGCGGTCTGTCGCGCGAGACTGTCGCGGATTTGCGCAGGCGCGGCGTTATCTAAAGCCAGATTCCGCTGCGTCGAGCGCTCACGGGCTGCACGTCGTTAATCTTAGAGAGTGCTTGGTTCACATTGAAGCATTTTCCGTCACCCTGGGGTGTGAGCGAAGCGAGCCTCGAAGGGCGGTGGCCTCGGCCGTGCATCCTTCGAGGGCCGTTTCGCGGCCGCCTCAGGATGACGGATCACGCGCGGCGCTTCTACGTCAAGCAGCTATGCACTAAATCGTTGCACTGGCCCAATGGAGTTGAAGCACGGTCTCCAGCGTGCCCTCGACGTTGAACAGCGCGTGGAGAAAAAACGTCAGCAGCGTCGAGCCGCTCACATAGCGCATCCAACCGAGAAACAGCCCGACGACAAGTATCTGCACAATACCGGTCCAATCGTATTGGACGTGGAGCACCGCCCATAAAAGCGAAATCACAAAGATCGCAATAATCGCCGGGCCCACGGCGCGTGGCGAGCGCACCCAGCCGCGAAACAGAAAGCCGCGAAAGAGAATTTCTTCGCCCGCCGGCGCAACGATAACGGCACCGATCCACATCGCCGCGAGCCAGCCTTGCGCGGAGGCGCTGGTGTAGGACTGCAACTGGAACGGCGTGACCAGCGGATATCCGCCGAAATAGAGAAGCGCATCACTGAACGCGATCAACCCGACCAGACAGGCGAGCCCGATGCCGACATAACGCCACGACGGCAAAACGAGCGCCAGATAATAAGCCAGCGGCGCCCGCGCGACCGCGACCGCAAGCGCGATGACCGCAATCATGATCGGATTGGCGATCACGATGAACAGCGTGACGATCTTGCCGTCAAATGGCGTATTGACGAGCGTATCCAGATCGCTGATCCCGAACAGCACGAGGATCGCCAGGGTGAGGAATTGGCTGGCAACGAAGGCCAGGAATGCCCAGCCCAGCGTCGCCCAGTAACCCCAGATCTTCATTGTGCCCGAACCTCGCGATGGTCCCCCTAGAGCATGTCCCGGAAAAGCCTGCCCTTGGACTTGATCCGAGGGTGGAAGCCGGTTTTCCGAAAAGGACATGCGATAACAAATAGATCTAGAGCACATGCCGATTCAGTTGAATCGGGATGTGCCTCTAGGGGATCAGGATCGAGGACCCGGTCGTGGCGCGGCCTTCAAGGTCGCGATGCGCCTTGGCCGCATCTTTGAGCGGGTAGGTCTGGTTGATGGGAATTTTCACCGCGCCGCTGCCGACCACCGCGAACAGATCTTCGGCCATTGCCAAGAGGTCCGCGCGCTTGGCCGCATAGGTGTTCAGTGTCGGCCGGGTGGCGAACAGCGAGCCCTTGAATTGCAGGAGATTCATGTCGAAGGCGGTAATCGGCCCCGACGCGCTGCCGAAGCTGACGAACATGCCGAGCGGACGGATGCAATCGAGCGATCCGGGGAATGTCGCTTTGCCGATGCCGTCATAGACGACATCGCACAGCTTGCCGCCCGTGATCTCCTTCACGCGCGCGACGAAATCCTCGTCGTTGTAAAGGATCGTGTGATGGCAGCCGTTGGCATGGGCAAGCTCGGCCTTGTCCTTTGAGCCGACCGTGCCGATGACATTGGCCCCGAGATGATTGGCCCATTGGCACAGGATCAGACCGACGCCGCCGGCGGCAGCATGCATCAGCACGTTCATGCCTTTCTCAACCTTGAACGTGCGGCGCACCAGATATTGCACGGTAAGGCCCTTGAGCATCATGCCGGCGGCTTGCTCATAGTTGATATTGGCCGGCAGCTTGACGGGGCGGTCGGCAGCCACAACGCGCTCCGCCGTGTAGCAACCCGGTCCCTGTACGTAGGCCACACGGTCGCCGGGCTTGAAGTCGCTGACGCCGGCGCCAACTTCGACCACCTCTCCGGCGGCCTCATTGCCGGCGACAAATGGCAGGCCGCCGGGCGCCTGATAGAGGCCGCTGCGAAAATAGGTGTCCACGAAATTGACGCCGATGGCGTGCTGCTTCACCCGAATCTGGCCCGGTCCGGCGGCCGGCACCGGGATGTCCTCGTACGTCAAAACTTCGGGGCCGCCGACTTTGTGAACACGCACCGCAGCAACCATCGTTTACTCCTGGATTTTATTTCCGGCTCTGAGCGGAGGCGCGATCATAGGTCGTCGCCGTCGCGGTGCAAGCCGGGATGCGTTCAAGTCGAGACGCGCTAATCGCTCCTTCGCCGCTTGCGGCGCTGCCGGGCCAGAATATTGAAGCCCTCGACCGCCGCCGCAAACGCCATCGCGAAATACACATAGCCGCGCGGAATGTGGACGTCGAAGCCGTCGGCGATCAGCGCGACGCCGATCAGAATCAAAAACGACAGCGCCAGCATCTTGGTGGTGGGATGGCGGACGATGAAGCCGGCCACCGGCTCGGAGGCGACATACATCACCGCGACCGCAATGATCACCGCGGCGATCATCACCTCGACCTGCTGCGCCATGCCGATCGCGGTCAGAATCGAGTCGATGGAGAAAACAAGATCGATCACCGCGATCTGCAGGATGACCAGAAAAAGAGTAGCGCGCGCGCCGCGCGGTTGCTTGGTCTCGCTTTCCTCGCCGTCGATGTCGCCGTGAATTTCGAAGACCGCCTTGGCGATGAGGAACAGGCCGCCGCCGATGAGAATAACGTCGCGCCAGGTGATCTCGTTGCCCAAGATGGTGACGAGCGGCGTACGCAAGCGCCCCAGCACCGTCAACCCAAACAGCATGGCGACGCGAAACACCAGCGCCAGCATCAGCCCGATCTGGCGGGCCCGGCGGCTGGCCGCCGGCTCGAGACCTGCCGCGAGCAGTGAAAGAAAAATGACGTTGTCGACACCGAGGATGATTTCGAGCGCCGTGAGGGTCAGCAATGCGGCCCACGCATTCGGATCGGTGACGAGCGCCAGCATCAGTGAATCCTCGAAACAACGGCGAACGAAAAAGGCCCGACGATCACGGGATGAGCGAAAAAGCCCTTTTGGATAACCGCAAATCCCTAAATCAATTCATCCGGGAACGGCGGGCGGTTCGTCGCGCCGCCTTTTATCGCCCCGATCACCCTTAAATCGCCAGAAAATGTCGGCCCGATATAGTATCGAAACGATTCATTCGATAGCGTGAAAGCGGGGCGAGGCGCGGAAAGTCGGAGCGTCCGGTGCGGTCATCTGTTGCGTTGCTGGTTCTTCTAGCGTCCGGTTCAAGTGCAGTCTGGGCTGCGGATTTTCCCCTGCCCGCCTCGGAGCCCGGAAGGCCGTCCACGATCTATGACGCGAACGGTCCGTATACCAACTGGGCCGGAGTTTATCTCGGCCTCAACGGCGGTTACGGCCTGGGCAGCAGCCAATGGATGATCGGCGGCGCCGGGACTGACGTCTTCAATACCAACGGCCCGCTGTTCGGCGGTACGGTGGGGTTCAACTATCCGGTGAGCGCCGTGTTGTTCGGCGTCGAGGGTGACCTCGACTGGTCGGGGCTCAGCGGCAGCGTGGGCAATTGCGCATTCAACTCTGGCGGAGCTGTCGCGTCTTGCCAGACCAAAAGCAATCTGCTCGGAACCGCGCGGGCCCGCGTGGGTTACGCGCTCGACCGAACGCTGATCTATGTGACCGGCGGTGCAGCCTTCGCTCCCGTCCAGGCGGGCCTCAACCCATCGTCGAGTTTCGACACTTCAACAAAGTTCGGCTGGACCGCCGGCGCGGGCGTCGAATTCGCGTTTTTCGGTAACTGGAGCGCCAAGGCCGAATACCTTTACATCGACCTTGCCTCCGCCTCTTGCTCCACCGTCGCGAATTGCGGGACCGCCACCGGGTCGTCGGTAGCGTTTACCGAGAATGTGGTGCGCGGCGGTCTCAATTATCGATTCCCATGGTGATCCGGTGAGCGCTGCGCACGAGACCAAGACCGTCGAAGCCGCCGTCATCGGTGGCGGACCGGCTGGACTCATCAGCGCGATCGCGCTCGCCTCGGCGGGGGTCGACACGCTGATCGTCGCGCCTGCGCCCCAGGAGGATCATCGCACCACCGCTTTCCTGGAAGGATCGGTCACGGCCCTGAAGACGTTGGGCGTATGGGATGCGTGCGCTGTACACGCGGCGCCGCTCGCTGCAATCCGCGTCATCGACGACACGCGCCGCCTCTGGCGCGCACCGGAAGTTCATTTCGCCGCGGCGGAAATCGGCCTGGATGCTTTCGGCCACAATATCGAAAACCGTTACCTGATGGCCGCGCTCCAAGACCGCGCCGCCAGCCTGAACATTCCACGCATGAGGACCTCCGCGCTCGCGGTCACGCCGGATGACGACGGCGCTACGATCCGTCTCGCCGACGGAGTCGTGCGCGCTGGGCTGGTGGTCGGCGCTGACGGCCAACACTCGCTCTGCCGCGCAGCCGCTGGCATCGGGAGTCATCGGCGCACGTATCCGCAGACTGCGCTGACGCTCAATCTTGGACACGCGCGGCCGCACCGAGACGTTGCGACGGAATTTCATATCGAGACGGGTCCGTTCACGCTTGTTCCTCTGCCGGGTCAGCGCTCGAGCCTGGTCTGCGTGCTCGATCCAGAACGTGCTGCGCATGCAGCCGCCATGAGCGACGCCGAGCTCGCCGGCGAAATCGAGCGCCGCGCGCATTCGCTGTTGGGCAAGATGAGCGTCGAACCGGGTCGCGGCATATTTGCGCTCGCGGTTGAAACGACCCGATCGGTGGCGCGCGACCGCATCGCGCTCGTGGGCGAAGCCGCGCATGTCGTGCCACCGATCGGCGCACAGGGGCTCAATCTCGGGCTCCGCGATGCCGCGACCCTTGCCGAAATCGTTGCCGATGCCCGCCGCGAGCAACGCGATGTCGGTTCACCGGCCGTGCTCTCGCGTTATGAGATGCAGCGGCGGGCCGATGTGACCAGCCGCAAAATCGCGATCGATCTTCTCAATCGCAGTCTGCTGAGCGATTTCGTGCCGGTCCACGGCGCACGCGCGCTGTCGCTTTTTCTCGTCGACCGCATAGGCCCGCTGCGCCGCGCCCTGATGCGCGAAGGCGTCAGACCGGCAGCGTCGCAGCCGCGTTTGATGCGTGGCGAAATGCTCTAATCCTTTGCTGGTTGCTCGGTTCCGTTGGCGTCAAAAACGGCTTGGCGCGCGCGGTCGTTCATCATACCGTCCGGCCGACTGCGAGCCGCTCGGTGCTTTCCACATATCGACGCGAGCCTTCGCAAACGAACCTTGGCAAACGAGTTTGGCAAACGGATCGACGCATGAAGCTGCCGCGCAATTTTTTCAAACCGCTCGCCATCGGGGCACCCGCGCCATTGCGCGAGTTGCCGATTCGTCTCGAGCGCATGATCCACTTCGTGCCGCCGCAGATCGAAAAGATGCGCGCGCGTGTCCCCGAGCTCATCAATCAGGTCGATGTCGTGCTCGGCAATCTCGAGGATGCGATCCCGGCCGACGCCAAAGAAGCGGCGCGCGCGGGCTTCATCACCATGGCCAAGGACAATGATTTCGGCGCGACCGGCTTGTGGACGCGAATCAATGCGCTCAATTCACCCTGGGTGCTTGATGACATCCGCGAGATCGTCGGCGCGGTCGGTCACAAGCTCGATGTGATTATGTTGCCGAAAGTCGAGGGCCCTTGGGACGTTCATTACCTCGACCAATTGTTGGCGCAGCTCGAAGCCAAATACGCGGTGCAGAAGCCGATCCTCATTCACGCCATTCTTGAAACGGCCGAGGGCGTCGAGAACGTATCGAGCATCGCGACCGCCTCGCCGCGCATGCATGGCATCAGCCTTGGTCCGGCCGACCTCGCCGCTTCGCGCGCGATGAAGACAACGCGTGTGGGCGGTGGCCACCCTGAATATAAGGTAATGGCCGATCCAACGCCGGGCGGCGCCGAGACCGCGCGCGCGACCTATCAACAAGACCTCTGGCATTACACCACCGCCAAGATGGTCGACGCCTGCGCGGCCGCCGGCATCAAGCCGTTCTACGGCCCGTTCGGCGATATTGCCGATACGGCAGCCTGCGAAGTGCAGTTCCGCAACAGCTTCCTCATGGGCTGTGCCGGCGCTTGGACCTTGCATCCGAACCAGGTGCCGATCGCCAAGCGCGTTTTCTCGCCCGACCCGGCCGAAGTCGCCTTTGCCCAAAAGATCGTCGCCGCCATGCCCGACGGCACCGGCGCGGTCATGATCGACGGCAAGATGCAGGACGATGCAACCTGGAAACAGGCAAAAGTGCTGGTCGACCTTGCCCGGCTGGTCGCGGCGAAAGACCCGGAAATGGCGGTTCGATACGGGCTATGAAGCAGATTATATTCGCGCTATGAATGGCCGTTCAGGTCTTTGTCAGCGGGTCGCCACAATCATGTCATTGCATCGTTGCCGCGTGCAGCCGGAAATATAGGTCGCGAATGGCCCAAGCCATGAACAAGATGCGCAGCGCCAAGTATCAGATCGGCCAAGTCGTGCGGCATCGGCTGTTTCCGTTCCGTGGCGTGGTGTTCGACATCGATCCGATCTTCAACAACACCGAAGAATGGTATCAATCGATCCCCGCCGAAGTGCGACCAAACAAAGATCAGCCGTTCTATCACCTGTTCGCGGAAAACGACGAAACGGAATACATCGCCTACGTGTCGGAGCAGAATCTACTCCCGGACGATAGCGGCGAACCTGTCCGACACCCCCAGGTAGCCGAAGTGTTCGTGCAAGATGGCAATGGCGGCTACCGACCGCGACAGTCGACCACGACGCACTAATCCGAAATTCCCAAGTCAAAATTTTTAGATCTGCCGCACGGGCGCGCACAACGCTCGGACGACTGAAAGCCGTCGCAATTTATCTTATGAGGAAAGCGGAGACGCACACCCGCGCGCCTCCGATCGATGTTGCAGCCGTTACTGCGTCTTGCCGCCGTTCGGCGGACTGACTGCCGAAGTCGGCGCGCCGCCTTGCTGCTCGAGCTTCTTGCGCGCCTCGTCCGCGCGCCGCTGCAATTCTTCCTGTAGCTTTCTCTGCGCCGCCTCGAATTCCTTCGGATCGGTCGGCGGCCCGTCGTAGGCCTTGGCGAAATCGTTGAGCGGCATCACCAAGCTGATCGGCTGACCGGTGGCATTGATGGCCTGAATGACCAGTCCCTGACCCTTCTTCATTTTGCCGATGAGATCGGGTGAAGCGTCATAATCGGCCATGCAGCCGTTGGTGAAACAGATCACGTAAGGCGCCGTCATCGGCTGGTTCTGATCGACAATCAGCCGCGTTCCGTGAGCGAGCTGCATGCCGAGCGGAAGGGTCACGCGCAGCAGCCTCTTGTCCGCGCCTTGCGGCTCAATCAACACGGCGGCGGCGACCGGCTGGCCGGATTCGACACGCGCGTCCTTGCCGGTGAAGCAGACCTCTTTGGCGTTTGGGTCCTGCGGCTGGCCGGGCTGGCCCTTGAGGCAGAATTTGGTCCAGGG
>Ga0209006_10003993_pt1 | contig 13453 bp, 11 predicted proteins | sample JacPin_JW_Ref_O2_FD_188567 | JGI IMG/M metagenome (GOLD analysis project Ga0209006, IMG submission 188567) | Forest soil microbial communities from Algoma, Ontario, Canada - Jack Pine, Ontario site 1_JW_Ref_O2 (SPAdes) (version 2) | ecosystem: Environmental > Terrestrial > Soil > Boreal... | reverse complement strand
ATCTGACCGGGAAGATCGTGAAGTCCGATGGCAAGACGGTGGTGTTGCACACAGATTTTGCGGGGGACGTGACTATCCAGTTTGCCGCGATCGACCAAATCACGACCGACCAGGAATTGCACATTGACCTGAAAGGCGGAAAGACCGCCGTCGGCACGGTCACGACGAGCGACGGCAAGCTGGAGATCGCGACCAAGACGAGTGGCACCGTCGAAGCGCCAAAGGAAGACGTTACTGTGATCCGCAACGATGCGGAACAGACGGCTTACGACAAATCGCAGCATCCCACGCTTAGGCACGGGTGGACCGGCGGAGCCAATATTGGCTTTTCGCTGGCCCGCGGCAACAGTGACACGGAGAACCTGGCGCTGGCGTTTAATGCGGTCCATCCCACGATCCACGACAAAATCACGTTGTCCGCAAGCTCGGTTTACACCGAGAACAATACTCCGGGAGCCGTTCCGGCAACAATCGCCAATCTCGTGGAAGGCCTGTTTCGCTACGACCGCAACATTAATGAGCGGATGTTCGCTTTTGTCGGCACGGACTTCATGAGCAATCAACTGCAGGACCTGGACCTGCGCGCCGTCTACGATGGTGGTCTCGGACTCCACGCGATCAAGACGGACAAGACGATACTCGACTTTTTTGCCGGCGTGAACTATACGCATGAGACCTACTCCAACGGTCCTCCGGTGACGCCGCCCACCGCGCCGCCGACTTTCACTTCTTACGGCACGACGAACAAGTTCGCTGCACTCACCTTGGGCGAAGAGTTGACACAGAAGCTGGGTGCCAGCACGGTGCTGAGCCAGAAGCTGTACTTCTATCCCGATCTGAATGACACCAGCCAATACCGTGGCACCTTTAACTTTGGAACCGTGACCAAGATCAGCAAGTGGCTGGGATGGCAGAACCAGTTTTCCGACATCTACGTGAGCAATCCGCCTTCGACGGCGAAGCAGAACGACCTTATTTTCACCACGGGATTGAACATTTCGTTCACGCACTAAATCTTAATTGTGCTTTTGACAGAAAGCCGCCCGAGAGGGCGGCTTTTCTTTTCAAGACTAATCCTCGGACTTCGGACGCTACTGCTTCGGAAAGGGATTAGTCAATCCCGTGAATGCGGAGGCTTACCAACTGGTCGATGCTAAGCTTCTCCATGCCGCGAGTGCGTAGCCCGGCGATGTATTCCGGTGTGACGTTATGAATGCGCATTGCGATCAGCTGTTCGGGTTCAGGATGGGTATACCCGAGGCCTTGCAGCTTGTCGATGAACTCCGGCGAAACGCCATGAATGCGGAATGCGATCAACTGCTGCAGGTCGATGCGGTCGTAGCCTCGCTTTTTCAGATCGTCCATCCACTCGGGAGTTGCACCGTGGATCCGCATCGCGATCAGCGTGTCTTCATCCGGTGAATAGCCTGCCTGGTGCAGGCTGCGAATCATCTGCGGAGTTACGCCGTGAATGCGGAACGCGACCAATTTGTCGCTAGCGGACATCTTCAATCCCGCCGTACGCAGATCTTCGATGAACTGCGCATTGACGTTGAAGATGCGGAATGCGATCAGCTTGTCGGTGTCGAGATCGGCGAGGTGTTCGTTCTTCATCTGCCTCGCGAACTCGAGACTGACATCCTGCACGGCCATGCTGAATTGCTTTTCATCGTCCACAGGAAAACCGAGACTCTGCATTTCGCGCGGGTAGTTGGGATCGGCATGGAAATGGAAGATGCCGGCGCCCTCTCCATCGTTGAGAAAACCTTCGCAGTCGATTTTGCCGGCGTCACGAGAAATAGTGAAGTGCACATCCTGGCGGCCTGACTTGGAAAAGTCCACGCCTTGAAACGCAATGGCTGGCCAGTCGGACTGGTGGCTCGACATCCCGCCATGGTGGCGCTCGATCAGCGAGAACTCGACCTTGCCAGGTTCCTCGGACTTGCCGAGGGTCCAGTCGCCGCTGCGGGTCTCAGCTGCACGGTTCGCGAGCACACCGAAAACCACGCAGAATCCGAATACTAGAAAACAAAGTGTCTGCCGAAGTCTCATAAATCTTCTCCTCTAAATATCAGCGTGGGGCTCCAGAATATTCAGGCGCTTCAGCTCGATGAGCTTGTCGAGGTCGAGGTTCTTGAATCCGTGCTCGCGCGCCTTTTCGATGAACTCGGGAGTAAGGCCCTGCACCTTAGCGGAAACCACATCGTCGATGTTGACCTTGAACCCGGCCGATTGCAGAGCCTTGATGTAGTCTGCCGTCACGCCCTGCACTCGCATGGCGATCAGGTCGTCGTCGCCGGGCTTAAGGCCCGTGGCCTGGATTTCCCGCACGTATTCCGGACTGACGCCCTGAACTTTCATGCCCACCAGGTCGTCGCCATCCGGCTTCAGACCAAGTTCATGCAGATCGTGTATGTAGGCAGGTGTGATGCCTTGTACTTTCATGGCGATGAGTTCGTCCGCATCTGGGTTCAAACCCGCGGCGCGAAGTTCCTTGATGTAGGCCGGAGTCACTCCCTGCACTTTCAACGCAATGATCTCGTCCGGGTTGGGTTGAATGCCGACTTCTTTGAGGCCGCGAACGTAATCCGCATTCACATTCTGCACCTTGAACGCGATGATTTCGTCCGGGCCGGGATTAAACCCTAACCCGCGCAGCTCCTGGATATATGCGGCCGTAACGTTTTGCACCCGGAAGGCGACAAGAGTATCGGCGTCGGGATGCAGTCCCTGCTCGTGAAGCTCGCGAACATATTCCGGTGTAACGCCCTGGATCTTCATGGCTACAAGTTCGTCGATCGTGAGATCACCGATACCGGCGGCTTTCATGGCATCGATGTAGGAAGTGGCCCTGGTCGCGGGAGTGGCCGCGGCAGCCGCCTGCGGAGCAGCCGCCAGTTGCGCGCTGACCGCCGGGTGGGCTGGGGAAGGCTTCGGCTCCTGCGGACTCGCGGGCTCTGTCTGAGCGGCTTGCGGCGAGAATGCCATTCCCGAAATCACAGGGCGTGCATGAGCGATCCCAACCAGAGCGTTTCCGGCGACCAGCGCCGCGGTCAGGCAAACCACACTGCCGGTGATTCCGATCCCGCGCGTTCCGGCGCCCAGAGTTCTTAGTCCGAGTACGCGAAGAATGCGCTCCGTAAGCGGGCCACGGTTGACGGCCATGGCGAGAACCGGCACGCTCCGCCACTCTTCCATCAGAGTGAGCGCACGAGCGTACTCGACAGCGTTGCCGCAGAGAGAGATTGCGACATCATCACAGCAATGCTCGCGCTCGGCGCGAATGCGCCGATTCAGCCACCACACGCCGGGATGGTAGAACAGCAACGCCTCGACCACGACCTGGAAAACATTCACGAAGGGATCGAGCCGCTGAATGTGCGCGAGTTCATGCGCCACAACCAATTCGAGTTGCTCCTGAGAAAGTCCCGTGAGGGCGCGCAGAGGGAGGAAAACAACTGGGCGAAACCAGCCAATCACTGCCGGGGCCTGCAGGCCTTCACCTTCGCAGTAACGGATCGCCCACTTCAAGCCGAGACGGCGTTGCAGCGTTTGGCACATTTCGAGCACGCGGGCGTTGACATTCGAGGACAGTTTGCGGCGCTGCCGCTCCAAAAGAAAGAAACCGCCAGCCGAACGCAGGCTGAAAAAAGCCACTCCGGCGAGCCATGCTTCAACGAGCCAGGAAAACGAATTCCATGACGACAGGTTGCGACGAACTCCACGGGCAAGTGGAACAACCGCTCCAGCGGAGCGATTTGCAGTGAGGTCGACCAGAGAGCTCGATCCTTCTTTGTCAGCGCTCGCCCGATCCGTAACAAATTGGATTTCGCCGAAAAAGATCAGAGTAACGACCGGCGCAGCGAGCATCATCACCAACGCACTCAGTGCGATCGCGTAGCGCGCGGAAGCGCGGCTGGAGAAAGCCATGGCGGCCGCAGCCAGCGCCGCCAGCGCGGCGCCCTGCCACAAAAAATGAAGCAGCGTCCAAGCCACGGCATGCATGAGACTCGGAGAAAGCCAACTCGCTAGAATATTCATCATTGCCGGTTCCTTTCATATTCATCCAGCAAGCGTCGTAACTCGCCGATTTCTTCTCGCGAAGCTCGCCGCCCGGCCAGCGCGTGCATCATGAGCTGGCTTGCCGATCCTTCGAACACTCGCTGCAAAACGTCTCCCGCAAACTGGCGCTTGGTTTGCTCAGCCGGCAGGCATGCTTCATAGACGTGCGCCCTCTGGGTCTCGTCACGTCGCCGCACGGTGCCTTTCGCCGTCATGATCTGGAGAAGCTTCAGTACACTGGTGTACCCTAAAGGTCGTTTCTCGTTGAGCGCGGCATAGACTTCGCGTACGGTGGAAGGCCCGCGCGACCAGAGCACATGAAGGATTTCGAGTTCGGATGCGGTCGGTTTCAGCGGCTTCTTCATCGAGCAGCACCTTACTACGAAGGGCTTCGTAGTGTCAACGAAAATCTTCGTAGACGAAGTCGGGAACGGTGGGGCTCGGGACATTTGCGGCGTCGCAGGCATGTGATCAAGGAGATACGGAGTGGCCTCTCGCACGGAAAAATCGAAACAGCTTTATCGGCGCACGCTCGAACTGCTTATTGAAGGCAGCAGCTCTTCATCGCGTGGACCCGCGAATTATGGCGAGTACCCGCTGTTCATGCAGCGCGGCAGCGGCTCACGAATCTGGGACGCGGACGATAACGAATACATCGATTGGATGATGGGGTTCGGAGCTCTTCCGCTGGGACATGCGGACCCTGATGTGACCCGCGCGATAGCAGACGCTGCCGCGACGGGAGCACATTTCGCGACGGCTACGGAAATCGAGATCGAAGTGGCGGAACTGTTGCGCAGTCTCATCCCCAATGCTGAACGGATACGGTTCGCGAACACCGGCACCGAGGCGGTGATGGCCGCGCTTCGTTTAGCGCGGGGATACACTGGCAGGCCGAAAATTCTGAAGTTCGAGGGACATTATCACGGATGGTATGACGACCTGATGGTGAGTTCGAATCCGCTGCCGCCACCGGCGGTTGGACATCGCAACGATCCCATCAAGATTCCCGATAGTTCAGGCTTGAAGCGGCACGCGCTCGACGACACAATTGTGGTTCCGTGGAACGATCTGCCGGCCCTGAAGCGCGCTATCGAAAATCATCCGGGGCAGATTGCCGCCATCATCACTGAAGGCATCATGGCCAACATGGGCGTGATTCCTCCCGCGGAAGGGTATCTTCTGGGCCTACAGAAGCTCGCACAACAGAACGGCATTCTTTTTATTCTCGACGAAACTGTAACCGGCTTTCGGATTGCGCCCGGTGGCTGTCAGGAATATTACAAGCTCTCGCCAGATCTTGTAACTCTTGGCAAGGCACTCGGGTGCGGCCTTCCCGTCGCAGCCTTCGCGGGACGAGCTGCAGTGATGGAAGCGCTGGCCTGGGGCGGCGTTCTGCATTACGGAACGCACAATGGTTCTCGCATCGGGATGCACGCGGCGCGTGCCAGCTTGCGCAAGCTGACGGAAAATAATTGCGCGGCCTTCGCGCACACCTGGAGAATTGCCGACCGGCTGTGCGGAGGACTCACCGACCTCTTCCGGCGGAAAAAGATTCCTGCGATCGTGCAGCGGGTAGGGCCCATGTTCCAAATCATGTTTACCGAACGTCCGGCGATCAGGGACTATCGCGAGTTCTGCGAGCACGTTGACAGGAAGGCGTATCGGCAGTTCGTCTTCAAGCTGTTCGAGCTCGGAATTTACACGACACCCTCGGCCACACTGCATTCGATCGTCACGCTCGCGCACAGCGACGAGGACGTCGATCTCACGCTGGCGGCAGCGGAAAAGGCGCTGGACGCGAGCGCTCATATTCCACTACGACAATGACAATCGCCGAGAAAGCGGAGCAGTTTCTGTCGTTGCGGGGTGAGGTGGCGATGGTGACCGGTGCTGCTTCCGGCATTGGACGCGGGATCGCGCTCTTGCTCTCGCAGATGGGAGCCGCCGTTGCAGTTCTGGACATCAATGACCAGGGCGGAGCCGACGCTGTTTCGGAGATTTGCGGACAGAACGGAAAGGCTATATTCATTCGTTGCGATGTGCGTTCGGCGGAAGACTGCGCCCGCGCTGTGCGAACCACAATTGAAATGTTCGGCAAGATCAGCATTCTTTGCAACAACGCAGGGATCATTCGCCGCAAGAGCGTCACGGAACTTCGTGAAGAAGAGTGGGCGCTGGTTCTGGACGTAACCCTGAAGAGCGTCTATCTGCTCTCCCGAGAAGTAATTCCCCGTATGATCCGCAACGGTGGCGGCCGGATCATCAACATCGGCTCGGGATGGTCACTGAAAGGCGGACCGAAGGCCGCCGCTTACTGCGCGGCTAAAGCCGGAGTCCTCAACCTGACGCGATCGATGGCGATCGACCACGGCAAAGACAACATCCGCGTGAACTGCGTCTGTCCGGGTGACGTGGATACTTCGATGTTGCGGAGCGAATGCGTGCAGCTTGGCGACGAGCCAGGCGACTTCATGAAAGAAGCCGCTGATCGCCCGTTGCAACGAGTCGGCACGCCCACGGATGTGGCAAAGGCCGTTCTGTTTCTTGCTGGCGATATGTCGAACTGGATCACGGGAGCTTGCCTGGTGGTTGACGGCGGCGGCTTAGCTTGAAGCATATTGCAGTGACAATTTCTCGTTGCCTCCCATTGCCTCGCAAGCCCGGTGCGAGTAAATTGGTGTGGCTCTCAAGATAGCAAGGAAGCTTTCAGGAGATTCTGATGCTGAAACGCGTAATGGTTTCGACATTTCTGCTCTTTTGTTTTGCGGCACTCGGTTTTGCAGCCGATGGAGATCACAATGCCTGTGCGGGAGATCCCAGCCAGTGGCGGCAACTTTTCAACGGCAAGGATCTGACTGGATGGAAGCACGTTGGACCGGGCGGAGATACGGTAGAAGACGGCTTGATTCGCACTCATGGCGGCATGGGGCTGCTCTACTGGACGGGCGGAAAAGTCGGCGACTGCATTATTCATGTCGTCTATAAGATGCGCGATGAGAATGACAACTCCGGAGTCTTCGTTCGCATTCCGCTGGAACCTCGCGAAGAATGGATGCCAGTCCACTACGGCTTCGAAGTGCAGATCGACAATCATCCGGAAAGGTCCGACCCAAGTGAGGATGAATATCATTCGACCGGCATGCTTTATTCGCTAACCAAGCCCTTGGCTAAAGCGTGGAAGCCAGGGCCCGAGTGGAACACGATGGAAATTACGCTGGACGGCTCGCATACCATTGTGACGCTCAACGGCGTGAAGATCACGGACTATCACGATGGCGATCCCGTGCCGGATAGAAAATTTGACTTCGAGCCGCAACGCGGTCCGAGGCCGAACCTCGGGTATATGGGGCTGCAGAATCATAGCGACAACGACATCGTATTTTTCAAAGAAGTGGCGATTAAACCATTGAAGAAGTAACGCCGTTGTAAGAGTTGGGAGAGCCGTGCGCAGTTAACTCGAGTCGGAGGAATTCGCATGAAGAAGAATCTATCGCGCCGCACGTTCTTGCAAGGCGGAACTGCCGCCGTTGCCGGAAGCGCACTGCTTTCCAAGACCGTCCTGCTCAACGCGCATCCGCTGGCTGGCATGCGACAAGCCGTGGCGCCAAGTGATCGCGTTCGTTTTGGAATGATTGGCATCGGAATGCAAGGTTCTGGCCTGCTCAGCGGCGCGATCACAATTCCCGGCATAGAATGCGTGGGCGCCGCCGATTTGTACGACGGACGCCATACCCTGGCCAAGGAAATCACTGGCAACACGAGTTTGCCTACCTCCCGCCATTATCAGGAGTTGCTGGACCGGAAAGATATCGACTGCATCGTGGCCGCCGTTCCCGATCATTGGCACAGACGCGTGGTTGTGGATGCCTGTAACGCGGGCAAAGACATCTATTGCGAGAAGCCAATGTCGCACACCGTGGCCGATGGATTCGCCATGGTCGAAGCTGCTCAGAAAAATAATCGCATCGTGCAGATCGGTTCTCAGCGCGTCAGTTCAGTGCTCTGCGCCCAGGCTCGCACGATGTATCACGACGGCGCGATTGGCGAAGTCTCGATGATCGAGCTCACGCTGGGCCGCAATGATCCTACCGGAGCGTGGGAGTATCCGCCGCCGCCCGATCTTTCCACCGAAACCCTTGACTGGGATACATGGCTTAATGACGCGCCGAAAATTCCATTTAACAAGTATCACTTCGCGCGCTGGCGTTGCTGGCGGAACTACGGTACGGGTGTGGCTGGAGATCTTATGGTCCACCTGATCAGCGGCATGCTGGTAACGCTAGGATGGAACGAAGCGCCCATCTCGGCGACGGCCATGGGCGGCATTTTCCGCTGGCCCGACGGCCGCGACATGCCCGATCTGCACGTGGTGCTCTTCGACTATCACGGCGTTCCAGTTTACGTTCGTCTAGGACTGGGAACGGAAACTCCGGAGCTTGCGCGATTCATGGGGCCGAAAGGAATTCTCGATGCAGGCGAATTCGATCTTCGCCACTCGCCTCAGGCTGGAGTCGACTTGGACCCGAGTTACTACGCGAATGCATTTCCCGCAAAGTTGAGGGACGAATACTTCAAGCAGTGGCACGCGGAACACGATCCGCAGCTCGGAAAAGAACCGGTGCGCGAAGACACTGTATATCGCGGCCACGACTGGGATGACATGCGTCCACACCTGCACAATTTCTTCCAGTCGGTAAAGTCCCGCAAGCCGGTGGTTGAAGATGCAGTCTTTGGCAACAATGCGGCCATCGCCTGTCACATGGCGAATGAATCGTACTTCCGCAAGAAGCCGGTGACTTGGGATGCGGCGTCGAAGACGGTCAAGTCGTAGGTAGAAAGCTGTCTCCGTGGTCGCGGGGCTTCGTGCCCCCTCCGCGCTTAAGTTCTTCTTCAAAGCATAATGCGATCATGCCTCGTTTGCCGGAGAAGGGGACGCCGGCGCGATGATGTGAAGACCGCACTCGGTCTTCGCAAACCCCGGCCAGCGACCCGCGCGCGGATCTTCCCCGGGTCTCACCGGGCTGGTGCAATGCGTGCAGCCGATGCTGGGGTAACTCTGATCATGCAGCGCATTGTAAGGCACTTCGTGCTGCTGGATATAGCGCCATACTTGTTTTGACGTCCAATCGACGATGGGATTGACCTTCACCAGACCAAACTTTTCATCCCACTCGATTTTCCTGGCGCCGGCCCGCGCCGCCGTCTGATCGCGGCGAATGCTCGTGATCCATGCATCCAGTTCGTTCAGCTTGCGCTTCAGAGGCTCGACCTTCCGCAGATTGCAGCACCGGTCCGGATCGCGACTCCAAAGCGCCGAGCCATGAGCGCGCTCCTGCTCCTCCGGGGAGAGCATCGAATACACTTTCTCGACCGCAAGTCCGTACCGCTGTTCAATCCTGTCCATCAAGGTGTAGGTTTCGGGAAATAGAAATTCAGTATCTATCGTGAAAAGGCGGAAGTCTTTTTGCACCCGCGATGCCAGGTCGATCAACACCATGCCTTCGGCGCCGAACGCCGACGAGATCGCCACTCGATTACCGAAGGTTTCGAACGCCCATGCCAGGGTCTGATCAGGGCCCCAGAGCGTCGCTTTGGATTGCAACTCTGCTATCTGGTCTTTCACGAAATGGACTCCTCGTCTGCGCTCAGGCTTTTGGCTCGAGAAACAACATGCGCTCCGGAGAACTCGGCGCCGGATGCGAGACCCGCGATCGTGGATGTCTGCAACAACACGGCAGGATCGGCAAGACGCACGACCTCACCCACAACAAGCAACGTCGGCGCAGCCAACTGAGGAGCCTGCGGCAAGTCGGCTATGGTTGTGCGATGAACCTGCTGATGCGCGGTCGTAGCGCGCGAAATAATTGCGCACGGCGCCCCGCGATCGAACCCCGCGGACGCCAGCCGATCCGCGACCTTCGGATAGTCTTTCCCTGGCATGTAGATCGCGAGCGTAGCGCCACTGCCCACGAACCTGCTCCAATCTGCGGGATTGCTGTCGAAAGCCTGATGTCCCGTGATCAAGACCAGAGCATGCGAAGCTGCGCGATGGGTGAGCGGAATCTGCGCGGCTGCGGCCGCACCCAGCGCCGACGTCACACCTGGAACTATTTCGCAAGGAATGCCGGCTTTGCGGAGCGCGTCAATTTCTTCGCCAGCGCGCCCGAAGATGAGCGGATCGCCGCTCTTCAGGCGAACTACCTGGAGTCCCGAGGCCGCCAACTCCACCAGAAGAAAATTGATTTCTTCCTGCCTGATCTTTTTCTGCCCACTACGCTTGCCCACGTTACGGATCTGCGCAGCCGGTGACGCGAACTTCAGAATCTCAGGCCCGACCAGATCATCGTGCAGTACGGCATCGGCAGTGCGCAGTAGACGCAGCGCCTTCAGTGTGAGTAGCTCGGGATCGCCCGGCCCTGCACCTACGAGATAAACTTTCCCCTTCATGCGCTCGCTCCTTTGATTGCAACCCGCGCTGGAGTTTCGGCCAACGCCGCTTCCAGCGCTTCCCTGCTCGCAAGCGAATGCAACAGTTCACGTTTGCGTTCGGGAGCGAGGTCGCTGGCTTGAACCAACCTTCTGGTCTCGCCAAGTTCCGTGACCCAATCCGCGTATCGTGGTCCAAATTGTTGTTCGAGCTGCTGGCGAAGTTTCTGCGCCAACGAAGGACTCTGGCCGGACGTTGAAATCGCGATTTGTAAATCTCCGCGGCGCACCACGGCGGGATAAAAGAAATCGCAAAACTCCGGTACATCGACCACGTTGCAGAGGACTCCCCGCAGCTGAGCCTCCCGGTAGACAAACTCGTTCAGGTCGGGGGACGCTGTCGCGACGACGGCAAGGAACGCGCCATCGAGATCCTGGGCGGAAAAAGACCGCAGCTCTAATTCAATCTGCCCGGCGCGTGCCCAGTCGTGGACAGCACTAGTGGCTTCGCGGGCAACCACGCGAATGCGAGCGCCAGTGTCAAGAATTCCGGCGATCTTCCCCTCGCCAACATTACCCGCACCAACCACCAGGACCTGCCGGCCCGCAAGCTTAAGAAACATCGGAAACATGCTGCTCATAGTTTCTGACCCAGATTTTCTTACCCCAGATTTCTTACGTGCAGTCTCTCAACGGCTCGCGTCAAAGTTCAACGCCTTGGGGGACGAGCCCGACAGGGACATCGCGAGCCACGGCATCCACAAATTCTCCCGCCAGGCACTGCCGCAATTCCGCGTCGCTGTGCCGCGCGAAGAATTGGCGCAGGTTTTCTCCGTCTCCGCGTTCCGCGAGATACTGTCGCAGCAAGCGCTCGATCGCCTCCGGCACCGCGGTCGCGGGGCAGCGGTATCCGACCGGGCGAGCAGTGGCTTGATGCAGCCCCAGCGCGCCGCCCACGCAGAAGTAATAGGCATCGACCATGCGATCCTGCACTTTGATCTTTTTTCCTTCGATGCCAATGTCGGCGATCCAGTGTTGCCCGCAACTGTTGGGGCATCCTGTAACGTGCAGCTTCAAGTGCTGATCGAAGCCAGGCAGACGTTCTTCCAGTTCTTCCACCAGCCAGCGCGAGAAGGTCTTCGTTTCCGTGATCGCCAGCTTGCAAAATTCTGTGCCGCTGCAGGCAACCGTTCCGCGCCCAAACACCGATGCGTCGACACGCAGGCCAATAGCGTCCAGTTCTCTTGCCAGGGCGTCGGCATTGAGCGCGGGAACATTCACCACAATCAGGTTCTGCATATTCGTAGTGCGCAGTTCGCCGCCCGCAAAACGTTCGGAGAGATCGGCTGCTGCACGCATCTGGTCAGCCGTGATCCGGCCGCCCAATACGGTAGCTCCTACGTAGCAGTAGCCCGGCTGCCGTTGCGGATGAATGCCGATATGGTCGCGGTAAACATCGGCAGGTGGTTGCTCCGATTCAGCGGGATCGAGGTGAAATCCAATTCGGCGTTCCAGTTCCTCCATGAATGTTTCCGCGGTCCATCCATGGCGCAGGAACAAGAACTTCAGACGCGCACGCTCGCGATGTTCGCGCAGCACATCCGAGTCACGGAACAATTCGGCAATTCCACGGATCACCGGCAGCACCTGGTTCCAGCGAATAAATGCGTTGAGACGCGCACCCAGATAAGGTTCCGCCGAGAGGCCACCGGCAACTCGCAAAGAAAAACCGACTTCCGGTTTCCCGTGGACGATGCGCGTATTCGCAGTGAGGCCAACATCATTGATCTCCGGATAAGGGCACCACACTCTGCATCCAGTGATCGAGATCTTGAATTTGCGCGGCAGATTGTAAAACTCGGCGTTGCCCGCCAGCATGCGCGAGGCCTCGATGGCGAGCGGAGACGCATCGCAGATCTCGTCAGCGTCGAATCCCGCAACCGGGCAGCCGGTGACATTGCGAGTAACATCGCCGCACGCGCCGGTCGTGTTCAGATCGACTTTCCAGAGTTGTTCCAGCAATTCAGGAAGCGACTCGATCGTGACCCAATGCAGCTGGATATTTTGCCGAACGGTGAGATCGGCGATTCCTCTCGCATAACGCTGGGTGAGATCGGCGATCGTGCGAAGCTGTTGCGAGCGCAATTGGCCGTTGGGAATGCGAATCCGCAGCATGAAGTAGGGCAGGGCTTTTCCTTCACCGTTCTTGCCGCCAGTTACTCCTGCTCCGTCTCCTTGCGTGTAAACGCCCCACCAGCGGAAATAAGTGCCGATCCACTCCGGAGGAATGGAGTCGAAGCCCTTGCGCGCAAAACTGCGAATCTCCTCGAGGCCTTTCCATGGATTCTTTGCCCGCTTCAGGCGCTCGACGCGCTGGGCTTTCGTTTCCTTCACTGCTGCTGTATTTGTCATAGAGAATAGCCACAAATAAAAAACCCACCACCAGATCGCTCTGGCGGTGGGTTATGAGTGCCGGTATTAAGAAGAAACTCTTAGGTCCGCAGCCTCCCAGCGCCAGAACGCACGCATGCGCAACAACAACAAATGCACATACACATCCGGCGGAGATTCTGGCTGGTAGACATGACCATCTGCATTCTAGGCCGCCAACTCTAGTACCGTCAACGAACTAACGTAATGAGTTGGATGAATATTTTTGATCGAAAGAATCATAAAAATCGCATGACGGTTATTGAGAAGCCGCTTCCTCAGTGGAATCAAGCAGTTATCGACCGCAACAATTGTTGTGTGTCCGTCGGCAGAGATGCGAAGCGCGATTTCGGCGGCTGGGCAATAGATTAGAGATTGACACTCGTGCACATGTCGCCTAGGATTTACTTGAAAATGACTCCGCTATCCCATCGCCATCACCACCATCATCATGCGACGAGCGTGTCGGCGAAGGAGCGCGGATAGAACTTAGCACTTATAAAATCCGAGCCCGCTGACGCGAACTTCGCAT
>Ga0209006_10003992_pt1 | contig 13454 bp, 9 predicted proteins | sample JacPin_JW_Ref_O2_FD_188567 | JGI IMG/M metagenome (GOLD analysis project Ga0209006, IMG submission 188567) | Forest soil microbial communities from Algoma, Ontario, Canada - Jack Pine, Ontario site 1_JW_Ref_O2 (SPAdes) (version 2) | ecosystem: Environmental > Terrestrial > Soil > Boreal... | reverse complement strand
CGGCTACGTCGCCCGGATCTCCGAAATCTGCCGACGTCACAACATTCTCCTCATCGCCGACGAAATCATGAGCGGCATGGGCCGCACCGGAAAACCTTTCGCCGTCCAGCACTGGAACGTCGAACCCGACCTGATTCTTGTTGGGAAGGGAATCGCCAGCGGCTATGCGCCTCTTGGCGCCGTGCTCGTCTCACGTAAAGTTGTTGAAGCCTTCGAACGCGGCACCGGCACATTTCAACACGGCTTCACCTACCAAGCGCATCCTGTCGCGACCGCCGCCGGCAACGCCGTGCTCGACTTCATCGAGTCGCAAAAATTGTTCGAACGCGTGCAGCTGACCGCGCAACAACTGCGCTCACACCTGAAACAACTCGAATCGCATCCGCACGTCGGCGAAATTCGAGGACTCGGCCTGCTCTTCGGTATCGAATTCGTGAAAGACAAGTCGACGCGAGAGCCGTTCCCCCGTGAAGAAAACGTCGCCGAAAAAATTCGCCAGGCCGCGCTCGCCGAAAATGTTCTCACCTATCCATCGCAAGGCTGCGTCGATGGTATCCGCGGCGATCACGTATTGCTCGCGCCACCCTTTGTACTCACCCCTGCCGAATCTGAGATAATCGCGCGGGCTCTTGGGGCCGCAGTGGCTCGAGTGTTCTCGATCTGATCGCCACGCGCGCTTCCGCGACAATAGGCAAAGTCTCGCGTCTGAATTCATAGTCATCATTCTGGTTGGGAGAGAAGAATGCGTTTTACACGTGTGTGCCTCACTCTGCTGGCACTTTGCGCCCTCGCGGCGGCCTCGCTGCATGCTCAAAGCAGCGCGTCGACAAGTACGAAGGCCAAGCCTCGCGCCCGTGATTTAGGCATACCATTCGACGGCACTCCCGGTCCTCTCAATGCTATTACGGACGTAGCTGGCGTAACCGTCGGTCACACCACGCTGATTTCCGGCGAAGGCAAGCTTCAAGTTGGCAAAGGTCCCATTCGCACAGGTGTTACTGCGATTCTTCCGCGCGGAAAAGATTCGATGAACAATTCCACCTTCGCCGGTTGGTGGTCGTTGAACGGCAACGGCGAAATGACTGGGACGACGTGGGTTGAAGAATCCGGATTTCTTGAAGGGCCCGTGCTGATTACGAATACCCATAGTGTTGGCGTCGTTCGCGACGCGGTGATTCAGTGGCGCGTGGCGCACGGATCGGCTGATGCGAGCGGTTATTGGTGGTCGACACCGGTCGTTGCAGAAACCTGGGACGGCTGGCTCAACGACACCAACGGCTTTCACGTAAAGCCGGAGCACGCATTTCATGCACTCGATACCGCCGCTCCGGGACCAGTTCAGGAAGGATCTGTCGGCGGCGGGACGGGCATGATCTGCAACGGCTTCAAGGGAGGGATCGGAACGTCATCGCGCCGATTTCAGGTCATTGGCCCGGCGAAATCCATAATTGGCGAATATACCGTCGGTGTTCTTGTGCAATGCAACTACGGCACGAAGGAAAATCTTCGTATCGCAGGAATTCCGGTGGGCCGGGAAATCGAAGCGCCGATCCCGTATTCTCAGACTCGATTCGAGAATCAGGATCGCGGCTCCATCATCGTCGTGGTAGCCACTGACGCGCCGCTGATATCGACTCAGCTCAAACGGCTTGCACGCCGCGTCGCGCTTGGACTGGGTCGCGACGGCAGCATCTCTGGTAACGGTTCGGGCGACATCTTCATCGCGTTTTCCACTGCAAATTCAGGAGCAAGCGCCGACAACCGCATCGTCGACCTCAAGATGCTGCCCAACGACCTGCTGGAGCCGGTGTTCGAATCGACGGTTTTCGCCACGGAAGAGGCCATCGTCAACGCGATGATCGCTGCCGACACAATGGTCGGCGCCGATAATCACAAAGTGATTGGACTTCCGCACGATCAGCTTCGAGCGATTCTCAAAAAATACAATCGCTTGCAGTAACTGTGTCTGTCACTCTGTTCGTGTGGCATTCAGACATCGATTCGATATGACGAACCGCGTCACAGCTAGGGGATGCGTTCGTCAACAGGGGTTCAGAGGATCGCGTGGGTGGCTGTGGTTCCTGATCGCAATCCTCTGCGTGGCTCTGCCGGTTGCCTGTTCGAAGAAATACGAATCAGGCCCTTTAGCCATTACTCACGTCACGCTAGTGGATGCCACGGGAGCGGATCCGAAGCCCGATGTAACCGTCATTGTCGCCGACCAAAAGGTTCAGTCGATCGCACCATCTGACGCCGTCCAACTCCCGAAGGGCGCGCAAGTCATCGACGCAACCGGCAAGTTCCTGATTCCGGGTCTTACCGATTTTCATCTTCACCTCACCGGCGCAGGCGAACCAAGCGGCAGCCGCGATTTTTTTGTACCTTTGCTTCTGGCGAACGGAATCACAACCGTCCGCGACATGGGCGGCTACCTGCAATCTCTTGTTCCGCTTCGCGAAGAAATCCACAGCGGCAAGCGCCTTGGACCTGAAATTTTCTTCGCTGGTCCGTATCTCGACGGCGACCCGCCGTCCTTCCAGCCGTCTCTCGTCGTCACCAACGCGACTCAAGCCCAGGACGATGTGCAATCGCTCGTCGCACAAGGCGTGGACTTCATCAAGGTCCAATCGATTCTCAGCCGCACGGCTTACTTTGCTATCGCCGCTGCGGCCAAGCAGCAACGCATCTCATTTGTTGGGCACGTCCCCGACCGCGTCACTGCCGCCGAAGCCTCCGATGCCGGCCAGAAGAGCATCGAGCATCTCACCGGCGTGTTGCGCGCCTGTTCATCCGTCGAGCCACGCTTGATGGAAGAGCAATTCCGCGGTTCACCGAAGAATGAAACCCCGCAAGGCTCGCACGCTCGAGAAATAGCTTGGGAACGCGAGCTTCTCTCAACGTTCTCCGACAAAACCTGCGGTGCCCTGATCGCCAAATTCCGGACCAACCGTACGTGGCAATCTCCCACGCTGGTCCTACTGCGTCACGACGCCTATCCAACGCCTCAGTCCGACGCGGCGGTCGCAGATCTCTTGAAGTACGCGCCCAAATCGATCGTTCAGAAGTGGCAGGAGGTCCGAAAGAAGCAGGATCAGCTCTCCTCGCCCGCCGACTTCGACCTTCGCAATCAACTCTTCTCACGCTCTTCGCAGGTCGTCGCCAAGATGCAAAGCGCCGGCGTCGGAATCTTAGCCGGTACCGACAGTGCTGCGCCCGAGTTGATTCCTGGCTTTTCTCTTCACGAAGAGCTCGCACTTCTCACGCAGGCCGGCCTTTCCCCGATGCAGGCACTACAAGCCGCCACAAAAGGTCCCGCCGAATTCATGGGAGTGAATCAGAAGCAGGGAACAATCGAGGTGGGCAAGAACGCGGATTTGTTACTGCTCGATGCCAATCCACTCGAAAATATTCGCAACACCGAAAAAATCAACGCCCTCGTGATTCACGGCAGGCTGTTGGATCGCACAGCTCTCGATAACCAGTTGGCGCAAGCCACTACCTTCGCTGCGCAGTAGGGAATCGCAACCTTAGATCACCGGAATAGCGGTCTTGCGCGGCGGATTGAAAAATGGCATCGGCACAACCTTCGCGCTGACCGTCTGCCGTACCGATTCCACCGTCATCTCCATATTCAGCGTCGTGCCGACCGCCGAATGCTCGCGTCCCACCGAGGCCAGCGCGATCATCTTCTTCAGGGTTGGTGACCAGGTCGTTGAGGTCGCCTTCCCGATGTTTCTGCCGCCACGGTAGATCGGCACCGCGACGCGCGAGGCCATGCTCGGCACTTGCGGCGCCATCTTGATCTTGTCGTAGAGCGCCTCGACCTCGTTCCAGTCTACTTCGAGCCCGACCAGCGCACGTGCCGGTCGCTTGCGTTCTTCTTTCTCCAGCGCTTCGCGGCCAACAAAATTGTCCTTTTTCAAATCCACCAGCTTGCCCAACCCAATTTCCGCCGGCGAATACCGTTGCGATTCGATGACCGCTCGCTTGCTCGAGATGTAATCGACTTCAATCAGGATCAGTCCGGCTTCGATCCGCGCGATATCGAGTGCGACCATCCCCGCCGGATGGATGTCGAAAATTTCTCCTTCACTCGCCAGCTTGTCCCACACGCGCAGGGCTTCTTTCCACGGCATCCAGATCTCGTAACCGAGGTCGCCGGTGTATCCCGTTCGCGAAATGTCCACGGGCACACCCGCGATCCGTCCATGCGTCACCCGAAAATATTTCAGGTTCGAAATGTCTGCATCTGCCGCGGCTCGCAGCAGTTTCCCCGAAGTCGGTCCCTGAAGCGCCAGCGCTGCCGTCTGCTCGGAAATGTCTTCGACGTTCACGTCTAAGCCGAGCGCATTCTGCTGGAACCATCGCAGACTCGGATCAGCCGCCGTCCAGCGGTAGTCGTTTTCGCCCAGCCGCGTAATCGTCCCGTCGTCGATGACTTTTCCGTCCGGGTCGCACCAGCAGCAGTAAATCACCTGATCGACGGCAACCTTGGTGATGTCGCGAGAAATCACCCGATTCACAAATTTCGTCGCATCGCGTCCCGTAATCCGATACTTGAATAGCGGCGAAATATCGATGAGCGCCGACGAATTGCGAATCGCGTTGTACTCATGTTCGTGATGCATCTCGTAGACGCCTACGGTGTAATAGCCTGACCACTCGCGATAGTTCAGGCTTTCGCATAACGCCAACGTCCGCTCATGAAATGCAGTCCCTACCGGCACGCAATTCCTCCCGAATTCTTCACTTGGTCAAATCTCTTCGTCGTGAAGCCAAAAGTATAGAGACTCGCCTTCGCAACAGCAATCGAACTGACGTAGTACCACTACACTTGTGCCGACCGCTCTCATCCCAGTAAACTATCCCGTCTTCCAGCCGCATCTTTTATCTCCAAGCATTTGCGGATTCATACCGGAGCTCTTTAGCGAATGGCGCAGCACTATGACGTAATCGTGATCGGCGGCGGCCACAACGGCTTGGTCAACGCTGCCTATCTTGCGAAGGCGGGCAAAAAAGTCCTCGCTCTGGAACGTCGCCACGTCCTCGGCGGCGCAGCCGTCACCGAAGAGATCATTCCGGGATTTCTTTTTTCGGAATGTTCCTACGTCGTCTCGCTCCTCCGTCCCGAAATCATTCGCGAACTCGACCTCCCGCGCCACGGCCTCGAAATCCTTCCGCTCGACGGCACCTTCACGCCGATGCTCAACGGCGACTACCTCTGGCGCATGAACGACCACGCGCGCACGCAGCGCGAAATTCGCCGCCACTCTCGCCTCGACGCCGAAGCCTACGACGAATTCTCGAAGATGATGACGCCGATGTGCCGCTTCGTGAAGCCGATGCTGTCGATGATCCCGCCCGACCCGACAACTCTCAACCCGCGCGATCTCAAACAGCTTCACTTCATGCTGCAGCGTTTCCGCAGCCTCTCATCCGACGAGCGCTACACGCTCATCCAGCTCATGACCATGAGCGCCGCCGATTTTCTCGATCAGTGGTTTGAGACCGACGCGCTCAAGGCGACGATGTCCGCCTCCGGCATCATTGGCACGTTCCTCGGCATCCGTTCGCCCGGCACCGCCTACGTTCTCCTGCATCACTATATGGGCGAAATCGACGGCGCCTTCCGCTCCTGGGGATTCAGCCGCGGCGGCACTGGCGCAATCTCGAACGCAATCGGCGCAGCCGCCCGTGAAGCCGGCGTTGAAATCCGCATGCAAGCCGCGGTCGACAAAATCCTCGTTAAGAACGGGCGCACGACTGGCGTTGTTCTAAAATCCGGCGAGGAAATCTCCGCAACGGTCGTTTCCTCGAGCGTCGATCCTCACCTTACGTTCGAAAAGTTTATGCAGCACAGCGATCTGCCCAGCGACTTCCTCGAGGGCGTCCGCCGCTACAAATATCGCGGCTCCTCCGGCAAAGTAAATATCGCGCTCGACGGCCTTCCCGAATTCAAAGCCATGCCTGGCACAGGCGCGCATCTCCGCGGGGCAATCTCCATCTCGCCTGGTGTCGAATACATGGAGCGCGCCTACGACGACGCCAAGTACGGCAATTTCTCGCGCCGCCCCTACATCGACATGGTGATCCCGAGCCTCACCGACCCGAGCGTCGCGCCCCCAGGCAAACATGTGCTCTCGTGCTTCGTCCAATACGCGCCATACAAACTCGCCCAAGGCACATGGGACGATCAACGCGAAGCCTTCGGCGATACCGTCGTCAACACCATCGCCGAGCACGCACCCAACATCAAAAAGTTAATCATCGGCCGCCAGGTCCTCACGCCGCTCGATCTCGAACGCGAATTCGGCCTGACCCAAGGCAACATCTTCCAGGGCGAACTCTCGCTCGAACAGCTTTTCTTCCTCCGCCCCGTTCCCGGATGGGCCTACTATCGCACTCCAATCGACGGTCTCTACATGTGCGGCTCCGCAACGCATCCCGGCGGCGGCATCATGGGCGCACCAGGACGCATCGCCAGCCAAGTCATCTTGAAAGAGTGGAAAAAATCCGCAGGCGGCTCTCGCCCCGATCGTTCGAAACCGACAGCGTCCAACGGCGTTAAGCCTCACCCGCAATCCGCGCCGCTTACACCAACTGTCGCGACAACTACAGCCGCTCCTGCCGAGAAATATCAAGAGCCAACGCTCAGGGACTCTCTCAACGAAGTTCCGCTTACCGCTGACGACGTCGCCAACGCCCCCTCCGACTCCACCATCGCCCCCGACAGCGAGAAAAACTGAACATGCCCATCGGACAGCGCGTAGTCATCGTCGGCGGTGGTCACAACGCACTCATCACCGCTTTTTATCTCGCCAAGGGCGGCTTCAAACCCGTCGTTCTCGAACGACGCGAAATTGTCGGCGGCGGCGCCATCACCGAAGAATTTCACCCCGGCTATCGCGCCTCTACACTTGCGCACACCGTCGGCCCGCTCCGCCCCGACATCGCGCGCGACATGCGCCTCGACAAGCAGGATCTGCAAATCCTCAATCCCGATCCTCGCGTCTTCGCCCCGTCGCCCGACGGCCGCTCGCTCCTTTTTTACAACGATCACGCCAAGACCGCCGGCGGCATCGCCCGCTTCTCCGCAAAAGACGCCGCCAACTACACGAAATTTGCCGAAGCCGTCGCCGAAATTTCCGAAGTCTTCGGCCAGATTGCCTCGATCACTCCGCCCGCGATCGACTCTCCGTCTCCCGAGGATTTCTGGAATCTCTTCAAAACCGGCCGGAACGTCCGCAGCCTCGGCAAAGAAGGCATCTTCAATCTTCTGCGCTGGGGCCCGATGGCCGCCGCCGATTTCGTCGCCGAATTTTTCGAGACCGAGCTCCTCCGCGCCACCATCGCCGCCCGCGGAATCTTTGGCTCCGCTCTGGGCCCTTGGTCCGCTGGCAGCACCGCCGTTCTCTTGCTTCGCGCCGCCGCCGATCCGCATCCAGTCGGCTCCGCATCGATCCCGAAAGGTGGACTCGGTGCGCTCACCCATGCGTTAGCCGAATCCGCTCGCGCCGCCGGCGCCGAAATCCGCACGCAAGCTGCCGTCCAGCACATCCGCATCAAAAATAACGCCGTCACAGGAATCGTCCTCGCCGACGGCGAAGAAATCGCCACCGAAGCTGTCGTCTCCGGCGTCGACCCCAAGCGCACGCTCTTCAATCTCGTCGATCCGTCGCAACTCGACCCGACTTTCGCGCTCCGCATCAAAAACATTCGCGTCGCGGGCAACGTCGCCAAAATCAATTTCGCGCTCAATCGCCTCCCGACTTTCCCCGCGCTCGCCGATTCCATCGGCCCCGACGGCGCCCTGCAAGCCCTCGCCGGCCGCATCCACATCGGCCACGAAATCGACTACCTCGAACGCGCCTACGACGCCTCGAAATACGGCGAAATCTCACAATCGCCCTATCTCGATATCTCCATTCCGACACTGCTTGATCCGTCGCTCGCCCCCGAAGGCAAGCACGTCGCCTCCGTCTACGTTCAATTCGCCCCCTACAAGCTCAAAGACGGCGCGTGGGACAGCAATCACGCCGCGATCCTCGCCGAAAATGTTTTCAAAACGCTCGCGGTCCATTCGCCCGACTTCAATCAAATCGTCGAATCGATGCAGGTCATCACGCCGCGCGATCTCGAATCCGTCTACGGATTCACCGGCGGCCACATCTTCCACGGCGAACTCGCTCTCGATCAGCTCTTCACCATGCGCCCCGTCCTCGATTGGGCGCGCTACAAAACTCCGATCCGCGGCCTCTTCCTCTGCGGCTCAGGCACGCACCCCGGCAACGGCCTCACCGGAGCCAGCGGCGCCAACGCCGCCAAAGAAATCATCCACGACCTCCGCTGAAAGCTTCAACCCACTCGCGTGTTACCATCGTGGCCGCTAAAATCAACGAGGTCCGATGACAAGTAAACTTTTTGTCGCGCTTGCGTGCATCTTGTTCGTTGCAGCGTCGGCTAGCCAGAAAGCGAACGCGCAGACTTCTGCCGCTTGGCAGCCCTCCTCCGGCCACACGCAAATCCTTATCTGGCCTAAGGGAGCACCCGGAGCAACGCAAAATCCTCCCTCCGAAGCCGACACGACCATCCCGAAAGACGACCTCATCGCTGGCAAACCTCTCATCCGTCTCGGCAACATCTCCAATCCCACCATCACTCTCTATCAACCCACCACAAAGCCCACGGGCGCCGCGATCATCGTATTCCCCGGCGGCGGCTACCACATCCTCGCCATTGATCTTGAAGGCACCGAAGTCTGCGACTGGCTCACCAGCAGCGGCATCGCCTGCATCATCCTCAAATATCGCGTCCCCGATTCCGGCCCCTATCCAAAATCCTCTGCCGCGCTGCAAGATGCGCAGCGCGCCGTCAGCCTCGTCCGCTCTCACGCCGCCGAATGGCACATCGATCCGCACCGCATCGGCGTCCTCGGCTTCTCCGCCGGAGCCCACCTCGCCGCCGCGCTCAGCACGCACTACGATCAACGCCTCTACGATTCCATCGCCGACGCCGACAGCGTCAGCTGCCGTCCCGATTTCGCCGTAATCGTCTACCCCGGCTACCTCGCCATCGCCGAACAAAACATGGCGCCCAACGCCGAAATCCACCCCACCGAAAAAACTCCGCCATCTTTCATCGTCCAATCGGAAGACGACCCCGTCCACGTCGAAAACTCGACCGTCTACTTCCTCGCTCTCAAGAACGCCAAAGTCCCCGCCGAGTTGCACATCTACGCCGATGGCGGCCACGGTTGGGGCCTCCGCCCCACGAATCAACCCGTCACCCACTGGCCAATGCTCGTCGAAACGTGGCTGCACACGATCCACGTCGTTGAATCCTCGCCCGCAGCTCAATAATCGGACGATCAACCAATGCGCAGACGAAAATTCCTCGAAGCTCTTCTCGCCACCGGCAGCACCGCCTGGATCGCGAACGCCGCAGCATCGGAACTCGACGCCGCAACGCTGCTCCAAACTCCGTCCGCAACTCCTTCCGCAACTCCTCCGCCCCCATCCCCCAACATCAAACGCGTCCTCATCGTCTTCAAATGCCACTTTGACGCCGGCTTCATCGACACGCAAGCCAACGTTGTCCACCGCTACTTCGCCGAATTTTTTCCCAAGGCGATCGAGACGGCCGAACAACTCAGCCGCTCCAAAGGTCCCGACCATGCCAACTACACCTGGACCACCGGCTCCTGGCTCCTCTATGAATATCTCGAGCAAGCCTCCCCCGATGACCGCAAGAAAATGGAGCAAGCCATCCACGACGGCTTCATCGCTTGGCACGCGCTCCCTTTCAGTTGGCAAACCGAGCTGATGGACCCATCGCTCATCTCCGGCGCGATCGCGCTCTCCCAATCGCTTGACCAACGCTTCGGCCGCAAAACCACCGGCGCCAAAATGACCGACGTCCCCGGTCACACGCGTGGCCTCGTCTCTCCGCTCGCCGCCGCCGGAGTGAAATTCCTCGACATCGGCGTCAACGACGCCAGCACTCCCGCCGTCCTCCCTCCTCTCTTCCGCTGGCAGGATCCCGCCGGCGCCCAACTCGTCGTCTCCTATCACCCGAGCTACGGCATAATCCAGATCGTCCCCGGCTCCGATCTCGCCTACGCCATCGTCATGGCCGACGACAACGCCGGCCCGCACTCCCCGGAAGAAATCGCCGCTACCTATCTCAACCTTCAAAAGCGATTCCCCAACGCCGAAATTCGCGCCACCGACCTCGCCCACATCGCTGACGCCGTCCAGCCGCACGCCGCCGAGCTCCCACTCGTTACGCAAGAGATCGGCGACACCTGGATTCACGGCATCGGCAGCGACCCTCTCAAAGTCGCGCGCTATCGCAGGCTCTGCGGTCTTCGTAACATGTGGATCGCAAACGGCAAATTCAAAGTCGGCGACGCCACTGATGTAAAACTTCTTCGGAACCTCTTGCTGGAGGCCGAACACACCTGGGGCACCGACACCAAGACCTGGCTCGATTTCGACAACTACGTCCCCGCAGATTTGATGAAAATGCTCGACACGAAAAACTACAAAGTCGTGCAATCGAGCTGGCAGGAAAAACGCAGCGACCTCTTCGCCGCGATCAATTCGCTTCCACCCGACCTGAAATCCGAAGCCCAACAAACGATGGATGCGCTGGCCGCGATTCGTCCGCAACCGATCGCCTCCTCCACACTTTCCAAACTAGAGTTCAGTACTGCCCACTTACACTTGCGGCTCGACGAAAAGACAGGTGCCATTCGCAAGCTAAGTAACACAACAACCAAAACGGAGTGGGCTTCTCCCGACAATCCGCTGGCGCTCTTCACCTATCAAACGCTGTCGCAATCCGACTACGCTGCCTTCTTCAAGAACTATGTGATCAGCAATGAAGACTGGGCTTTCAAGGACTTCGGCAAACCCAACATCGAACGCTACGGCGCTATGAGCAAAATCTGGATGCCGTCACTGGTTCAATGCGAAGTCACAAGGGATGAATTCCAAACGCACGTTCGCACCCGCCTGGAATTTCGCAGCGAACAATCGGCATCTCCTACCGGCCCCGCAACGGCGTGGCCGAAAGAAATCTTCGTCGAGTACTCCTTGTTGAAGTTATCTCCGACCTTAGGCATCACCGTGTCGTGGTTTGATAAATTGCCGACACGCATGCCGGAAGCGTTGTGGTTCAGTTTCAATCCACCAGTCAAGGACTCGAAGGCCTGGTCCATGCAAAAGTGTGGACAAAAAGTCTCGCCGCTTGACGTCGTTGAAGGCGGAAACCGCCACATGCACGCCATCGACGAACACATAACCTGTCGCAACGGGAATCACGAACTGACGATCAACTCGTCTGACGCCCCGCTGATCGCGCTCGGCGTTCAATCTCCGCTCTATTTCACTCGCGATCAACCTCAACTCGAAAAGGGCGTCCACTTCAACCTCTTCAATAACGCCTGGGGCACGAATTACATCATGTGGTATAGCGAAGACATGCGGTTCCACTTCCAACTCGATCTCCACTAGGCAGGCTCCGGCCAAGCCGGCATTTGGGCGCCGCACCTTCAGGTTCTCGAGGGTGCGGGTTTGGACCTAACGTCACCCAAATTGTTCCGCCTCCCCGAAAACAAAAAGCCGCGTCATCGACGCGGCCAAATCATTCCAAGAATCCTCATTCGAACTCTAATCGTCCCTCGCTCCCGCCGCCTTCCTCCTCACCGGAAACTTAGCCTTCGCCAGCCACTTTCCCAACATCTCCAGCGAAGCCGGCGTCACCGCAACAAACCGTATCCCCGCGCGCTCCTGCCCCGAATGCACAACCACAGCGCGCGCCAGCACCGTCTCTCGCGGTGTGTGCCCGATCTTCATGCTCACCACGGTTCCACGTCGCGGCGCTTCTTTCACCGTCACCGCGCAACCGTGCAGTCCTAAATCCGCCACCCACGACTGAATTCGCTCGCCCGACTTCTCACTCACCAGCTCAGCGGGGGCAATGAACTGGAACCTGGGCGTCTTGCGTCTTTCTTTTTCCATTGGGTTTCCAATGGGCCGAGGTGCTGGTATTTTACACAAGCATCGGCGCGGGCGCGAGTCCCGGCCTAGTACCACCCGGTACCGTGATTACCCGATGGCGGCCGAGCGCTTGCTCTCTAGCATGAAACTTGGAGGATTCTCCGCATGGCCAGCTCGGTTTGGAAGGGAACTCTCACCTTCGGTCTACTCGCAATTCCCATCAAGCTCTACACCGCCGCGCGCAGTCAGCGGATCAACCTCCATCAACTTCATAAGGTCTGCCACACGCGACTCAAGCAGCCGCTCTTCTGCCCGCATTGCAATCGTCAGGTCGAGCGCAACGAAGTCGTCAAGGGCTACGAATACGAAAAAGGCCAGTACGTCATCGTCACCGACGAAGAGCTGAAGAAAATCACTCCGCGCTCCAGCACCGTCATGGAGCTCGTCGCCTTCGTCAAACAAGATCAGATCGATCCGATCTACTTCGACGCCTCGTACTTCATGCTTCCCGACAAAGAAGCCGAAAAGCCCTACGCTCTTCTTCTGAAAACGCTCGAAGACAGCGGGCGCGTCGGCATCGCCACCGTCACCATGCACCAGCGCGAATATACCGTCTTCATCCGCCCGCGCAGAAACGGACTCACCGTCCACACGATGTATTACCAAAACGAAATCCGCGAAGTCGCCGGCTACGGCCAAGCCGAAAAAGACGTAAAGCTGAAACCCGCCGAAATCAAACTAGCCGAGCAACTCGTCGAAAGCCTCGCGACCGACTTTAAGCCCCAACAATTCCACGACAAATTTCAGGACAATTTGAAGGCTTTGATCGAAGCGAAACAAAAGGGTCGAGAAATAATCGCCGAAGAAAAACCCAAACCCGCCCGCGTCATCGACATGATGGAAGCCCTAAAACGAAGCCTCGCCCAATCCGCATCCCAAAAACAGAAAAAGCCAACCCGCCGCGCCGGGACAGACACACACCGCCGCAAGATCGCCAGCTAGCGGCACGCTCGCTCCAATTCCGAGGTCAAAAGTATATTGTCATTCCGAGCGAAGCGAGGTACTCCCCACCATCGCGCGTTTTTTGCGCGATGAATCTGCTTTCTTCAGCCGCGGCAAGAACGCGCACTGCTCACTTCCCATTCCCCCGCGCACTCGACGCCCCAATCCCCAACGCCAACTGCTCCCCCTCAATCGCCGCCGGTGGCGTCCCCCCGCCCAAAACATTCTCCAGCGTATTCTGCGCCTTCTCAAATCTACGGTCCGCCTCGCTATAACTCTGCTGCGCATTCTTCAAATGCGTCCCCAACTTCTCAAACACTTCCGCAAACGTCCCCAGATTCTTGTTCACTCCATTCAAATTCGCCAGCAACCGCTTGGCGTTCTCTTCGATCTGCATCCCCTTTAATCCCATCGCGATCACGCACAGGTGCGCGTACAGCGAATTCGGTG
>Ga0209006_10003991_pt1 | contig 13458 bp, 10 predicted proteins | sample JacPin_JW_Ref_O2_FD_188567 | JGI IMG/M metagenome (GOLD analysis project Ga0209006, IMG submission 188567) | Forest soil microbial communities from Algoma, Ontario, Canada - Jack Pine, Ontario site 1_JW_Ref_O2 (SPAdes) (version 2) | ecosystem: Environmental > Terrestrial > Soil > Boreal... | reverse complement strand
CGGTTTCGGTGACAAACTTGTGGCCTTCGGCGATGAGCTGCTTTTTCAGCTCGATGTAATTTTCGATGATTCCGTTGTGCACCACCACGATTTCGCCCTTGCAGTCGCGGTGCGGGTGCGCGTTTTCCTCGGTGGGGCGCCCGTGCGTGGCCCAGCGCGTGTGGCCGATTCCGTAGACGCCGTCTAGCGGCGTGATGCGGATCGACTCCTCGAGGTTGCGAAGCTTGCCTGGCGAGCGGCGCACATCGAGCTTGCCGTTTTCGCCGACCACGGCGATGCCGGCCGAATCGTAGCCGCGATACTCCAGGCGGCGAAGGCCGTCGAGGATCAGCGGGACGACTCGCTTGGGACCGACGTACCCGACAATTCCGCACATAGTCGCGATCTCCGGGTGTGCCATGGCGTGGGAACGCCGCCGGCCTACCGATTCAATAATGGTAGCACAAGCCGCGGCACGTGCCGGAGAAGGCCGATCGAGCCGTTTCATCGCGACACGGGGCTGATGATGAAGTGGAGCTAGTTCCAGCCCGTGGGTGTGCCGTAGGGCTCGTTCGGCAGCATGAATGCCTGAATCAGTTGGATTTGGCCGTGATCGACCTTGAACATCTCGTTCAGGATGTTATTGCGCGGATTTGCGACCGCGGGCGGGGCGGCCACTTCTTTGCCGTCGCGGATCCAGGTCTTGCTGCCGGGGATATCGAAAACGACCTGCGCGACCACCAGCCCGTGCTCCTCGTCAACCACCGGAAAGCGGCGGTCCCGGACCTTGGGAATGTAGGTGAACAGCTTGGCCTCGAACTGATCGCGGCAGCCGAGCGGCGGCAGGCCTTCGGAGTTCGTCGGATTATTTGTCGTGAGCTGGCCGTTTTCGATGCGATTGCATCCGGGCGCGAAAGGCGTGCGGCCCGTCCAGTGCTCGATGCCGTCGAAGTACGCGTTGGCCGCGGCGATCAATTCAGTTCGGGAGGGGCGCGGCGAGACTTCGCTTTCCAGGAACGGCTTGATCGCGGCGAGAAGCTGCAGATCCGGCATCACTTCGAATCCGGTGCGGGGGGTGTCGGGCGCAGAGCCGTGGGCGACGATCGTCTCGGATTCGGTAATTTTTCGGCCGGCGATTTTCAGGCGCAGCATCAGCAGCGAGACGTGATCTTCCTCGACGGCGGCCCAATAGGTGATCTGGCCGGTCGAGGGATCGGAAACGGTTTCGCCGCGAAATTTGATGAACTTGATCGTCTTCCACAGGCCGTCGCCGAGCGGCGTGGGCTTCGTGTTCTCGGTCGATTTCATATCGGACGCGACGGGCAGGCCCGTAGGATTGTGGTTCACGAGTGCGGCGAGATATTGCTCCAGGAATCCATTAAGACAAACGCGGTCGCAAACGGCGGCTGGCGGATTCGCAGCTCGAATCTCGCGAGATCCTCCGGCGAGAACTGCCGCTATCAGGATCACTCTTGCCAGCACACAGGCGGCAACCATTCTCTTGCGCATACGTCCCCCTTTTCAAGCAGCGTGAACGGAATCTATATCAGAACGAAAAGAAGCACCAGAATTTCTCTGTGCCTCCGTGTTCCTGCGGCAGTTGGGCGGTTCAGTCGATGACTTCGAAGCGGAATTCTTCGATGACGGGATTGGTAAGGACGTCTTTCGCGATACGCTCGACTTCCGTTTGCGCTTCCGCGCGGCTCATGCCGTCGAGCTCGAGCACGAAAAATTTGCCCTGGCGCACGCCCTTCACTTTGGAGTGGCCGAGCGAACCAAGCGCACGCTGAATGGTTTGCCCCTGCGGATCGAGGACGGTCGGCTTCGGCATAACCCAGACGTGAGCTTTCATTTTTCTTCCCGTGCGCGATGGCGCTGCGCGGATTATACCAGCCCGGCTGATTTTGCAGCCGCTCGAAAGTTTTCGAGCATCTGGCGTTTTTCGATAGGCGGCAGGAATGACGCGCTGAAACTCTGCTCGGCGAGCTGCAGAAGCTGTGCCTGCGACAGGCCGAGTGAAGCCGCCAGGGAATATTCGGTCAGCAGGTCCGTGTGGAACATCGCGGGATCGTCGGTCGAAAGCGTGACGAGCGAGCCTTGCCCGATCAGCTTCGCGAGTGGATGATCCGCGACGGACGCGACGGCTTTGCCGGTCTGCTTGGCGAGGGCGCCAGTACAGATGTTGCTCGAGATGCAGTTTTCGAGCACCACGTGGCGGTTGGCGAACGATGTAGCCAGCGGCGCGTCGTGCATCACGGCGATGCCGTGGCCAATTCGCTCAGCTCCCAGAATTTCCACGGCTTCCTTCACCGCCTCGGGTCCGCCGATTTCGCCCGCGTGGCACACGATGCGCAGGCCTTCGCTGCGCGCGTGGTCAAACGCCGGGCGGAAATTCACGGTGGGGAAGGCAAGCTCGTCGCCGCCCATTCCAAAGGCCATCACGCCGGAGCGCGAAAGCTTCGCGGCGGTGCGCGCCACCTCGCCGGCAGCTTCGGCGCCGAATTGTCGGGCGGCGTCGAAAATCCAGCCGGTGCGGAGCTTGCGGAACACCACGCTCTCAGACGCCTCGCGTATGGCGGTGAAATTTGCCTCCACATTCTGCATACGGCGTAGCATCACGCCGGCCGAGATCGTAATTTCCGCATAGACCACGTTTTGCCGCACGAGCTCTTCGGCCAGCTTTCGCGTGATCAGCGCGTAATCCTCCGGGTCGCGCAAGAACGACGTGACCCATTTGAACGCTTCGATGAATCCCGCGAAACTGTTGTAGTTGTAGCGCGCGGCCACGTCCGCGGCCGTGAGCGTCACTCCGTGGCGCTCGGCGAGCTCGACGGCGGTTTCGGGGCGAATCGAGCCTTCCAGATGCAGGTGCAATTCTGCCTTGGGGAGAGCGTCGAGGACGGTAGGGGTCCGCGTCGTCATTTGCGTGGTCACGTTCGATCAGCTGCCCGGCAACTGCGGGCGCCCGGCGTTGATCCACGCCGTCATCCAGTAGGATCCCGTGTCGGTCGCCGCGTCCGTCAGCTGGCGGATCAGCACGGCTCCGGCCTGCGCATAGAAGCGGTCGTAGTATTCGCTGGTATAGCCGGTAAGGCCCTCGTGAGCGCGGTGGTCTGCCAGTAGAATATTTTCAAGCCAGGAGTGCGCGTCGAGCGACATTTCGAAGGCGTGATCCGTCGGGTCGCGGATAAAAGCGGCTTCGTTCGGCTTCAGGAAGAAGAAGCGCTGATAGCGGTCGACGAGCGCCACGCCGAAACGTTCGTTGATGCCCTGCTGATCGGAGAGAGCGCCGTCTTTGTTGATCGTAGATTTGAACGGATCGTGCGCCGCGGCGACGTAGTGAGCCAGAATCGCGGCGGAAAGCTTTGCGTCGTCCCAGTCGTGCGCACGCAGTGCGTCGGTGAGCTTCTGGCTGTAGAGGCCGATCTGCCAGGGCAGCACGCCGCGCGCGGCTAGCTGGCGTCGGCCGAATTTCTCTACAGCCGCGGTGTAGGTCCGCGGAAGCGACGCGTACGGATACGGGCCGTAGTGATCGAGCTGGATGAATCCCTTGGGCTGTTCGGCGGGACTGCGCGCTTCCGATTCCAGAGGGTCGGTGACGTGCTGTGTAAGGTATCCGCGATTGGCTTGAAAGAACGGCAGCATTTCGTCCGGCAATGTGTCGACGGCTTTATCGACGATCATGCGTTCGGCGTGGTCGCCCCAGCCGAATGACGATGGCAGCGCGAGAAACAGAATCGCGAGCAGGAGCACGGGCGCGGCGCGCAAGGATCGTCGGATCGATCGATTCGGTGCTTGGGGGACGAAGCCGCGCATCAGCGAGAGGCTCCTTTCGCGGCCGCCATGTTCGCGGTCGAAAGTTGGCTATGTTTCCGGCTGTAGAAATAATAGATAACCAGGCCAATCAGGAGCCAGCCAAAAAAGCGCAGCCAGTTCATGATGGGCAGCCCGGCCATCAGGAGCAGACAGGTGAGAATCGTCATGATCGGCGCGAGCAGTCCGCCGGGCGCGCGGAACGATCGCGGGCGATGGGGCTCGCGGAATCGGAGGATCAGCACGCCGCCGGCGACCAGCGCGAACGCAAATAGCGTGCCGATGTTGGAAAGATCGGCGAGCGTGCCGATGTCGAGTAGGCCGGCGGGAACGCCGACGACGATCCCCGCGATCCAGGTGGAAAAATCCGGTGTGCGGAATCGCGGATGGACGCGGCTGAAAACCCGGGGGAGCAGACCGTCGCGCGACATGGCAAACCAGACGCGTGCCTGACCCAATTGAAAAACGAGCAGCGACGAAATCATTCCCAGCAGCGCACCGATCAGCACGGCCAGGCGAATGTTGCCGAAATGCAGCCGCTTCATCGTGTTGACCACGGGCGCCGCGTCGTCGACCAGAGTCTGCCACGGGACGATGCCGGTCAGGACGACGACCACGCCGATATAGAGCACCGTGCAGACCACCAGAGTGGCGATGATGCCGATGGGCAGATCGCGCTGCGGGTTCTTGCACTCCTCTGCGGCCGTCGAAACGGAATCAAATCCGATGTAGGTGAAAAAAATGATCGAGCCACCGGTCAGAATGCCCGGCCAGCCGTTGGGCGCGAAGGGATGCCAGTTCGCGGGATGAATCAGGTGCGCCGCGAAGGTGATGAAGATCAGGATTGCGAGGATCTTCAGCAGCACCATGATGTTGTTGGTCTGCGCCGATTCCTTGATGCCGCGCACGAGTACCACGGTGAGCAGCATCACGATCACGAACGCGGGCCAGTTGAATCCGAAATGCCAGCCGGGATTGTAGAGCGTATGGCCCTGGAGATCGGTCAGGCCGCCGGGCAGATACGCCGGCGTGATCCATCGCGGATCAGGGTGCCAGCCAAACCAGTCGAATAGATCGACAACGTGCGCCGAGAATCCGACGCTTACGGCCATGTTCGAGACGGCGTACTCGAGGATCAAGTCCCAGCCGATGATCCAGGCGATGAGCTCGCCCATGGTCGCGTAGGTGTAGGTGTAGGCGCTGCCAGCGATTGGAATCATCGCGGCAAGTTCGGCATAACAGAGAGCCGCAAAGCAGCAGACCACTCCGACCAGCGCGAACGAGAGCGCGATCGCGGGTCCCGCGCCCGGCCGGCCGAACGACGCGGAGTGGTAAATCAGATATTCGAGCAGGGGAGCGTTCAGGACGGAGCTGGCGCTGAGCTTTTGACCGGCGATGGCCGTGCCGATGACCGTGAAAATGCCGGATCCAATGACCGCACCGATGCCGAGTGATGTGAGACTCAACCAGCCGAGCGATTTCTTCAGGCGCATCTCCGGCCGGTCGGCGTCGGAAATGAGCTGGTCTATGTTCTTGGTGCGGAACAGCTGTGGATCCAATCGCCACCTTCCCGGTGCGAATGTCGAAAACTCTACCTTGTGAGGCACTTCCGCGCAACCTGTCCTTCGGGACAAGCGCGACGGCGGTCGCGCTCAGGCGAGCTGCAAATTCGCGTAGCGCTCGAGTAGTTTCTTGGGGCCGTAGTCCTGAAAGCTGACGGTGATGCGGCGGTCTTCGCCGTCGCCATCGACCTCGATGATGGTGCCGATGCCGAATTTCAGGTGGCGGACGCGTTTGCCGATGAGCGGGTCCTTTGAGCCGGCGCCGCGACCGGGACTGGGGCTGCGGGTGCTGGGCGCGGAACGACCGTAGGGCGTACGAGGGCCGCGGCGGTAGGAAAAATCCTGCGAGAACTCGGGATCGGGTTCGTAGCGGCGCGATTCGCCGGGGTCGGACTGCGATCCGGCGGCGGTTTCGATCAGTTCGCGCGGAATCTCGGCGAGAAAGCGCGATGGGAGGGAAGCGCGGAGGCGATCTTCGCCGTAACTGCGGCGATAGACCGCACGGGTGAGGACGAGAGTTCTTTTTGCGCGGGTCATGCCGACGTAAAACAGCCGGCGCTCCTCCTCGATTTCGGCGGGCGTGTCGATGGAGCGGCTGTGCGGGAGCACGCCTTCTTCGAGGCCGGCAAGATAGACGGCGTCGAATTCGAGGCCCTTGGCGCTGTGCAGCGTCATCAGCGAGACGGGCACGTCTTCCTGATACTGGTCGGAGTCGGATGCGAGGGCGGAGCGGTCCAGCAGATCTTCAAGCGTCTGGCCCTGTTCGGTGGCTTCGGCCATGGCGTTTGAAAGTTCGCGAAGATTTTCGGCGCGGGAGGTGTGTTCGAGGTTGTCCTGCTGCTCGACCCAGTTGAGCAGCCCGGTGCGGTCGAGCACGCATTCTATCAGCGCGGCGGGCGGCAATTCCCTGCAGAGATCCTGCAGCAGCTCGATCAATTCGCGGAACGAATTCAGCGCGCCGGCGATCTTTTTTCCCGTCGAAATGTTGCCGCTGCGAATCGTTTCCCAGAGCGATTTGCCGGTTTCCTTCGCGCGGGCTTCGAGCGCAGCGACGGTGGTTGCGCCGATGCCACGCGGCGGCACGTTCAAGACGCGGAGAAGGGCGACGTCGTCCTCGGGATGAAACACCAAGCGGACGTAGGCCAGTGCGTTACGCACTTCAGCGCGCTCGTAGAAGCTGAAACCGCCGACCACCCGGTAGCGGATGCCTAGGCGGCGCAGAACTTCTTCAAAGGATCGCGATTGGGCGCCGGTGCGGTAGAGAACAGCGATACGGGCGTCGGGATTTTCGCGGATGACGGAGGCGATCTCTTCGCTAATGAATTCAGCTTCCGCGATGGAATCCGGCGCTTCGAAATAGCGCAGCGCGTCGCCCGCGCCGAGCGTGGCTTGCAAATTCTTTCCGAGGCGGTCGGAATTGTTTTTCACGACGGCGGCGGCAGCGTCGAGGATCGATTGCGTGGAGCGGTAGTTTTCCTCGAGGCGGATGAGTTTCGCGCCTGGGAAATCCTGCGTGAAGCGCTTCAGGTTTCCGGCGCGTGCGCCGCGCCAGCCGTAAATCGACTGGTCTTCGTCGCCGACCACGCAGACGTTCTTGCGTTCGCCGCCGAGCAGCCGGACCAGCTCTTCCTGCGCGCGATTGGTGTCCTGAAATTCGTCGACCATCAGATACTGGAATTGATTGCTCCAGCGCTCGCGCACGTCGCGATGATCGCGAAGCAGATCGACGGCACGCAGCAGTAGATCGTCGAAGTCGAGCGCCGCGGCCTTGCGGAGGATTTCGTTGTAGGCGCGGAATACTCTGGCTCCGTCCTCGCGGCCGGAGTTGCGCAGGTCCCTGGCCTGGGATTCCATTTCGTCGGGAGTGATGCCGTGATTCTTCGCGTGGCTGATCTGGGCGCGCATGCTGCGCGGGGGATAGTCTTCGGCGGCGAGGCCGAGCTGCAGCAGCGAGCGTCTGACGGCCGCGGTTTGATCGTCGTCATCGTAGATGGCGAAATCGCGCGGGAGACCGATGCTCTGGGCTTCGCGGCGCAGGAGACGGGCGCAGAAGGAATGGAAAGTGGAGACCCAGACGTCCCACGCAGCGAATCCGCTCGCGCGCAGGAGGTCCTGGATGCGTTCCTTCATCACGCCGGCGGCTTTGTTGGTGAAGGTGACGGCAAGAATCGAGCTGGGCGGAACGCCTTGCTCGATTAGGTGCGCAACGCGATAGGTGATGACGCGCGTCTTGCCCGTGCCCGCGCCGGCGAGGACGAGCAGCGGACCTTCCGTGGCGAGCACGGCTTCGCTCTGGCGTTGGTTCAGTCCGACGATAAGTGGAGCTCTCTGCGGAGAATTGTTCAAGCGCAAATTCTAGCTGAGCCGATGCGATTGAGCAATTTGCGCCGCAGGGGCTCGGCGGCGCGGGGCCCGCGTGCGATTCCACGATGGCGAGTGTGTGTGTCACTTCGCGTGGGCCGCTATTCTTTGTTTTCAGCAAGTTGCGGTGGAATTGGCTTGGCATGGTGTGTCACTTCGTTGGAACGCGGGCAGTGTGTTTTCGTGCGGATGCCGGCGTGTTTTTTCTTGGTTCCAGCATTTTGTCGCATTCCTGTCGACCAGCGAACAGCAGCAGTTCAGGCGATGTTTGAAACCGGTGCGAGCGTCTAGCAAACGTACAGGCACACCTGGCGTGTCCGGAGCGCGCGAAAAACTCTGCTACAATCGGCGCGCTCCCCAGGCTTGCCGCGAAATGAATCCACTGAAAATGCCGCACTGGCTGGCGGCGCTGGTTGCCACGATGGGCGGCGCCGGACTCTTCGTCGCCACGTTTCTGGATTCGTCGGTGCTGACGCTGCCGTTTATCGCCGATGGGCTGGTGATGGAACTGTCGCGCGAGCGTCCGGCGCGCATGCCTTACTACTGCGGGATGGCGGCGCTGGGGTCGCTGGCGGGATGCATCTGGATTTACCTGCTGGCGAAAAAAGGCGGTGAGGCTTATTTTCACAGGCATCGCGGAGCACACCGGGTGAAGGGCTGGGTGCAGCGCAATGCGTTCTTGAGCGTTTTCATCCCGGGGATTTTGCCGCCGCCGTTTCCTTTCAAGGTTTTTGTGCTGGCCGAGGGTGTGTTCCAGGTTCCACTACGGACGTTTGTGCTGGCGCTTTTTTGCGGACGGGCGCTGCGGTACTTCATCGAAGGAATTCTGGCGGTGAAATACGGCGACGCCGTGCTGGTTTATTTGATCGAGCACAAGATCGGATTTGCGGTGTCGGTGATCGCGATTCTGGCCGTTTTGTTCGTCATCAGCCGGGTTTTGTTCCGTCATCCCCATCCGAAAAGCTGACGCGTTTTTCCTCTAGGGATTTGGGTCCGAGGCGAAGAAGAATCCCTGGCGCTGGAGTTGGACTTGGCTGTTGTATTCGAGACGGATGAAGATGTTGGCGGGTTGGTAGTCGCCTTCGGCGAAACGCAGGTCGTGAATTTCCACGCGGAAACCTGCTTCGCGGGGCTCGACGTTCGCGAAAGGGACTTTCGCGTAGCGCAGGAAAGCGCGGGCTGCGATCGAATCTTCTCCTGCTGCGAGAGCCGGCGATGGCTGCGGCTTGAACAGGCTGTCGCTGCGGTTGGAATCGAATTCGTCGCGCAGGCCGACATCGAGCAGCTCCATAGTGTTGTCCGTTTCCACCACGCCGCGCCATCGATAGGGCGAGGATGAAGCGGGAAATGCGGCTGCCGATAGTGCGATGCGGCCGTGATATTCGCGCGAGAGCAGCAGATCGATGGCGCGGCTGTGGAGATTCGCGCGCCAGCCGAAATAAGCGGAGATCAGAGCGAGCGTGACGATTGCAGCGTGCTGACCGCCTGAGCCTTTTTTTTGCGCGCCAACCTCTTCGTTCACCAGGCCGAGCAACAGCGGCAACAGCAGCCCCAGTACGAGAAGCAGAAAAACCCACAAATCGAGATCGCCGATCACTTCCCAACCGATCCATTGCGCGCGGAATGGCCAGAAAAGCTGGATGCCTACGCCGCTCAAGAGATCAAGCAGCAGATGTCCGGCCGCGCCGATGGCGCTGACTGCGAGGGCCGGGCCGAAGCGCAGCGGCGCGATCACCTGTGAAAAGGATTTTTTCCGCTGAGGATATTTGCGGTCCATGGCGCAGAAAATTGCAGCGACCGCGAAGGCGATGACGATCGATCCTGCGATCGAGTGCAGCACCGTGCGATGGAATCGCATGAAGAAGCCGGCGCCGCCGAAATATGCGGCGTAATCGAGATCGGGCGTAAGCCCCGCAACAATCATCATCGTGGCGGCGAAGCGCGGCATGCGGCGGCCACCGGCGCGCGCAAGGGCCAGCGACGTGAATGCGTGTGTGAAGGGTTCCACGTTCAGTGTGCGGAGTTGGTCGAGCTACTGCGCCGCGGGCGTCACGATCGAAAGCGCGTCCGGTACGATCCGAAACGCCATCGGCAGGGGCCCGACCGGCTCGCCGTCGACCTGAGCGTACACCGGTTCGGCGCCGGCGGATTCACAAATCACCTCGGTGGCTTTCCAGGTCTCGATGCCGCGGCGTTTTCGCAGCGTGCCGGCAAAAAGAGCGGGGAGGCAGGCCAGGTAGCCAAGGCGGCTGCGCGTGGAATTGGTGAGGAATTCGAATGTGTCCTCGAACAGGCTGGCTTCGGTGGTGATTTTGAACGGGCCGCCATAATGCGCGGTGCGGCCGACGACGATGATCGTGGCCTCGCGATCGCGTCCGGCGGAGCGAATCTTCATCTGCGGGAAGGCGTAACGGAAAAGTTGGCGGACGCCTTCCACCCAATAGGCGAACACGCCGGCGGACTTCTTAAGGCCTTCGTGGACGCCGTTGACGATGGCGCCATCGGGCCCTGCGCCGGCGACGGAAAGAAAATAGCGGCCGTCGGCGGAAATTGCGGGCGAATGGTTTCCGTTGGTCGGAGTGGCGACGCCGAGCGCGATGCGGCGGATGGTACCGCCGGAAATCAGGCGCGCCGCGTGCGGAATGTCCCAGGGAATGCCCAGCTCCTTGGCGAGGATGTTTGCGGTGCCTGCCGGCAGCAGTGCCATGGGAACCTGGCTGTGCGCGAGCCCGTTGATGATTTCGTTGATCGTGCCGTCGCCGCCACAGGCGATCACCATACCGCGGCGCTGGTCTACGGCCTGCTGGGCGATGCGGATGGCGGCGCCCGGGCCGGTGGTGGGCGCGAGCTCGGCGATGATGCCTGCTTCTTTCAGGATGCGCACAGCGTGCTCGATTTCCTGGAACCGCGCGTGGCGCTTTCGCCCGCTTGTCGGGTTGTAGATCAGCAGCGCGTCTTTTATTTCCTGCGGCATCGGTTCGTCCCAAGTAGCTCGGCCAATCGCACATTGTATAATACCGGCGAGTTTGTACGGACTCGATCCCGCTGAGGGTTTCCCATGGCCAGTGGCAGCAAAGCCGCGAAAGAGATCGAAGCGCTGCGCGAAAAAATTCGCCGTCACGAACATCTCTATTACGTGCTGGACGATCCGCAAATCTCCGACGCGGCTTTCGACAAGCTGATGAACCAACTCAAGGCGTTGGAAGCCGCGCATCCGGAGCTGGCGTCGCCGGATTCGCCTACGCAGCGCGTGGGCGGCGCGCCGCGCGAGGGATTCCAGCAGTTCCGGCACAGCGTGCCGATGATGAGCCTCGACAACGCGTTTTCATTCGAGGCGCTCGGCGAATTCAATCGCCGCGTCACGCAGACCACGGGACGCGAGACCGTCGAATACGTCTGCGAGCAGAAATTCGACGGGCTGAGCATGTCGTTGATTTACGGGAAGGGGAAACTGGTGCGCGGCGTGACGCGCGGCGACGGGACGACAGGCGAAGACGTCACGCCGAACGTGAAGACGATCCGGTCGATTCCGCTGGCGATCGACGCGGCGACTTTGAAGAAGGCGGGAATCGGGCCGGATTTCGAAGTGCGTGGCGAAGCCATGATGACGCGCGAGGCGTTCGAGAAATTGAACGAGCAGCAGGAGGCACAAGGGGGGAAGCGATTCGCGAATCCGCGCAATGCGGCGGCCGGCGCCGTGCGGATGCTCGATCCGAAGATCACGGCATCGCGGCAGCTGGAGTTTTTCGCGTACTACCTGCTGGTCGATGGGCGCGTGCCGAAGAGAAAGCAGTCCGAGGTGCTGGAAACGCTCACGGCGCTTTTGTTCAAGGCCAGCTACGACTGGAAAGTGTGCCCGTCGATCGAGCACGTCGAAAAATATGTCAACCGTGTCGAAACCAGGCGCGAAAAGCTGCCGTACGAAATCGACGGCGTGGTGATCAAGGTTAACGAGATTTCGCTGCAGAACGAGCTGGGATACACGTCCAAGGCGCCGCGCTGGGCGATTGCCTACAAATATCCGGCGCGGCAGGAGACCACGCTGCTGAAAAGCATCGAAGTGAGCGTGGGGCGCACAGGCGTGCTGACGCCGTTTGCCGTGTTCGAGCCGGTGCAGATCGGCGGCGTCACGGTGACGAAATCGACGCTGCACAATCTGGACGAAGTGCGGCGGCTCGGCGTGCATGCGGGAGATAGGGTGCTGGTGGAGCGGGCCGGGGAAGTGATCCCGCACGTGCTGAAGGTAATGAAGCATGGCACCGAGGAAAAAGAGTTCGAGATGCCATCGAAGTGCCCGGTATGCGGAATGCGCGTCTATCACACCGAGGGTGAAGTGGCGTACCGGTGTGTCAATGTGTCCTGCCCGGCGCGGCGGCGCGAATCGATTCTCCATTTTGCCGGGCGGCACGCGATGAATATCGATGGGCTGGGCGACAAAATCGTGGTGCAGCTGCTGGAAAAGGGATTGGTGAAAGATTTCGCCGATCTTTACAAGCTGGATATGGAATCCGTCGCCGAGCTGGACCGCATGGCGGAAAAATCGGCGCAGAATCTGCTGGATGAGATTGGCGCTAGCAAGAAAAACAGCCTCGCGCGGCTGATCTATGCGATCGGGATTCCGTTCGTGGGCGAGCGTACGGCGCAATTGCTGGCCGGGCATTTCGGATCGATGGAGAAACTGCAGGAAGCAAGCGCCGAGGAGCTGCTGGCGGTAGAGGAAGTGGGCGAGAAGATCGCTGAGGGCGTGCACGAGTTTTTCGCCGAGTCGGCCAACCGAAAGCTGATCGAGCGCCTGCGTGCCGTGGGCGTGAATATGAAGGACGAGCGCGCAGCGCCGAAGAGCTCGAAATTCGCCGGGATGACGTTTGTATTTACCGGAACGCTGGCGAAGCGATCGCGCGAGGAGGCGGAAGCGCTCGTCGTGTCGCACGGTGGCAAGGCGGGAGGGTCTGTGAGCAAGAAGACGACATACGTGGTCGTCGGTACCGATCCGGGATCCAAGTTCGAGAAGGCGAAAGCCCTCGGCGTCACGATCCTCGACGAGGGACAGTTCGATAAATTACTTCGCTAGCGACGCCGCGCTGGCTGAAGTTTTGCGGATCGACTGGACTACGAAATTCAGTTCCGCTTGGGTGATCGGGGGAACCGGTCCGCTGGTCGATTGGGCGAAAATGAGTTGGATCTCCCCTTTGCTGTCGTAGAGAGTTCACTGGCATTTGTCTCGGGCGCGGTGCTGGATCGCCGAACTGAAAACCATTGAGTTCTTTTGTATCAATCGTGTAGAGATCCACATTCGCCCCTGGAGCCATGATTCACCCGGGCAGTGTACTGGGCGACCCCTGGGATCCAAAGAGCTCGTCGGTGGGATATAATTGACCGAGCGGGTGAGCCGGGTGATCGCCGGTTGGCGTTTCGAAAGGAATGCCGACGGGAGGAAAGTCCGGACTCCAGCTGCGGTGAGCTCGCAAGAGTCGGCTGCAGCAGGGCGACGCGCCTGGTAACGCCAGGGGGTTGCGTCACGCGAAGCGCGAAAGCGAATCGCGGCGACGCGGCTACGGAAAGTGCCACAGAAAATAAACCGCCAGTGAGCTTCGACCTCGGCGGCAGGCTTGCGGAAAAACCACAAGCCCGCCAGTTTCGGTCCTGCGCATTTGGCAAGGGTGAAAAGGTGGGGTAAGAGCCCACCGCCCGGGTGGCAACATCCGGGGCACGGAAAACCCCGCGTGGAGCAAGGCCAAATAGG
>Ga0209006_10003990_pt1 | contig 13458 bp, 10 predicted proteins | sample JacPin_JW_Ref_O2_FD_188567 | JGI IMG/M metagenome (GOLD analysis project Ga0209006, IMG submission 188567) | Forest soil microbial communities from Algoma, Ontario, Canada - Jack Pine, Ontario site 1_JW_Ref_O2 (SPAdes) (version 2) | ecosystem: Environmental > Terrestrial > Soil > Boreal... | reverse complement strand
CCTGGGAAGCGCAAGTGCTGGAGCGCGCGGGCAGCGCAGGAATCGCGCCGGCGCTGGTGTATTTACTGAGTGCGGACGCTGTATCAATGCGGGGAAGACTTTTGGATTTGCGGGCCAACTAGCAACGAACCGGTCGCAAAGCGATCGCGCAACGGGGACGGTCGATGGAAAACTCGATGAGCACGCTGTCGGCAGGTCTGCTGCTGTTCCTCATCATGGATCCGCTCGGCAATATTCCGCTGTTTCTCAGCTTGCTTCGCAACGTCGCGCCGGAGCGCCGCCGCCGCGTGATGATTCGCGAACTGATCATCGCCCTCGTTACGCTGTTCGCGTTTTTGCTCGGCGGAAGCTACGTGTTGAAAGCGCTGCAATTGCGGCCGGAATCGATCAGCATCGGCGGCGGCATCGTGCTGTTTCTCATCGGCGTGAAAATGATTTTTCCGCCGCGCGAAGGCGGTATCTTCGGCAGCGTGCAAGGCGTCGAACCGTTTATCGTTCCACTGGCGATTCCCGGCGTCGCCGGCCCATCTGCCTTGGCGGCCATCATGTTGATGACCAACTCCGCGCCCGGCCGCACTGTCGACTGGAGCATCGCGCTGTTCAGCGCGTGGCTGGCGACGGCGTTGATTCTGCTGTCGTCGACCTATCTGTTCCGCCTGCTCGGCACCAGCGTGCTCACCGCGCTGGAGCGACTGATGGGCATGTTGCTGGTGGCGTTGTCCGTGCAGATGTTTCTCGACGGTGTTGCACTCTATTTGCGCGTGGGCGGAAGCTGATGCGTGTTGTTTTATCGTCATCGCTTCAGTTGCGAGCAACTGGTTGCGCTCGCCGCCGTTGTTCAGCAATGGAGTGATAGACTGCGTCGCATGAGCGATAAGAACTTCGTCGACGTCGAAGTCCAAGGTCCGCGAAATCCGACGTTGGTTCGAGCCTTTTGCCGGAAGTGTGGCAAATATCAGAATGTGACGCTTACAGGGTTTCCCGGTCGTGAGAGCGTGTCGTGCGCGACGTGCGGCATTCTCGAGCGCCTCAAGGAAGACGGAGTTGGCGCGTAATAGCTGTCTATCTCTTTCGCTGTAAAGATAGTGTTGCAGCGAGCCCGCGCCAGACCTTTTGCTTACGCTGCCATCCAATACTCGTAACTAGTGCGGCTCAATCGTTGTGATCGTCTAGAAATACGTCGACAACACGCCGTCCGAGCGACACTTGGCATCGATCACATGTGTGGCTATCCGCGAGGCTTGTCTCATGTTACGTCAGTAGCCACGGCGACGGAATCGAATTCACATCTGAGCGAACAGAAATCCCAACGTCCGCTTCTGGCCAGAAGCAGTCGCTCCGGAAAGTCTGCTAATCGGACTGCAAACTTGCAACAACCGGAGGCGTGGGACTAGAGTCGGTCCGCGCTGCGCTAGCAAAACGCCGAAACGACGGGAGCCAATGTGAGTGGCAGGCGTCTGAGTGATTTCCGAGGCGGCAGGAACCGTTCCTGCGCTTCTCAACGAGAGGAGAGAGAAAATGGCCAAGAAAACAAAAAGCAACGAGTCCGGCGTTTACCGCGTTACCGAAATAATCGGCACCAGTTCGGTTTCCTGGGAAGCCGCTGCGAAGAACGCGGTCGACGCCGCCGCGAAGTCGCTGCGCGATCTACGTGTCGCCGAAATCAGCAAGCTCGACATGAAGATCGAGGGTGGCAAGGTCGTCGCTTATCGCGCGCGGGTTCTTCTGTCGTTCAAATACGACGCCTGAGCGGCCAGTTACACTACTCATAGTTGTGGTCATTTGATCGGCCGGTCATCAATCTCGACCTGAATTGAATCGGTTATTTCCGGACGGTACTTCGCCATCGTTAGCGTGCCGTCCTGGAAACTCCATACATAACGACCGCTCTCGGGGAAAAGCGGCCGCTCGGAGGACGCCGTTACCAAACCTCGCATCGGTCGGCCGCCGGGCGCACCATCGGCGCGTCCGCCTTGCATTGAAATGCTTCCTTGAATGCCGGGAGATTCGACAAGGGACCGTTCACTCGGTATTTCGCGATCGGATGCGGATCGCCCTGCACCATGGTGCGTTGCGTCTCTGGGCGAATTTCATCGCCGCGCCATTGGCCCCACGCAAGGAAGAACTGCTGCTCGGGCGTGTAGCCGTCGAGCGTTGGCTCCGGCCCTTTACCTTCACGCGATTTCTTGTAAGCGAGAAAAGCGATTTTGGCGCCGCCGAGGTCGGCGATCGACTCTCCCAGCACGAGTTTGCCGTTGTGATGGATATTCGGTTCGATGAAATAACCGTCGAATTGATTGACCACGCACTGCGCGCGCGCCGTGAATTTTTCTTTGTCTTGCGCCGTCCACCAGTTGCTGAGCGCACCGGTCGCGTCGAACTGGGATCCCTGGTCGTCGAATCCGTGCGTGATTTCGTGACCGATCACTACGCCGATTGCGCCGTAGTTCACCGCATCGTTGGCGTTCACATCGAAAGCGGGCGGCTGCAGAATTCCAGCCGGGAAAACGATCTCGTTGAGGAAAGGATTGTAGTAAGCGTTCGACGTCGGCGGCGTCATGCCCCAGCGCGTGCGGTCGACAGGCTTGCCGACTTGCTTGCGACCATCATCCACATTCCAGCGCGATGCGGAAACGACATCGTCCCAATACGAGCCGCGCGAAATACTCACGCCGGCGTAGTCTTTCCATTTGTCGGGGTAGCCCACTTTGACATTGAACGCGGCAAGCTTCTCCTGCGCCTTTTTCTTCGTAGCGTCGCTCATCCAGTCCAGATCGCGCAGCACATCACCCATCGCAAGCAGGATGTTCTTGACCATCGCTTGCGTGCGCGCTTTGGCTTCGGGCGGAAAATATTTCTCGACGTATTTTTGGCCCAGTGCTTCGCCAAGTTGATTGTCGGTTGCCTCCGCGCAGCGTTTCCAACGCGGTTTCATTTCCTTCGCGCCGGTGAGGAACTTGCCGTTGAACTCGAAATTTTCCTCGACGAACGGTGCCGCCAACGCATCCGCCGACGCGTTCAACACTTGCCATTCCAGATACGTGCGCCACTGCGCGGTCGATGTGGACTTCAGTTCCTTTTCGAACTGCTGCAAGAATTTGGGTTGCGTCACGTTGAGGTCGGCATGCGGCATCTTGCCTGCGTCGAAGTACGCAGCCCATCCGAAACTCGGCGCGAGTTTATCGAGATCCGCGAAACGCGTCTTGTGATCCTGCTGCACTGGATCACGCAGTGCGACGTTATCGAGTGATGCTTCGGCGAGTCGCTTCTCGAATGCAAACACAATTTCCGCGTCCGCTTTTGCGGCAGCGGGATTCGCGCCGGTGAGCTCGAACATCTTCGTGACGTGCGTGTGATATTTGTCGCGGGCCTCGACGAAACGTTTTTCCGGCTTCAGATAGTAATCGCGATCCGGCATGCCGAGCCCACCCGCCGTGAGATGCGCAATCACTTGCGTCGGATCGTGCGGATCTTGCGCCGCGAACAGACCGAACGGCACCGCGATGCCGACGTCGTGCAGATGCTCGATGGTACGTTGCAGATCACCCTTCGTCTTGATCGCGCGAACTTCATCTAGTAATGGCTGTACCGGTTTGATGCCGAGTGCATTGACACGACTTTCGTCCATGCACGCTGCATAAAAGTCGCCTGACAACTGTTCGGCGCCGCCTTGCGGCCAGTCCGTCTTCTTCGATACTTCGGCAAGGATATCGCGCACATGCTCTTTATTGATTTCCCCGGATTCCCACCGTTTGCTCCAACGATCCATGTAGTCGGGAATACTATGTGCTGCGCGCCACGCGCCGTTGGCATAGTCGAAGAAATCCGTACACGCCGCACCGTTGCGATTGATGTCGCTCGCATCGATACCATGTTGCGCATAAGCCGGCGTGGCGACGGCAATACAGATAGCGAACAGCGGTTTCGGTCGAATCGGCATGGTTACGCATCCAGGCAGGTGAATATCGCGATCCTACGTCAGACGAACGACGTTTAAATGGGCCGATAGACATAGGTGATGGCGTGCACTACATAAAAAGGCCAACCTATGACGTGGCACCGCGATCAGCGGCGTCTGCAAGCCGCACTACTGCTGTTGCGGCGCTGACGAACTCCGATGGCATCATCACAATCGTCATTGTGTTTTGCTCAGCCCCAACTTCCGTCAACATCTGCATTCGGCGTAGCTCAATGGCCATGGGCGTTTGCGACATTTTAGTGGCGGCCTCTGTTAGTTTCATTGCAGCCTCGTACTCTGCCTCCGCCTTGATTATGCGAGCTCGTTTTTCCCGATGCGCTTCGGCTTCCTGTGCCATCGCACGTTGCATCGATTGAGGTATTTCCACGTCCTTGATTTGAACACGCTCGACTGCCACGCCCCACGGTTCGGTGACCTTGTCAATGACTTCGCCAAGCATGTTCGAAAGCTTTTCCTGTTCCTTGAGCAGTTCGTCCAGAGAATGCTGCCCGATGACACTGCGCAGGACCGTGAGCGCCGTCTGACGTACTGCGTCTTCGAACCGGACAACCTGGATGATTGCGTTCTCAGGATTGACCACCTTGTACCAAACGACTGCCCTTACCTTGACCGGCACGTTGTCGTTCGTCATCGTTTCCTGAGGCTCGATGTCTTGGGTAACCACGCGAATGTCAACCACTTGAAGACGATCGACTATGGGAATCACCCAAGTCAGACCAGGCGCTCGCGTGGACTGAAAACGCCCGAGTCGAAATACGAGCCCTCGTTGAAATTGCTGCAGCACGCGGAGGCCGATCAGGGCGAATACAACAAAGGCTGCAAGAATGATTAAAAACATTTCGGACTCCCAAGGCAGGCGTCAGCGACTGCTGTTCGAGTGTAGCGCGATCCGCAGAGTCCAGCTTGACTCGCCAGCCCAGAATGGAGCAGTGACCCGAGAGTTCGGGAAGCGCTTTCGAATTGGGATGCGACGCCGGACCGCGTTTCCATCGCGTTCATGGCCATTGGCGCCACCAAACAAAAATCGCTGGTCGATTTTTTTACGGCCCCTCGAAGACTAGAGCATCCTGTTGCCGCTACGAATCGGGCACGTCTATCGAGCGACACATCACGGTCGCGAAAGTTCGCAAATCCAGTTCACTTCCCAAGTCTTTCCGCCGTCCGGCGAGAACGACTGCTCCATTCGCGATGATTTCGGGGAAATATTCAACCAGACGTAGCGCACGAGAATCACGCGGTCGCGGAGCGTCTGTTGGTTATAGAACTCGCCGCGGTTTCCCCGGAACTGGCCCACGACCGGCGGAATGTCGAGTTCGCCCTTGTCGAGATCGAGTAAATAGATGCTCCATTGGTGCGTTTCCGGATTGTAGACGCGCAAGGTCTGCGCCTTGATGTGCAGTTTCTTGTCGGCGCTGCCGACATCGAACTCCTCAAAATTGGCATTCGTGTCGAGCAGCTTCTTATGATTCGATATGCCGTCGTAAACGTCCCACGCATTGGAACCGTTCAAACGATCAGGGAGTCGCCGCACGTGCGCTTTCCAGTCGCCGATCAGGAAGTCGAAATCGTGAGATCCATCGCGTTGTTGAGCTCCATACACTCCCGATGCACCTTCAACGCTCTCGGGTGATGCCCTCGGCGCAGCACAAGGCATCAACAGTGCGACAGCCAACGCGGCAGCGGACAAGTGATTCGAACTCAGGAATTTGCTGACGGCCACAGATCAAACTCCATGCAATTCGAAGCACAATACGCGACTAATAAGATGATGTTGTCCTGCCCTCGCACCCGCAAGTCGCCGTGGAGTTACTTCGCTCACGACGCCATCTGATATTCGTAATGCGGCAGCCCGCGATCGCAAACGGCGCTAAGGCGCGACGCGTACATGCAGAATCGCCGCAGCGTTTCCGTTCGCCTCATGTGCGAACTTCACGCTTCCTTTAATCGCTTACGTCCCGAAATCGGCTTACGGAGTTACGTTATTCCCAGTGGGCCGTTCGGTCGGCATCATCAACAAACTGATGGGCGCGATTTATATGGCCGACCGCGCGATCACGCAGTCCTCTCGATGACGGCACATCTTCCGCATGTGATAAATCGTTGCGCGCCGACAAAAGTAATTCGTTAGCTTTGTGAAATCGATTGTGCGGCGTCAAGTGTGTGTCGATGGGGAACGGATCGTTAAGGCCTTTTCCGTCATCAATGGCTGCACGCTTGATCTCTTCTATTGCCGCATCGATCTCTCGAATCGCTTCGTTATCGGCGTGACGAACGGGCTCCCATGCCCAATTATCGTGAAGATAGTGGCGAGCGGCGCGTAAATCACTTAACGCGTGCAGATAAGCCGGATGAGGCCCCGGAACTTGGGCGGACGCGATCGTATAGGCTGAAACAATACCGATAAGTCCAATCCAAACATACTTCGTGCGCATAGCTATCTCCCGATTGGCTGCGATTCTTATGTACCGGTTGAACCTGATCGATCCCGTTCGACCAGCGACAAGAAGCTATCACACCTTGACGAAACATAGTTTTAGAATTTCACGTTCCCCAGTCCTTGGCGATCCTTTCGTTCCAATTGCCCAATCCGACGCGCGTCAGAGCGCAAAGAATCGAGATCTTCAATCGCATGGAGAGTTTTCTACGCAAAAGGCGAACGACCAGCAAAACCAGAGCCAAAGAAACAGCCGCCAAAGTACTTTCAGAAAAACCAACTTGTAGAAGGCAAAGTGGCGACGAAGATAGACGGTGCCTGCACAGGCGTATTTGCGATGGACGCCTAGAGATCTAAACGTATGGATGTATAAACGTCGAACACGCAATTTCTTGCGCATCAAGAGCGCGCAGTTGTGCGGACTGAATTATTGTCACGCAAATTAAATATTACAGAATCATGAACTTAGCGTTGACCCGTTTAATTCTTTTTTGATAGCTTTTGATCGCCCGGGAATGGACTGACTCGGGCAGTTCTCCTCGATGGTTTGTTCGCTCTATAAACGGAGCTGCCAACCTTCTCTATGGAAGGAAAAGGCGAAGCGACAAGTAGCCGCTTACTCGAGGAGAACCATCCGGCGGTCAATTTTTGCTGCGTTGTCGCGGCAGGGCTATGTATTGCCCGCGAAACGTACACGTCCGCCTTTCGCAACCACAATAAAAGGAAAGGACTAATGTTGTTATCCAATCTCGCACTTAAGAAGACGACCGCTTTATTGCGCCAAAGTCTGCTCACCGCGGCGTCAATCGCATTGACAGCGTCAGCAGCAGCAAGTGAACCGCAAGCTGTCTCCTATTCTTTGCTGACCGAACCAGACCAGGGGCTGTCGAGTATTTATGACTTGATCGGCGCGGCGACCAAGACTATCGATCTTACGATGTACGAACTATCTGACACGACCGCGGAGAAATTGCTCGCGCAAGCGGCCGCCGATGGCGTGAAAGTTCGCGTAATCCTGGATCAGAATTTGGAGAAGAGCAACAACGAGTCGGCGTACTCGTATTTGTCGCAACATGGAGTGAGCGTGCACTGGGCCAACAAGAAATATCACGCCACGCATCAAAAAACCTTGACGATCGATGGCGCGACTTCCGCGATCATGACGTTGAACATGACTCCTCAGTATTATTCCACGACGCGTGATTTCGCCGTCATAGAAAATGACAGCAATGACGTCGCGGCTATCGAAGCAATTTTCAATAAGGATTTCACGAACAGCACGGTGACACCGGGCGACGGCGACGACTTGGTATGGAGTCCGACCAATGCGCTCACCGCGTTAGAGGGCATTATCGACGGTGCGAAATACAGCCTTCAGATCGAAAACGAAGAAATGAGCGACTCCTCGATTGTCAGTGCGCTCGAATCGGCCGCAAAGAAGGGAGTGAACGTCGAGATCATCATGACCAGCGACGGTTCGTACGATTCCGAGTTTACTGCGCTCAAAAAGGCGGGCGCCCACGTCGTGACGTACACCGAAGACGCTCCGTTATATATCCACGCAAAAGTTATTCTTGCCGACTACGGCAAGACCGGGGCAAACGTTTTCATCGGTTCGGAAAATTTCTCGAACGACTCGCTGACGGAAAATCGCGAATTGGGATTGACGACATCCAATACATCGATCTTGTCATCGATCAATTCGACACTGACGAGTGATTACCAGGGAGGCACTCCCTACTAATCGGCATGAGCTGCTTTCATGCCGCGTTTCGAAGAGGCGCGGCATGACTACTGTTGGTTCGAAGGCATTTGTCGAAGAATACGAGTTAGTGGGCTGGTTCGATCCTTATCGGTGGACACTTTACAGCCCGCTGCTGCGAGTCGTGCAAGTCTACCGCGGCGACACATCATAATCGGACGGCTTTCGATGCGATCGCTTATCGATTTGGTAAGCCACGAAAGGACTTGCGCGCGTCACGCTATGGATGAATCGAACGATAGCAATTAAAACCGTGCGGCAAATCCAGAGCGCTCGCAAACAATTGCAAATCGGGTCCGGCCAAAGGCACCGGCGCGACGATAAGCCGAACCGGCACAAGAATGTTACGAGGTGATTTCAATCGCCGAACTTGACTGTACGGCGCCCAAGGAATACGGTTCTGCGAGAGCGGAAAATTGTCAAGGCGCATTAGCCTTGCGCCCGTCGCTGGCGAGCAGAAGTGCAGTAGTGCGATGCAAGCACGGGACCGACGATAACCGCTCCAGCGTCGCACAGGGGCGAACATGAGACACGAATCGTTGCGTCAGTTTCGCAGCCCTCTTTCATCCAAAGCGCTTATGCTGACGGCGAGGGCATTTCTTCTCATCGCATTCGTCTCGCCGTCGCTCAGCGCGGCCGTCGTCGACGGACAGCTTTGGTACACAGCCCAGCAGTTTCTAACATCCAACTCGCCCAACGACAACCAGGTCGGGCGTATCAATTCTGACGGCGGCAGCCAGACTCGCGTCAATGTCAGTAGTGATACGAGTAAGTACTACACGAGTGTGGGTCTGGATACGGCAGCCGGACTTTTCTTCGCCATCAATACCGATTTCGACGGTGATGCGACCCTCGTGGCTGGCAATATCAACACGGGCGCGGTCATCCAGACCTTGTCGATCAACCCCACCGACTACGGGATCGAAGCACTTGCCGTCAATCCCGCCAACCATACGGTATATATCGGCGTGTGGGGTGATGGCACCACCGATACTGGCATCGTCAAGATTCCCTACACGCCGGGAGGCGGGTCGACCGGCACCATTCCGACGAATATCTTCTCCGGTTCCGTCATCGCCCCCAGCTACTACCTGACGACGGAAGCCGGCGGCAGCCACGAGACATTCGCGACGTCATTCTCGCTCGATGTGACGAACCAGAAACTGTACTTCACCGACGAAGACATCGATCTGGAAAACGAAAACGGAGATCCCTGGGGACCGCCGTACTATGACACCAACGGCATCTACGTGATCGACTTGACGTCCGCGACGCCGACGGCAACGCAACTAAGTCTCGCAAGCCAGTTCCCTGCCACGAACGCCGGCTATCACCATGCCGTCGAAAGTGTTGCTGTCGATCTCGCAAAGAGCCTGATTTATTTTGAAACCACTAACCTCACCAATGGCGCGGATCCAGAAATAACTCTGTGGTACATGCCGATAACGGGCAGCACGGCGACGGCGATGACGCTGCCCGGTAGCGTAAATCTGGACAGCGGTTACTACGGCACCATCACGCTCGATCCAGCGACGCAAATTCTTTACCTGAGCTCCGATGGCAATTCGACGACAACGCCGGTGACGCCCGGCTACATCTATGCGCTGCCGTTGAGCGCCGACGGCCATAGCTTCACATCGGGATCTACGTTCGCCCAAGTCAACAGCGCCGATCCGAACCTCATCACGACCAGTCTTTTTTTCGAGACCATTCCGAAGCTTTCGCTCGTCGGCACGTCCACCCCCGCCACAGAGCAATCCGCGCCGCTCAAGCTGTTGAGTTCGGCTCCCACTATCACGGATGCCGATGGCGTCAGTTTGGTGAGCGCCACAATCGTGATCAGCGGCAGCTTCATTGGTAGCGGCGATACGTTGTCCATTCTCGACGGCGCCACCAACCGCACCAGCGGAACGATTTCCGGCACCTTCATTGCCGTCAGCGTTTCCACCGACGGCGGCGGCAATGAAACCCTGACCCTCAGCGGCACCGACACGATCGCGCACTATGCTCAGGCGCTTGGCAATGCGCAGTTCGTCGCGAACGCCGACAACCCGACCAACTTCGGCAGCAACCTTACGCGCACGCTCACCTGGAACGTCAGCGACGGAACACCAAGCATTCCGGCCGGTGCGCAGAACAGCGGTTCGACGTCGATCACGATCGATGCAGTCGACGACGCACCGGTAGCGACGATCACACCATCGACGTACAGCGCGACGGAGCAGACCAACCTGAGCTTGAAGAACACCGGCATGTCGGTCAGTGATGCGGATGCCAGCCCAACCGCCACGATGACGGCGATGTTGTCCGTCGGCGAGGGAGTCCTCACAGTTACCGCTGGCGGAAGTGGCGCGGTCGTGACCAATAGCGGTACATCGGCGGTCACTATTTCCGGCACGCTGGCGCAGATCAACGCGCTGCTGACGTCCGATGCTACAAGTACGGTGATCTACAACGACAACACCGACGCACCCAGCCCGAGCACAATATTGACGCTGCAGATTAGCGACAACGGTCACACTGGCAGCGGCGGTCCGCTGACGGGTAGCGATACCGCGACGATCAATATCACGGCGGTGAATGATCCGCCGGTCAATACGGTGCCGGGACCGCAAGCCACGTCGGCGGGCGTGGGTCTGGCCATCTCCGGCTTCGCCGTCAGCGATCCCGATGGCGGAGCGGGATCGGAAACCACGACACTCATGGTGACGCACGGCACCATCGCGATCACAGCGATGGGCGGCGCATCCGTGTCGGGTAGTGGCACATCGAATGTCACCATCATGGGCACCATCGCGCAAATCAATGCGACGCTGTCGGCCGCGGGCAACGTGGTCTACACCAGCACAGCAGGATTCGGCGGTGTCGACACGCTGACTTTTTCCACCAACGACAACGGCAATACGGGCACCGGCGGCGCCCTGGTCGACACCGATACCGTACAGATTACGGTTGTGGGTCCGCCCACGCTTGGCAAAGCATTCGGTGCGTCCAGCGTTCCGTTGAACGGCACCACGTCACTAACCTTCATGCTGACGAACACCAATCCTGGCACAAGTCTCAGCGGCATCGGTTTCAGCGACAGCATGCCCACGGGTCTAGTGATTGCGACACCGAACGGTCTTGCAGGCTCCTGCAGCGGCACTGTCACGGCCACGCAGGGCACGAGTGTCGTCAGCCTCGCGGGAGCCAGCTTGGCGGCGGGTGCGTCTTGCAGCTTCTCGGTGAACGTCGTCGGCGTCGCCGCAGGGACGCAGAACAACACCACGAGTAATGTAACTTCCACTGAAGGTGGCACCGGTGCGACCAGCAACACCGCGACACTCAACGTCGTTGCGCCGCCTTCCATCGCCAAAGCTTTCGGCGCGTCGACGATTCCGTTGAACGGCACGACCTCGTTGACTTTCACCATCGCCAATCCGGTGGCGAACGCGGTTGCCGAGACCGGCGTTGCATTCGCCGATGCGCTACCGGCCGGCATCGTGGTCGCGACGCCGAATGGTTTGGTCAACACTTGCAGCGGCACGGCGACGGCCGTCGCGGGATCCGGAAATATTTCGCTTAGCGGCGGAAGCATTGCCGCGGGCGGCACGTGCACCGCAACGGTGAACGTGACCGGCACGGCGTCCGGGCAATACACCAACGTTTCGGGCAATGTGAGTTCGACCGACGGCGGTATCGGCAATACGGCGATTGCGAACTTGACGGTGGCCAATCCGCCGGTAATCGCCAAGACGTTCGGAGCGTCCACGATCCCACTCAACGGCACAACATCGCTGACTTTCAACATCAGCAATCCGAACAGCACCTTGACCTTGAACGGAGTTGGTTTTACCGACAACTTCCCGGCAGGCCTGGTGGTGGCCGCGCCCAACGGCCTGAGCAATACCTGCGGAGCAACGGCCACCGCGGTGACAGGTTCGTCCGCGGTGAGTCTGTCGGGCGCAAGTCTGGCGTCCGGCGCGACGTGTGTCGTATCGGTGACTGTGACGGGCACGACGGCGGGCGTGAAGAACAACAGCGTGCAGGTCACCTCGACCGAAGGCGGTGCCGGCAATACGTCGAGCGCTAGCATTACAGTGGTCGGAGCGCCGACCATCAGCAAGGCGTTCGGTGCGTCGAGCATTCCGCTGAATGGTTCGACATCGCTGAGCTTTACGATCCAGAATGCCAATCCAATCTCGTTGAGCGGCGTGGGCTTCAGTGACAGTTTGCCCGCGGGCTTGGTCGTTTCCACGCCGAATGGGCTAACTGGCACGTGCGGCAGCGGCACGATCACCGCTACCGCCGGTACGGGCGTGGTCACGCTAGTGGGTGGCACGATCGCGCAGAGTGCGTCGTGCACTTTCTCGGTGAACGTTACCGGTGTGACGGCGGGCGCTCAGAACAACACGACGGGTAACGTGACGTCATCTGAAGGCGGGACCGGCACAACCAGCAATACCGCGATGTTAAACGTGGTCGCACCGCCCTCGATCGCCAAGGCGTTTGGCGCCACGTCGATTCCGCTGAATGGTTCGACGTCGCTGACTTTCACGATCACCAATCCTGCGGCGAATGCGGTTGCCGAAGCGGGCGTCGCATTCACTGATTCGCTGCCGGCCGGAATCGTGGTGTCGACGCCCAACGGCTTGACCAACACTTGTGGAGGCAGCGCGACCGCAGTGGCTGGATCCGCCAGCATCTCGCTCACGAGCGGAACAGTTGGCGTCGGTGCAACCTGCACATTGATAGCGAATGTCACCGGCACTTCCTCTGGCAATTTCGTCAATACCACGAGCAATGTGACCTCGATCAATGGTGGCAGCGGCAACACGGCAACGGCCACCGTGTCGGTGGCGACGGCGCCGACGATCGCCAAGTCCTTTGGAACATCCAGTATTCCGCTCAACGGCACGACCTCGCTGAGTTTCACCATCACCAACCCGGCAGCCAACACTATTCCTCTGACCGGAGTCGCGTTCACTGACAACTTACCCGCGGGACTCGCCGTTTCAACGCCGAACGGCCTGACCAACTCCTGCGGCGGCACCGTCACTGCGGTCGCTGGAGCTACTTCCATCAGCTTGTCGGCGGCAACATTGGCGGCTAACAGTGCCTGCACGCTGTCGGCAAATGTCGTCGGTACTGCGGCAGGCGTGAAGAACAACAGCGTGCAGATCACCTCGACCGAGGGTGGCGCAGGCAACACATCCACGGCGTCGATCACCGTCGTGTCGCCGCCGGGAATTTCCAAGGCATTCGGCGCGGCAAGCGTTCCGCTTAATGGCTCGACATCGTTGA
>Ga0209006_10003989_pt1 | contig 13458 bp, 11 predicted proteins | sample JacPin_JW_Ref_O2_FD_188567 | JGI IMG/M metagenome (GOLD analysis project Ga0209006, IMG submission 188567) | Forest soil microbial communities from Algoma, Ontario, Canada - Jack Pine, Ontario site 1_JW_Ref_O2 (SPAdes) (version 2) | ecosystem: Environmental > Terrestrial > Soil > Boreal... | reverse complement strand
AACCGTAGGCGATAGAGAGCGCGTAGAACAGCAGTGGGACCCATAGCAAGAGAATCGGAAGCGATTGGGTGCGCCACTTTCCTATTGCGATCAGTGTGGACAGCAGTGCCGCGATCACCCAAAAGCGACCCCAGTCGCCGCGCGCCATATTCAATTGCCCGGATTTCAGAAAATAGATGGCTGCGACTCCGGCATTGTGGAAAGCGGGATTGGGCGCGCCTACTCGCTGTTCGATGGCGCGCGCCGAGTAAGGGCCGTTGGCGAAGTCGAACGCGTTTCCGTAGACGACGCGATTGTAGGCCAGCCATAAGATCGGAGCTATCGAGATGGCCAGGATAAATTTCACGGCGGTCCGACGCCGGGCGCGTTCGTTTGCGTCTCGGTTCTTCCATCGTCGCGACGTCATGATCACTACGATTGCCCCCATCACTCCGGCAAGAAACCAGCCGTCGTAGCGGGTCAGTTCTGCTCCGGCGAGGCATCCGGCACAACGCATCAGGGGGATTCGGGGAGCTGTGGTTTTTAGACCCAACGTATTTCCCTCTGTTCGCTCCATTCGAATAAATTCCGCAAAATACACTACTCCCCAGATGAAGAACGCCAAATAGACCGACTCGGTCATGGCTGTGGCCTGCATGTAGATCAGGTTCGGATTCGATGCATAGACCAGGGCCGCCGCCCATCCGCCCAGGACGGCATTGGAGTCGGCGGTTCCCTTTTCGCGCGGATCTGTTTCCAGCAAGCCGCGCGCCAGGCGAAAGATTCCCATGACTCCGAGGACGTAGGCAATCATGGACGGAAACGAACCGCCGGTCCCGTTCTGCCACATGGTTCGCGACCATATGAAAGGGATCATCAGCAGATGAGGGAGCGGCAACCAGACGGTTCCCAACTGGAGTAGACCGGGCGTTTGGGAATCAAAAACACGCCTGGCGATGTTGATGTGGGCGACGGCGTCACCGTAGAGCAGGAGATCCCCGCGCTTGGCGTAGTAGAGAAAAGAAAAGAGGGAGACGAGGACGGCGAGTCCCGCGACGCGGAAAATGTTAACGTCCTCGATGTCTCCTGATTTTACGGGCACTTTGCGCTCACTCTTCGCTTTTACGGACTACAGACTGAAGGATAACGCCATCTGCGAGAGCCCTATTCCAGGTGCGTTAGTTCTCGGAAGATTTGGAAGCGCTCTTCAATATGTTCTCGCGAGAGATTTTGCAGACGCTCGGTCCCGAAGCGCTCCACGGCGAATGATCCCATGACTCCGCCATAGAACAAGGCGCGCTTCAATACTTCGCGATTGATTTCTTCCTGTGAGGCGATGTAGCCCATGAACCCTCCGGCAAAGGAATCGCCGGCTCCGGTTGGATCTTTTACTTCTTCAATCGGCAGAGCTGGCGCGCGGAAAGGATGCAAGCCCATGCCGAACGCTCCTTCGCCGAAAAAGATGGTGGCTCCGTATTCACCGTGTTTCACTACCAGCGCGGACGGTCCCATGGCTAGAACTTTTTGTGCGGCTCGGGGAAGATTTGTTTCTCCGGCGAGCATTTTGGTTTCGGTGTCGTTGATCAGCAGGATATTCACGAGCTTCAAAGTTTCACGCAGCTCTTTAGGAGTGCCGGTGATCCAGAAATTCATGGTGTCGCCACCGGTGAGGCGCACGCCATCCATTTCTTTACGAACCGTGGCTTGCAGACTCGGATGAATGTTGGCGAGGAAAAGAAATTTGGTATCGCCGTATTCCTTGGGAATGCGCGGATGAAATTGCTCGAATACGTTCAGTTCGGTGAAATCTGTCTTGGCTTCGTTCAAGTTGTCGAGATATTGTCCACCCCAGCGAAAAGTTTTTCCCTTTGTGCGCTCGATGCCACGCGTGTCGATGCCGCGATTCTTGAATACGGCTTCGTTTTCTGGGGTAAAGTCGTCGCCGACGACTGCGACCACGCGTACGTCGGTGAAGTAGCTGGCGGCGAGAGAGAAATAAGTTGCGGCGCCACCAAGAATGTCTTTCACGCTGCCGGAAGGCGTCGCGATTGTGTCAAAGGCAACGGAACCTACTACGAGTATGCTCATGGGTCTCCAGAAACTTGTGGTTGGTGATGAGTGGTTGGTGGTTCGTGATTCCCACCGACTACTACTTCAAATATTTTCCTAAAATCAAATGTAACTTTTCTTTTGTGGCTGCCGGAATCTTGGTTGGGTCGGTGAGAATTGCGTGGGCTAGCGCTCGTCCGCATTTGCAGGAGCGGTCTTTCGGCATCGCCGCCACGCTGGCCTTCACGACCTTGGCGGCGTTCTCAGCGTTTTTTACCAACACACCAACAATTTGCTCCACCGTTACCGAGTCATGATGCGGATGCCAGCAGTCGTAATCGGTGACCATGGCTATGGTGACGTAACAAATTTCGGCTTCACGCGCCAGCTTTGCTTCTTGCAGGTTGGTCATGCCGATCACGTCGGCTCCCCAACTGCGATAGACATTCGATTCGGCCTTGGTGGAAAACTGTGGACCTTCCATGCAGATGTACGTGCCACCTAGCTTGGCATCTACGCCGGCAGTCTTGCATCCACCGCGGACGACCGACGCTAGTTCGCCGCATATCGGATCGCCAAATCCGACGTGGGCGACGACTCCGTCACCGAAGAAAGTATCGATGCGATGGCGGGTGCGATCGAAAAACTGGGTCGGGATCACGAAGTCGAGGGGCTTGTGTTCTTCTTTCAATGAGCCTACGGCGGAGACGGAAATGATGCGATCCACTCCGAGTTGCTTGAAGCCGTGAATGTTGGCGCGGAAATTTAACTCGCTGGGCAGCAGTTTGTGGCCGCGAGCGTGACGCGCCAGAAAGGCCACCTGGCGGCCTTCGAGAGTGCCGAGGATGTAGGCGTCAGAAGGGTCTCCGAATGGAGTTTGAAGCTGCACTTCGCGCGCGTCTGTAAATCCGGGCACGTGGTACAGACCGCTGCCGCCGATGATGCCGATCTCTGCCTGTTGCAATTGCGCTCCTGATTGGTTGGGCCAGGATGTTAACGAATGGACCCGAGTGAACCCGCGGAACTTGTGATTATACAAGACTGAAACTCAAGCCTTGCGGGATGTTTGAGGGGATCGGGCTTTTCTTCGGCCCAGAAATCCGCCTCAACGCGTTTGGTTGTCGCGTCGTCCAGGCTTTCGCTGATTAGTATTTCGTCGTTTCGGACTTCGATTACGACCGCTCCCTCTTCGGTGAGCCATGCGTGGCGGCCACGCAAGGTGCGCCATGAATCTGGCGGCGGCGCGTCTGGGGATGGTTTGCCGTCGGCATCCAGCGCTTGTCGCTTTTGGTAGCGCTGGGTCAGCGACTTGGCATAGACTGCGGCGAACTCTGCGGCCTTCGCGGGAGTCGACCACTTCGAAACGTAGAGGACGCCGATGGGCGCTGACTTGTCCGACCTCGGCTTGCCGGCAAAGTAGTAGCCGCCGCGCCACGCCGGATAGATGGCTTTAGCCACTTCGGTGCCAGCGTACTGTTCGACCAGTATATTGACGTCAAACTCGCCCATCGCCCCAATATCGAAGGGATCATAGGCTTTGAAGTCTTTATCCATATCGATCATCTTGATGGGTTCCAGATGTTCATGCGTGAGGTAGGTCTGCGGCTCCATAATTTCGCGTGTCGTCTTGGGAGGATCTTTGAACGCACCGGCGTAGGCCATTTCTTTGCCGCCGGCCTTGAGCAGGGCGCGAGTGAAGTCGAGTCCGTAGCGATAAGGGAAGGTTAGTTCTTCTTTTAGGAACATGGGGGCGTCGCGAAACTTGGGAGAATCCGTGGTGCCCTGCAGCATGCCCTGCTCGAGTGCCTCGACGATTTGCGGCGAATCGAGCACGTTCTTGCCCTGCGGCGCGAGGGAATAATCGAGCAGCACGACCATCGCTTGTCCTTCAACGACAGCCTGCCGGGCGGACGATTCTTCGTCATTTTTGATGTCGGCCTGGCTCGGCTCATCTTTTTTGTTATCAGACTTTTCGCCAGATCCTTTCATCCACTGTTCGATTTCGAAGGACTGGTCTTGCAGCGCGTGAGTTAATTCGTGTGCGAGAACAGGCTTCTGCTGCTCGACGTCAAGCCAGGTCAGCAGGTTCACGGTTTTTGTTTTGGCGTCGTAGTATCCGGCCACCTGTTCGCGGAGCATGGCTACGAGGAAAGTGCCCAAGTCGAAGTTACGCGGGATCAAGCCGAATTTCTTCAGGACAGCCGCTGATCGCTCGAGCCGCTTGGCGTCTTTGTCTTCTTTCATGCTCTTTTCGAGGTAGGACTGGACCTCGTCGCGCTTGGTGAGCCTGCGTTTCACTTTGTGCTTGATCGGCAAGTCAGTGTCTTGACTGGCGAATTGGAGGATCTCATCTACGGAGCGAAATAATTCTTTGGCTTCTTTGGAGGAAATTGTGGACTCCGCCGAAGCGGGCCGCTCGGCTGACGGCGTCGGCGGCTCGTTTGGTTTCTGGTCCTTATTGTTCTGGTCTTTGTTCTGATCTCCATTCTGATCTTGAGTCTGGATCCCGAGGGTGTCGACGCTCGTTTTGTTGTTGTCGGATGGGGATTGGGTTTGGCTTTGCGACCAAACTTCGCAAGCCAATAGCGCGACTTGCAGGACAATTGTGGCCAACTTCCAAAACTTCATTTGCCCTCTGTCTTTGAAAAAAGTGCTTCGAAATCTCAAGGTTCTCATTGACCGGAAACTCTGTTGGCTACCCACTCGCCGGCTTCGCGCGTGCCTAGAGTTCCACCAATGTCGACGGTTGTTCTTTTCTGCTGCACCGCCTCGAGCACTGAGGTTTCGATCTTCCGTGCCTCGCTTGGCATTCCCAGATGAGTCAGCATCAAGGCCGCTGTGAGAATCGCGCCGAACGGGTTCGCGATGTTCTTGCCTGCGATCGGCGGCGCTGAACCATGTACTGGCTCGAACATCGAAGTATGTCCGGGACGCAAATTGCCGCTGGCGGCCATTCCGAGGCCGCCTTGCAATCCGGCGGCTAGGTCGGTGAGGATGTCACCGAACATGTTGTTGGTGACGATCACGTCGAAGGCCCGTGGGTCGCGCACCATCTGCATGGCGAGCGCGTCGACGTACATATGTTGGGTTTCGATCTGAGGATATTCGGCAGCAACGTCTTTGAACGTGCGCTGCCAGAGGCCGCCAGCGTGGGTCATGGCATTTGACTTGTCGGACATCAGCACCCGGCGGCGAGGCGAGCCGTCGAGCTTCTTATTGTTGCTGCAGTATTCAAAGGCGTAGCGGATGACACGTTCAACCCCCTTGCGGGTGTTGATGTCTTCCTGGGTGGCAACTTCGTCTGGGGTTCCCTTTTTGAAAACGCCGCCGAGATCGCCGTAGACGCCCTCGGTGTTTTCTCGAATCACCACAAAATCCACGTCTTTCGGTTCGATGCCTTTGAGCGGGCACAACGATGGATCCATCAATCGCACGGGGCGGACGTTGGCGTAGAGGTCCATCTGGGTACGCATCCCCAGGAGAATTTCTTTGGCGTGAATATTCGAAGGCACGCGCGGATCGCCGAAAGCGCCGACCAGAATCGCGTCGAAATCTCGGGCCAACGTCGCAAAGCCGTCGGGAGGAACCGTAACTTTGTCGGCCAGATAGCGATCGGCTCCCCAGTCGAACGGAGTCAACTCGATCGCGGCTCCCGCGGCCTGCATGGCGAGAACGGCCTGGGGAATGACTTCTTTTCCAATGCCGTCACCGGCGATCACGGCGATGCGTTTTTTGGCACCCACGTCCGCAACGTTAGCACAGGCTTGAACAGTTCATAAACCTGTTACCCCGCGGTTTTAACAAAAACCCACCGCACGCGTGGGGCCTGTCTTGCGACGTTTGGCTCGCTCGAGTCATCTGCTGATTGTGAGGGTAACTACTTTGCTTCGCTATAATCAGAGTTGATAGCGATGTGTGCACATATGGCTTCCTCTACTTTGCCGGGCGCTAATTCGAGTGAGCAGACACACGAGATTTCCGCGTCTGACTCCGGCAATGTTCGCGCCGAGTTTCAGGCGTTGTTTTCGAAGTGCGGCTTCTACGATCTCGGTTGGCGCTCAAAAATCACGGTAACCGGCGGAGATCGGGTTCGCTGGATGAACGGCATGGTCACCAATAACATCCGCGATCTGGCTGTAGGTCATGGGGTGTACTCGTTCCTGTTGAATGCGCAGGGCCGGATTCAGGGAGACCTCTACGTTTTCCAGCGCGGAGATTCGTTGCTCGTCGACGTTGAACAGGCACAGCGCGAGAAGATATTGCAGTTGTTCGATCGCTACATCATCGCCGACGACGTGGAGATCGCCGACATCAGCGACAAGCTCACGGCAGTTGGCCTGACGGGGCCCGAGTCGCGTCTTGTTCTGGAGCGCGCTGGAATCCCGGTTGCCGAACTTGGGCACCTGCAATTTGCTGAGGCTTCATGGCAAGGGAATTCCGTCACGCTGTTGCGGTCGGGCGAAGAGGCGGATGAGTCGTGGCAGGTCTGGATTGCTCCGGAGCACGCGAGTGATTTACGGAATGCTTTGATGCAGGCGGGCGCGGCGCCGATAGGTGCTGCGGCGCTGGATCTGTTCCGTATCGCTCGCGGTATTCCCCAGTTTGGCATGGACATTCGGGATCGCGATCTGCCACAGGAAACCGGACAGACGCGCGCATTGAATTTCACTAAGGGATGCTATCTCGGTCAGGAGATCGTAGAACGAATCCGCTCGCGCGGTGCGGTTCACCGACAGTTCACGGCGTTCACGGTCGAGGGCGCCCTGCCGGAACCGGGAATGAAGATTGTCGCGTCAGTCGGCGAAGAGAAAGAGGCTGAACCGAAAGAGGTCGGAGAGATTACGAGTAGCGCGATTCTTCCTACTGCCGGTGGTGAACGACCGGTGGCACTCGGCTATCTTCGGCGCGAGGCTGCAGAAAAAGATTTGCGTGCAGGAGCGTCCAGAATTAAGCCAGCATTGCTGCCCCTTGCCTGAATTTTAGCTGGCCCGATTTTCAGCGAGACCTTCAGGTAAACAGAATTTCTAGAAAACGAGAGTCAGGTAAATCCTATGGCCCAAAAAAGAAGAGAAGAAAGCGAATTCAAAGTAAGCGATCGGCGTCTTTTCACCACTGAGGGAGAACTGCGCGATTCTACCGAGGAGCAAGTTACATCATCCGTAACAGCGACGGCAACCTTACCCTCGCCGGTCGATACCTCCGTTGCACCGCCAGCCGTTTCGGCTCCACTGGAAGCTCCTGCGGCAGCCTCGACTACGGTCCCGGCGCCGGGTTCTGAATCCGACATCCCCGAACCACCTACCGCATCCGAGCAGAAGGTGCAGCACGATGCTTACAAACAATCCTCGCGCGAATTGGATGCACAAGTTGAATTGGGAGGGCATTCAGCGAAGGAACTTGAGATGAGTTTCGAACGCTTCATGGCGTCGCTGTACATGACCGCGATGATGCAGCTCGGCATGATGCACGAGCAGGGTGGACAGCCTGGAGTCGACTTGATTGGCGCGCGGCAAACCATCGACACGCTCGGAATGATCTCCGAAAAAACCAAGGGCAACCTCACGCCGAAAGAGCAAGGGTTTCTGCAAAATTGTCTGTATGAATTGCGGATGGCCTATGTCGAAGTGACCAATGCGTTGGCGCGTCCTCCGCAGGCTCCTGGGCCCATTACGGGTACCAACGGCTGATGCAGGCGACTCTGACGGTATTAGGCAGTGGAACATCGATGGGAGTGCCGACCATCGGATGCAACTGCGCCGTCTGCCGATCGACCGACCCACACGACCGCCGTACTCGTCCCTCGGTGATGATCAGTTACGCCGACCGTAATGTACTGATCGACACGACTCCCGATTTTCGCGAACAGATGTTACGTGAGGGCATTAAGCGGCTTGATGCAGTGTTCTACACCCACACTCACGCGGACCACATTCTTGGAATTGATGATCTTCGGCCGCTGAGTTATAAGCATCGGCCGGGCAAGCTCCCTCTTTATGCCGCGCCACAGGCGTGCGACTTTCTTCGCGGCATGTTTCGCTACATTTTTGAGCCTGCTCATCAACTTGGCGGAGTGCCACAGGTCGATCTGCACCCGGTGGATGGTCCCGTGGAAATTTTCGGTGCGCGCTTCGAGCCGTTGACGGTGATTCATGGGGAGGTTCCGATTCTTGGTTTTCGTTTTGGATCGGCGGCTTATCTTACTGACCACAGCGAGGTTCCTGCAGGGACGCTGGAGAAACTTCGCGGTCTGGACATCTTGTTTCTGGACGCGCTACGACACCAGCCGCATCCCACGCATTCGACAGTAGAGCGTTCGCTCAAGGTCGTGGAAGAAGTGAAGCCGAGGCGCACATTTTTTACGCATATTTGCCACGATCTATCGCACGAAGCGACGAATGCTACGTTGCCGGCGGGAGTGCAGCTGGCATACGACGGGATGAAACTGGAATTTGAGATCTGATTAAGATGTTGACCTTCCACCATCTCGACGACGTGCCCGGCGCCTTCGGGCCGACTTTTGTCAGTGTTGGAAATTTTGACGGGGTACATCGGGCTCACCGGCACGTGATTGATGAGATCGTGCGGCGCGCGCGGTCGGCGAAGGCGCGATCGGTGGTGGTTACGTTTGAGCCGCATCCCACGCGCATTCTGCGTCCCGATCACGATTTGAAGTTGCTGACTCCGCTGCCGGAAAAGCTTCAGCTTCTGGGAGGTACCGGCGTCGATGCGGTTTTGCTGCTTCCCTTTTCGCGCGACCTTTCGCTGATGACGCCGCATGAGTTCGCCCACGACATTCTGAAGAAGCGCCTGCAGGCGCGTGAAGTTCATGAGGGGTACAACTTCCACTTCGGGCACAAAGCGGCGGGCGACATTCATAAGTTGCGCGAACTCGGTAAAGAAATGGGCTTCGAAGTACACGACAATCCCGAGATGCGCCTGCGGGGAGAAAACGTTTCGAGCAGCCACATTCGCAAGTTGCTGTCGGAAGGCCAGGTAAGCCGAGCGCGTCATTTGCTGGCGCGGCCATTCAGCATTCTCTCCACTCCGGGGCGCGGGCGCGGCTATGGGTCGAAGTACACCGTGCCGACAATCAATTTGGCGCGCTACGAAGAACTCGTGCCCAAGGACGGCGTGTACATCACGCGCACTCGCGTCGGTGACGAATGCTTTGACTCCGTGACGAATGTTGGCAAGCGGCCTACTTTCGGGGCCGATTCTTTTGCGATCGAGTCTCATCTGCTGAATTTTCATCCGCTGGAGCTATCGGCGGAGACGCAAGTCGAGGTTTATTTTCTCGAGCGGCTGCGCGACGAAATCAAATTTCCTTCAGTCGAAGCGCTGAAAGACCAGATTGGGCGGGATGTACGGAAAGCGCAGCGCTTCTTCCGTCTGCTGCAATAGCGGATGCCGATGGCTCAGCACACCCGCTGATACAATTCCTCCCTCCGCATGCCCATCGGCCCCATCCGACTGCTGAAGCAAGCGAACTCCGCGCAGCGCAGTACTTTGCTCGCTGCCTCTCTGGGATGGATGCTCGACGCCTTCGACGCCATGCTTTACGCGCTCGTTTTGACGTACGTGATGCGCGATCTCGGCATGTCGAAAGCTATCTCTGGCCTTCTCTATACGCTGACGCTGCTGGCTTCCGGAATCGGAGGCGTTTTTTTCGGGTTTCTTGCGGATCGCATCGGACGCAAACGCGCGCTGATGCTCAGCATCCTGACTTATTCGGTCTGCTCGTTCGCTTCGGGCCTTTCGACGACGGTCCTCATGCTAGCTGTGTTTCGGTTCATCCTCGGACTGGGGATGGGGGGAGAATGGAACACGGGCGCGACCTTGGTGGCGGAGACCTGGCCCGATGAATTACGCGCGAAGGCGCTTTCGGTGGTGCAGAGTTCCTGGGCGATCGGATATGCACTGGCGGCGCTGGTGGCTGGCATCGTTCTGCGTTACGCGAATTGGCGAATGGTGTTCTTCGTTGGAATTCTGCCGGCAATCGTTACGCTCTGGATTCAGAACCGCGTGCCGGAATCGGGGATGTGGTTAGAGCACGAGAAACAAAGCGTCGCTGTTGTCGGTGTTGTGTCCGACAACTCTTTTTTTGCTATTTTTCGCCGGCCCTATGGAAAGAGCACGATTGCGCTTCTCCTGCTCAACTTCTTCGGACTGTTCGGCTGGTGGGGTCTTTTCACCTGGATTCCTCCTTATCTATCGCTGCCCGTCGTACAAGGAGGGCGCGGCTTCGGACTGATGGGCACGACGACTCTTCTCATCGTGCTTAACCTGTTTGGCATGTTCCCTGGCTATTTGAGTTTCGGGTGGGTGGCCGATCACCTAGGGCGGCGAAAATCTTTTGTGGTCTACCTTTTCGCGGCTGCTGTTCTAGTGCCTCTGTATGCCGTGGCGCGTTCAGCGGTTGCACTATTGGTAGTCGGTGCGATCCTCGCGTTTTTTGCTACAGGATTCTTTTCTGGCTCGGGAATTATTGGTAGCGAAATTTTTCCAACGCGATTGCGCGCGCGCGCTTTGGGACTTACTTACAATGGCGCCCGTACGCTGAGTTCAGTTGCTCCATATGTGATTGGGCGAGTTGGGCAGACCAAGGGGTTGAGTTGGGCCTTCTTCTTGTGTGGGACTAGCTTTTTGCTGGCTGGCTGTATGGCTATGCTTTTGCCGGAGACTCGGGGGAAGAAGTTGGAATGAACGGCGTCGTTTGTCGTTCCCTCGGTCGCGCTGCCTTACCTCGACAGTTGTAGGGTTGGGGCGAGACGCTGGCCGCCGCACTGCGCTTTCACTCGATTGGCTCTACAAGCAACTCATCGCCTCTTGCTCGTTCTGGTAGCTGGATGAGGACGATTGCGATGAGCACTAGCACGATTCCCGCGGTTTGCATCGGGCGGACGAGCTCTCCTAAAGCCAGTGCGGTAAGTACTATGCTGAAGACTGGTTCGAGGCAACTGACTATGATCGCTCGGGTTGGTTCCAAGTATTGCAGACCGGCAAAATAACAGGAAAATGGTCCCAGCACTGAGACCAGCGAAAATACGAGCATGAATGCCCACTGCCTTCGGTCATAGTGCGCTGCCAGAATCTTCCAGGGCGGATTCACACATAGCCAGAAGCTCGAGGTTCCTACCAACACCCACAGCAGGACTTTCCAGCGGTCGTAGCGAACCAAAACTCTGTGTCCACCAACGTTGTAGAACGCGAAGGAGAATGCGGCTAACAAGGCGGCGCTCACTCCCAGAACGTCCATGCGAAAGTGCCCGGAGCCGATAAGGCCTACCGCTAGCGCGCAGCCGCCAACCGCCAACGCGACGGCGGAAGTTCTGCGCAATGATGGCCGTTCGCGTTCCCGGATCGCTATGTACACCAGCACCCATACCGGAGCCGTATATTGTAGGATTATGGCAGTAGCGACATTGGTTCGTTGGATGGCTACGTAGTAGAAGTAGTTCGAAACGGCGACTCCAAAAATCCCCAAGACGATGAAACGCACCAAGTCACGTGCGGGAACGCGGAGGGCGGATGCTCCCCGGCGCGCCAGCAGCACGGGCAACAGCACGGCCAGAGACAAGGTTGCGCGGCTTTGCGAAAGAATCAGTGGATCGATGTTGTCGAGTGCTACGCCGCCCGGCAGCAGGTGTCCGGTAAACGCTGCCCGACCTAGCGTCGCGGATACTCCCCAGAGGAAGGCTGCGCTCCCGATGTACAGGTAGCCGAGCAGCGGACGGGGAGCAGACTCAGCACTCACGCAAGGTGCTCGATGGTGTAGGTGATTTTCGCCGTTTTCTCGAGCATCGCAGAAACCGAGCAGTACTTTTCTTTCGAAAGGCGCACCGCGTCAGCCATAGACTTTTCGGAAACCGCCCCATGAACGCGATACGTCAGATGGATCGAGGTGTAAACGGAGGGATAGCCGTCCGCTCGTTCGCCTTTTGCTGAGACTTCGATGCCTGTGAATGGCTCGCGCTTTTTGCGGAGAATACCGACTACGTCGGAGGCCGTGCAACCGCACAAAGCCAGTAACACCAACTCCATGGGACTGTTCGCGGTCTTTTCAGCGCCAGCGTCCACCACTATCGAGTGCCGCGAGCTTGCTAAGCCTACGAATCGGTCCTGGTCGGTCCAGCGCAATGAGGCTTCGATCATTTGTCCCTTTCGTTTGCGGCCGTCGTGTTCGCTATGGTCGATTACGCTATCGCCGGTTATCTGTTACAGGTTCGGGATGAATCAGGACGCGAAACAATTCCGGCGCGTCGTGTTTGAAGCGAATCTCCAGCGACGTCTGAACATCATGAACCCGCGAAAGCGGCATATCGTCTGGCAGCGTACAGTGGCAGGAAACATAGAGCCGGCCGCCTACCTTCTTAAATTGGAAATCATGCACGTCAACGACTTCGGGAAATTCTTTCACAATTGCCTTGAGGCGTTGCTCAAGTTTTGGCTCGCGGACAATCTCCTCTCCCGTTTCGATGGTGGCCGGTTCGCTCTCGATATGCGTGAGGATGGTTGCGATTTCCGGAACCTCTGTTCGCATCTCGCCTTCCAGGCGGGTGACTTCATCGTGTGCGTGCTTCATGCTGAGCCGCTCGTCGAGCTCTAGATGCTGCTCCACATGCAGTTGCCCGTTCAAGGCTTGCACGCTGATGTCATGGACGTTAAGGTTATGGCGCGTGGCTACAGCACGGATACGATCGAAGATATTTTCTGTTCGTCCGGCTCGCGGGATGGTGTGGACCATCACGTCGGCGTTGGGAAGAACCTCGCGCACGCGTGCTCTTACCGCATCCGAAACCTGCTCTGAGCGTTGAAAGGTGAAATTACGTTCCAGGCCCACGGAAACGTCCGCGAAATAGCCGTTGCCGGCTTTCCTGAAGCGCACCCATTCCACTTCCAGGACGCCATCGACTGTCCTGAGCCGATCGAGGATCTGGCTGCGTACGCCGGCGGGAGCGGCATCGAGTAGCGCGTCGACGGTGCGGCGCGCGAGCCGCCAACTCACGGATACCACTACGCCCGCGACGAAGAGCGCGGCAATCGGGTCAGCCCGGCGCAGCCATTCGATCTGATAAGTCCGTCCGAGCCAAACGAGAGCCAGGCCAACTATAACAACGCTGCTTGACCAGATATCAGTGGAGAAATGAAGCGCGTCGGCTTCCAGGGCTTGACTGTCGTACTTGGAGGCGATGCGTCCCAAGGCCCGAGAACGCCAGCTGTCGACTGCGATCGACAGGAACATGACCAGAAATGCGGCCGCGCTGGGCTCAATTTCAACGCTATGAAAAAACAGCCGCTTAACGGATTCGTAGACGATCCAAACGCAAGTCAGCAGCAAGAGGGCGGTTTCGATGAAGGCTGAGAAATTTTCGAACTTGCCGTGGCCATACTGGTGATCCGCGTCGGCCGGCTTGTCCGAGACCTGCACGG
>Ga0209006_10003988_pt1 | contig 13461 bp, 11 predicted proteins | sample JacPin_JW_Ref_O2_FD_188567 | JGI IMG/M metagenome (GOLD analysis project Ga0209006, IMG submission 188567) | Forest soil microbial communities from Algoma, Ontario, Canada - Jack Pine, Ontario site 1_JW_Ref_O2 (SPAdes) (version 2) | ecosystem: Environmental > Terrestrial > Soil > Boreal... | reverse complement strand
GGCCAAGACCCGTGGCATAAAGGATGACGATGTCGCCGGGCCTAGCGGGCGAGGCCGGCGTAAGGACCGTTCCATCCACTTCGGTGGCAACGGCGTTTTGCAGGTCGAGCTGGAAAAGACCGGGAGCTGCGGCGGCCAGCGTCAGCGCGATGGCCGGGCCCGCCAGGCCGTCGATGGTCACCTGCACCACGGCAGCGCCGGCAGTCATGTTCGGAGGAACCAGGAAGTTGATCTGTATGGGAGAAACATAATACAGGTCGGCGGGATAGTGGTTGACAAATACTTCGGTTTCGCTGGCGCCGAGCACGATGGGCAGTATGCCGCCTTGAATATCGCCCGGTGTGATCGCTGCGGTGCTATAGGCCAGGTTCGCGCCGTAGATGGTGCCGAGCGTGTTGGCGGCGAGCATGCCGGATTGGTTGTCCGCCGCGTTGACAACGCTGGCCGCGTCGTAGATGGGCGCAACATGCGGCTCAGGTTTTTCCGCCCCGAGCATGCACCAGACAGACCAGAGGGCCCAAGAAAAACGAACCGATGGCATTGGCAAGTTAGTCCGGAACCGGGCGGGAAAGTCTCAGGAATATCGCGGGCGCTAATAACGTGGAATGCTTGGGTCGATCTCCAGGCTCCAACGATCGATGCCGCCAGCCATGCTTTGGCACGCATCGACGCCCTGCTCGCGCAGCCAGTGAACTACGTTCAGGCTGCGGACTCCGTGATGGCAAAACACGATGAGCGGTGTGCCGTCGGCCTGCGCGTCCAAGCGCGAGAGTTCGGCGGGAACGGCTCGCATGGGAATCAGCTCGGCGCCGGGGATGCGCGCCAGTTGGAATTCGGTGGGCTCACGGACGTCGATCAGCGCGAGCTTTTCGCCGGATTGCAAGCGCCGCTGGATTTCCTGGGGCGTGGTTTCGAGTGGTAGCGCGGTGGGGGTCATTGAAAGAGTCGCTGATCCCATACTACCGGCTTCGGCTTGGTGGCCCGCAGCTTTCGAAATCCTGGGTGCTGCTGATTGATGACGATGTTTCGCTCCATGCGGACCACGGCAGAGGGCACCACCAGGATGGTGGAGCGCTGCTCGTCGTACCATTGGTCGCCGAAGGTCCGGCTAGCTCGCTGATCGGGCGCATCCCAGCGGCGCACCTTACGCACATCTACCTCTTCGATGCTCGCCTGTTCGCCGATCAGAATCTCGATCCACGCGTGCTGCCTCGGCATCCGCCCAATGTTCGCGTTCACCAACACTTCCAGCATCGCACCGGCGTAGGTTTGGGCAGCGTAGATCACACGCCGGCCTGGCGAATTCCAGCGCCCTCCGAAAGCGGCGGCTCCTTCACCATCGAAAATCTTGTGGCGGCGATCGGCGATGCGATAGGCTCGCCATGGCGCCGCTTTCAAGTGCCCGCTAGGCCGGGAGGCCATGAAAGATCTGGCCGAGAAGCTCCTCCACTTGGCGGGCGCCAAGCTCGGTCATCGCGGCGTCAACGGGAGTCTTGTGCCGAAGCGCAGGGTGCGGAGTGGTAAGAAACCGGCGCGCCTCCTCGCGATCATCCCACACATATTCGGCGTTAGCCATCACTCTGGCGATGCGCTCCGTGCGTTCGCTTTCGGCTGCGCTCAACCTGTCCCGCCTGCGCTTGAAGGTGGCTTCGGGGACGATTCGATTCATGAGCAGCCGTTGTTCGATCTTGCCGGGGAAGATCCGGCTAGCTGTTTGCCTTAGCGCGGTTTTCGGTAAACCTTGCGCGACTGCGTCATTGAGCGCAGCCAGCGATTCCAGACGGCGGCGCAAAACAGGCTGGCCGCCCAGTACGTCGGCGATGTGGCTGACCGCGACCATGGCTGGTATCATTGTAGCCCTCTTTGGGTATCAGATGATACGAGTCCGCAAAGCGAACTACTTGGCTGGTGGATGCGGGTCGCGCGTCATCTGAAAATCGTGTGTACCGCCGGGGTCCACAAACTCCATCGTTACGTTATTGCCGACATTTTCGATCGAGCGGTAGGTCCAATCGATATAAGGTATCGGTGCTCGCGTATCGCCGGTGGAATGATCGTCGATTTCGTCGGGCGGCCCGAACCTGATGTAGATGCGGCCGAGGTCCGTTTTCCAGCCGGCTTTGCCGGTTGCCGTTGGAAAATGCAGGTTTGCATAGGCAATGCGCCGGTAGTGCTCGTCCTTGAACTCGTTTTCAGGAGTGCCGGGAGTGGGGTCGCGGCGCAGCCAGAATTGTTCGACGAACTCGGCGCGCTCGGAATCGGTCTGAAGACGCTGGAAGGCGTCACGCTCGTCGGGCAGGATGATGTAAGCCACATCCTCTTGCAGCCACCTGGTGTACGGCGACACCTCGCTGGGCGGCTTCGGCGATGGCGCGGCTTGCCACGCGGTGAGCCCGGCGGCAGCAGCGATCATCAGAATTCCGGCGGAGACAAAAGGAGTCAAACCGGAACTGGGACCTTGGGCGGGAATGAGCAGACGGCGAATTCGATTCACGAGATTTCCTCCTGTAGCGGCCAGGGCGGTTTCCGATGCGCCCCACCGGCATTGTTCCAAAGCGGCCAGCGCCACGGCGTATTCGCGCGCGTCGCCACTCAGGGCAACCGCCAAATCGTCGCAGCAGTGTTCGCGTTCCGTGCGGATCACTCCGGAGATCCACCAGACCACCGGGTGATAAAATAACAAGCTTTCCACCGACGTTTGCAGCATGTTGATGAGATAGTCGTAGCGGCGGATGTGCGCCAGCTCATGCAATAGGATGGACTCGATCTGCGCGGCGGGCAAACCGGTGAGCAGGCCGACCGGCATAAGGATCACGGGACGCAGGTGGCCCATCACGACCGGAACCGTTGCCAGACAGGATTCGAGCAGCGCAACCGGTCGCGAGAGCCGGAGGCGGCGGGACAATACACTCAAACGTTTCTGCCAGAAATCGGGCGCGGCACAGACGCCGCTGCGGCGCAGACGCAGAGTCATGGCCCAGCCGATCAGATGGCGCAGATAAAAGACGACGACGCCGGCCATCCAGAAGGGGACCAGCCATGGAAGGAGGTCCGCAATACGGCGCAGTGGCGCGTCGGGAAGATCGGATAGGGCAACGTCGTTGTTCCAGGGGAGCGCCATTGCGGTTTTCGCGGAGCTTTCAGCCAAGTGCCGCGGCGCCAGGCGCAGCAAGGTGACCGCGAAGCACAAAAGTATGGCGCACATCGCGAGACACGCGGCGATGTAACGGGCGCGTGCGGAGCGCGTCATCGCCAGAGTGATCGCAAGGACGACGGCAACCATCGCGCCTTCCCAAAGGGAATGAAACAGGGCCCATCCGAGGGCGCTTGCGAGCGGAGTTTGCAGCCAGCTTTCCAGGTGCATCATTTGGCCCCCTTTTCGAATTCATCCAGCAACTTGCGCAGTTCAGCCAATTCCTGTTTCGACGCCTTGCGGGAGGACAGGGCGCCCATCAGGAGATTGGCTGCCGAGCCGCCGAAGGCCCGCTGTAACAGGTCGCCCGCCAAACGTTGTTGCGTCCATTCGCGAGGCTGCGCGGCCTCATAAATATGAGCGCGCTGTTTCTCGTTTCGACGCACCAGACCCTTGTCCGCCATGATCTGGAGGAACTTCAGAACGGTGCTGTACTGAGCGGGTTTGAGCTGGCTGATCCTTTCGTGGATCTGGCGGACAGTGCTGGGGCCGAGACTCCACAGGACGGTGAGGATCTCGAGTTCCGCTTCGGTGGGCCGGGGTAGCTGGCGCGACATACGAAGACTTTACTACGAAGGATTTACTATGTCAACAGGAAAGATGAGGAGCTGCTATTCGTGCCGTAGAGCGATCACGGGATCCACGCGCATGGCGCGGCGCGCCGGGATCAGGCAGCCGAGCGTGGCGGAGAAAATCAAAGCGGCAGATGCGACCATCAGCGTGATCGGGTCGGAAGGTGAAATCTGGACGAGTTCCGCTTTGAGCAGACGATTAACAGCCAGCGACGCGGCCAGTCCGATGGCCAGGCCAATTCCCAGTGGAAGCATTCCCTGGCTGAAAACAAGCTTGCGAATATCTCGCGCCGTAGCGCCGATCGCCATCCGGATTCCGATTTCCTGGGTGCGCTGGCTCACTGAGTAGGCAATGACGGTGTACAGGCCGATGGAAGCCAGCAGAAGCGCGATCCCGGCAAAAATGAGGAACAGAACTCCGTAGAATCGGTTATCCGAATATCTCTCCCAATAACTCGAAGCGAAAGGGCCATAAACGGGCAGGTCGGAATCCAGCCCCTGGACTCCACGCCGAAAAGCGGTTGCGAGATTTTCGGGAGCGATGCGAGTTCGCATGATCACGGACATGCCCGGTCCCGGTTTCTGCCGAAAGGGCAGGTAAACCAAAGGATCGAACTGCTGGTGAGTGGCATCGTTCTGAATGATGTTGGACGCCACGCCAACCACGGTGAGCCAGGGCCCCGGCGTGTTTCCATCGAAGAACCGAAGACGCTTGCGGAGGGCATTTTCTCCTGGCCAATATTTGTTCACGAACCGCTGGTTCACGATAGCTACCGGAATTCCCGAAGGTCCGTCGGCGTCGTTGAACTCGCGCCCTGCGAACACGGCCGCTCCGAGCGCCTGGAAGTAACCCGAGCCGATTACCAGGACCGACATTTTAGGATGGAGCACGCTGTCGGCTTCCGGCGTGTCGGCCAGCTGGTACGGAATGTGGCGCGAGCCGCCGGTGGGAAGAGAGTCGGCGATGGTTATAGCTTCCGCCCCGGGGACTGCTTCCAGACGCGTTTTCAGACGGTCGTAGAACGAAATCTGCATCTCCGCGCTGGGATACCTGGCGGGAGGCAGCCCCATCTGGGCCATGAGGAGGTGGTCTGTTTTGACGCCCACATCCGCGGTGTGGACCTTGAGAAAGCTCCGAATCATCACGCCGGCGCCCGCCAGCAAAACAACGGCGAGCGCCATTTCGCCGATCACCAGCAGCGCCGAGAGATGCTTGGTGCGCCCTCCGCCGGTGGCGCCGCGACCGCCATCCTTCAACGTGGCGTTGACGTCCAGCCCGGAGAGCCGGAGCGCGGGCGCCAGCCCGAACAATAATCCGGTACCGATGGAAATCGCGATGAGATATCCGAGAACGCGATTGTCCATGCTGTAGTCGATGATCAGCCAGGACGACTTCTGCGCCATGGCGAGCCGATAGGCGTGCACACCCCATTCGGCAATCCACCAACCGAGAAAGCCGCCCAGCCCCGACAGCATTACGCTCTCGATGAGGAGCTGCCGGATGATCCTCCAGCGCCCCGCGCCTAGAGCGATGCGGACGGAAATCTCGCGGGACCGGCCGATGGCGCGAGCCAGCATGAGATTCGCCAGATTGGCGCAGGCGATCAGGAGCACAAAACCAACCGCGCCCCACATGGAGCCGTACAACAGAGTGGCATTCGGACCTATGAAGAACTCGTGGAAATTCTGCACGCTGAGATGCCACCGCCGGTCCGTAACCGGGTAGGTGGTTTCCAGCCGTTTGATGATGGTTTCCACTTCGGCGCGGGCGCTTGGGAATGTGACGCCCGCGGCCAGGCGGCCGAAGGCGAACCAGGTGTCGGTGTTATTTCTGTCTTTAACTTTCGCGGTCTTGACCAGCGGAACCCACATCTCTTGGTTTTGCGGGAAGGAAAACCCTTGCGTCATGAGCCCGATGATGGTGGTTGGCTCGCCATTCATGCGCACGGTGCGGCCGATGATCGTTGGATCTTTTCCGTAGCGGCTTTGCCAGAAGGCGTAGCTCAAGATGGCAACTGGAGCGGCGCCGGGGATCTCGTCGGAGGCCATAAAGTCCCGCCCCATGATGGGATGCTGGCCAACCAAACGGAATGTGTCGGCGCTGACCTCGGTCACGTTGATGTTCTCGGTGAAGCCGCTGTTGTCGCCGAGAATTTTCCCGATGCCGTGAACGACCCCCATCCCCTGGAACGATTTCGACTGCGAGCGGATGTCCTCAAAATCGGGATACGAGACGCAGCAGCCCCCGTTACTGACATAGAGCAGGCGATCGTTCCGCTCCACCAATGGGAATCCTTTGAAGAGGACCGCGTTCGTTACGGTGAAGACCGTGGCGTTGACCCCGATGCCAAGGGCCAGCGTGGTTACGGCTACCGTGGTGAAGCCCGGGTTCTTCACCAGAGTCCGAAAAGCTAAGCGCACGTCGCTCGGGAAAGACATCGGTGTTGAGGCGTTTGAGAGCCGAGCCGGAGTTACTCCGCGATTGCTATCTGCATAAAAATGGCGGGAAAGGTCTTTACAAGCATATCCGGGCTGGTATACGCTGTTTCCGGGGCGAACTCATCACCCCACCCAATTTCACGAGAAAGGAGGCCCAAATGACTGACGGTGGCAGTACTAGCCGGCGCGAACAGCGGATGGATACCGAGTCAGCAGAGCCTCCGTCTCTGACCGGCTCTTCTCTGCTTCGATAGCGTTCGCTATCCGCGCTCTCTCTGGACTTGCAAACGTTGGTGGCTTGTCATGGGGTATCAGTGTGCCTCAGCAGCAACGAAAGGAAAGGAGGTGAGACAAATGCGGATGAAAACAGTCAAAGCGGTTCGCGCCGCGGCAAATTGCGTTCGGATATTGCTCGAAGTACGTTTGCCGATGGGCGCGTCGTATGGGCTCCGCACCCGTTGAGGGAGACCGGGCGAATCCGGCTTGGGCGCTCGCCGGCCGGATTCCTCTTACGCTTGGATTTCTACCAGCAGAAGGTTTGCTCAGACTATTCGCGCCAGCCGAAACAACCGAAGTAAAGTGTGAAGGTGATGTACAAGCGGGTGGGACGATCGCGAGAGGCGATGGTCATCAAGAAATTCTTTGAAAAACTAGCAGAAGCCGCAGTAGAATAAAGACCTAGCGGGGGAACAAAGTGGCGCGGCGGCCTGTATGTACTGCGCCGCGCCAGAATCAGAGGAGGAGAAGGTAGATGACTCACGCTTCTCTGTGTAAGAGGACGCACAAAAACGGCATGAGGTTCCAAGGTTCGGGTGCGTTCTGCATCCTCGCTCTTCTGTTTCTCGCTGCTGGAAACATGCTTGCTCAGTCGGCGGGCCCGACCGTCACTACCTCGTCACTGCCCAACGGCGTCGCGGGCCAGCCTTATCTCACGTCGCAGCAAACAACGGTTCAGCTACAGGCTTCAGGCGGCACTGGCGCTCCTTACACTTGGAGTTATTACAGCTTTAGTTCAGGGAACACGGATGGGCTGTCATTCAATTCGAACGGGACCATTACAGGAAGTCCGAGCACAGTGGGAACGCTATCCTTCCTGGTGCAGGCGTTTGATTCAACAAACGAAGCCAGTAATTACGCCAGCCTTTCGATAACGGTGACAGGATCGGCGGCGCTGGCCATCACTACCACGTCACTGCCGGCGGCCACGCTCGGCGTGCCATATTCTGTGCAACTTCAGTCCACGGGCGGGACCGGAGTGGTTAGCTGGACCCTGCAATGTCCCGATTGCGGCGCACGGCCGGGCACTTCGGCCAACCGAAGTAGAGGCTCCATCCGGCCGCTGGGTGGCCTGCAGTTGCCCGCCGGACTTACTCTGAGCCCAAGTGGACTGATCAGCGGTACGCCAACCGCTCTAGGCACATCCTCGTTCACCGTATATGCAGAAGACCAGGATGACGATGTGGCGCGCGAAGCGCTCAATATCAACGTCGCGCCTTGCGTACCGAGTGTTGGTCCAGCCTCTCCACTGCCACCGGGAGAGGTGGGCATTGCTTATTCTCAAATCACCTTTACCATCGCCGGTTGTCCTGGATCGACCTACGCGTTTTCAGAGCAGTCCCTGAATCCGTTCGGTTCGAATACTTTCCCTCCAGGTCTCGACCTGACCAACGCGGGCGTTTTGAAAGGAACACCCTCCGCCGCCGGAGCCTTCGGCTTTTACATCATTCTGACTGACCAAAACGGCCAGCAGACTCAGTTTCAATACAGCATCACTCTCGACCCTCCGCCCACCATTACTACCAGTTCGCCGTTGCCGAACGGCCCGGTGGGCGTGCCGTACTCTCAACAGATCGTGGCCAGCGGTGGTGTTCCGCCCTACACCTTTTCTATGAACGCCAATCCGCCCGGGATTACCATCAGTCCCAGTGGCGTACTGAATGGCACTCCCACCACCGCCGGAACATTCAACTTCAACATTGGCGTGACCGACAAGTTGCGCGGCCAGACAGTGACCCCCTTCCAGGTGACGTTCGCTACGGCGATTTCGCAACTTCAGGTAGCGCCTCTGAGTCTTACCTTCAATGCGAATTTGAGCGGCAATGCTCCGCCCACCCAAGCGATCAGCGTGGTGCCGGTTAATGGGGCGACACCCCCGGTAAATTACCACCTGGTGGTTGATGATGGACAGAGCAATACGCCGGCGCCTGCGTGGATCACCGTCACTCCCACCACTGGAGTGGCCCCCGTCGGACTGGTGGTCAGCGTTAATCAAGGCACCCTGCCAGTGGGCACCTATCTGGCTCGTATTCAGGTTTTGGATAGTAACGGATTTGCTACCGACATCCCGGTTACGCTGAATGTCACAAGCGTCGCTCAGCAAATTACGGTGGCTCCGGCCCTATTGAATTTTGCCGCCCGATCGGCTACGCCGGGGAATCTCATCGAACAGCTGGTGGTATCGAATAGCGGCGCCGGGGCGCTGGCCTTCACCGCTGCCTCGGTAAACCATAGCTCCTGGATCTCAAGCGTAACGGCCGGTTCCAGCAGCACCACGCAGAATGCACCCGTCTTCGTTCAAGTTCAAGTGAATACAACTGGGTTGCAAGTGGGCGCCTACAACGACGCGATCCTGGTTTCGTCGTCCGCGGGCAATATTCAGGTACCGGTGTCGCTTTTTGTTGCGGCCAGCGGCCCCATCCTGGCTGTGGATACCACTGGTGTCTTGTTCCAATCCATTGAGGGCGCCCCGTCCACGGTTACACAAACCGTCAAGATCCTGAATCTGGGCGATCCCACCTCCACAGTGAATTGGACCGCCAGCCTGGTCAACGGATCCAACTGGCTGGATTTGGTTTCTTCTAGCGGAACCGCCAGCAGCTCCTCCGAGGGCGCTCTCACCCTATCGCTCGCTGCGAACGATCCGCAACTGACGGCCGGCCCCTACTACGCGCTTATCAAGATTACCGATTCCAATTCGCAGAATTCCCCGCAATATGTCACTGCGGTGCTGAACGTGGAACCGAGCACGGCGGCTCCGTCGCCCTCTCTGGCTCCCGTCGGCTTGTTCTTTACCACGCCTTTCGGGGGATCGGCGCCGGCTGCTCAGCAAGTCCAGGTCAATACCAGCAGCACCGCGCCGGTATCCTTCACCGCAGCGGTGTCCACGTTCGGCAACAGCAACTGGCTGAGCGTGACTCCCGCCTCAGGCACTGCCAGCGGACAAGCGTCCAGCCCCATCTCGGTAGCGGCGAATCCGACCGGCCTTGGCGCGGGCGTCTATTCGGGAGAAGTAACCGTATCCATCGGTTCATTGATCCAATCGGTGAACGTCACGTTCGTGGTGCAGCCGACCAGTTCTTCGAACGCCGTCTCGCGCTTCAAACCCGAAGCGGCCAGTTGCTCCGCGAGCAAACTGGCGATCACTGAAACCGGCCTGGCTAATAACTTCGCGGTTCCCGCCGGATGGCCCGCTACTTTGATTGTCCAGCTGAACGACGATTGCGCCTCGCCGGTCACTAATGGCAACGTGGTGGCGAGTTTCTCCAACGGCGACGCGCCGCTCAATTTAGCCGGTGACTCACTTGGCAATTACTCGGCCACCTGGCAGCCCGGAGGCGTGAATGCCAACATGGTAGTCACCCTCAACGCCAGCGCCGCCAGTTTGCAGCCCGCCACGGCCCAGCTCTACGGCGGAATCGCGCCGAACCAGACGCCACCTCCGACGCTTGCTCCCGGCGGAACGCTCAACAACCTGAACCCGGTGGTGGGAGCGCCTTTGTCGCCCGGAACCATCGCTCAGGTTTATGGCACAGGGCTGGCGCCCGCGAGCGCCTCCACCGGTCCCGCGCCGCTGCCCATCAAGTTCGGCACCACTTTCGCGCTGGTGGGCGCAACGCAGGCTCCACTCTATTCTTTGAGCAGCGGACAGATCAACATCCAGATCCCCTACGAAGTCGCGGCCAACCAACAGACCCCCATCATTCTCAGCGTGAACAACGCGCTGACGCTGCCACTGATGCTCAACATGGTTGCCGCCGCGCCCGGCGTATTGTCGGATGACAAAGGTCCCAACGGACCCAGCTTCCAGGACGGCGCGGGCATCGTGGCGCAACACTCGTCGAACGGCACGCTGGTCTCCAGCACCAGCCCCGCCGCACCCGGCGAATACCTGGTGATGTATCTGGTGGGGATGGGCCCCACCAATCCCGCGGTTGCTTCGGGAGCGGAGACGCCAACCGCGCCTCTTTCCTATGTCACCGCGCAGCCCACCGTGACGGTGGGGTCGCAGACGTCCAACATTCTGTTCGCCGGACTCACGCCCGGTTTCGTCGGCCTGTACCAGATCGACTTCCAGGTGCCGCCGGGAGCGTCTTCGGGCAACCTGGTGGTAACGGTCACGCAGAATGGCGTGGCTGCCAATTCGACTTTGCTGCCGGTTTCGAATTAACGATCTAATCGGTGAACCGCGACGGCCGGTAGGGCTCGAGTGAGCTGACTCGCGCGCCGTCCAAGATCTCGAGCGCTGCCAGTTGCCCGATCAATGGCGCAAGAGTGACGCCGCTGTGCATGGCCGCGACATACAGGTTCGGACAGCGGTCCGAAAAGCCGATAACAGGATATTCGTCTAACGGCATCACCCGATGTCCCACCGTGACGCGCTCCACCGCTACGCCGCGGATTCCCGGCAGCACCCGCGCCGCCTCCCGCAGTATTCGCTGTCCATCCTCTCCCGGTTGCGGGACCTCGCCTTTCGCCGTCCCGACACCGGCCACAATCTGGCCGCCCACTACGACGCGTCCATCCAGCTTCTGCTTGCAATGCACGCCCGGGGCCAGCACTACGCGATCGATCTGCTTGGGTTGCGGGCGCGTGTGAACCAGCACGCCCTGCGATTCTTTCAGCGGAATACTCACCTCCGCCATCTCGGCCAGCCGCTGAGTGGCCACGCCGGACGCCAGCACTACAATGTCGGCGTCAACGGATATCTCGCCCGCGCGAATCGCCGTCACCCGGCCGCTCTCCAGCTTCAACCCGTCTGCCTGAAGCGGATACTGTACTTCCCCGCCCAGTTCGCGCACCTGACGCAGCAGTGCCTTCAACGCATCCACCGGATCAACGGAGCCTTCAAACTCGGAATGACAGGCCGCGCCGAAGTCGCCAGGCGTGACGTTGGGCAACAGGCGGCGAAACTCTTCTTCATCGATCAGATGGGTGGCATAGCCCCACTCCTGATGCCTTCGCACGTTTTCCCGCAAGTCGTCCGCGGTGGAGTCCGCGGGAGCCCATGAAACGCTTCCGCCCCACTGCACCTTCAGCTCGCCGCCCAACTCGATCTCCAAGCGACGCCAGCCCGCCAGGCCCAGTTGATTCAAATCGAAGTATGGGCGCGGACGTTTCGAAAACGTAGCGTTGATCCATCCGAACGATTTCTCCGTCGCTTCCGCGCCCGGACGGACAGCCTCCACGATCAAGACGCTGGCGCCTCGCTTCACCAGGTGGTACGCGATGGACGCGCCCAGGATTCCTGCCCCGACAACAACAATACGATTTGCGTCCATGCTCGATTGGTAACACACCCGAGCGATTGACAGCACGGCCGCGTGTTACATAATCTTTACCGCGTTATCACTTTGTGCGTCTCTGGGAACACGTCGGATAAAGCAGGAGACCGTTCCTATGATCTACACATGGATATGCGTCATGGCAGCTACCATCGCCGTCAATACTATTTTCGTCTTCAGCCTGCTCACGTCGTTAACTTGGGAACAGCGCGGGATGTTCCTCTTCGCCGCCATTGTGCTGATGGGCGGCCTGTTCTTCACCATCCGGACCATGCAGCGTTTGAATAAACCCAACTGAAACGTCATGAATGCTAGAATTGAGTTCGGTCCGAATGGAACGAGCCGGCAAGTCCCTCGCCAAACTCAAGCTTTCCGACGCTATCTCACCCGACCAACTGGCGTTTGCCGCTTGGCCGGCTGCGGTGGGCAAGCGCATCGCCGTACATGCCTGCCCGAAGGCGTTGGTGCGCGGGTCCCTGGTGGTGGAAACCGACGACGCCATCTGGCAGAAGCAGCTGTTTCATCTGCGCTTCGACATTCTGGCTAAATTGACCGAGGTTCTGGGCGGCGGCATCGTCACGGACCTGGAATTTCGCATCGCTAAGGCCGTACCGCGGCGCCCGCCGCAATCGGCGCTAAGTCACGGTGAGAGCGTCCTGCCGGACGATGCCGATAGTATCGCCGACCCCGTCATGCGCATCCTATACAAGCAGGCGCGCACCAGAGAGATGAACGCCCGGGCCATAAAGAAGGCGACCGCGTGAAAATAACCGAGTCCGAGGTCCGCGATGTCGCCGACCTCGCGAATCTGAACCTGTCCGATTCCGAGATCGTTCGCCTGGCGAAGGATCTGGACGAGATCCTCACGCACATGGACGCGCTCAGCGAGATAGATACCTCGACTGTGGAGCCCATGGCCCAGGTGCTCTATCAAAGTGAAGAGACTGCCACGCTTCGCGCCGATGAAATAATCCCGCCGATCGGCAATGAAGCCGCCCTCGCCAACGCGCCGTTGGCTGGCGCCGGGTATTACAAAGTTCCCAAGGTAATCGAAAGGTGATCCCGGCACGATGAACGACGTGGCATCCCTGACGATCGAGAAAGTGCAAGCGGGGTTGGCTGCGCGAAAATTCAGCGCGCGCGCCGTTGATCCGATCGAGTATCTGGCGATCGACAGTGAACTGCTGGACATGATGATTACCTGGGACCAGACCGGAACCTACGAGGTTGCCGAACTGCAGGCACAGCTGACCGGCACCGCCGGTGACGACTGGATGACCACGCTGCTGCAGACGCAGGCCTTCCACCGCATCCCGCCGGCGAACATCCAGGCCATCTTCATGCGCATGCAGCGCGTACCGTATCTGGCCGGCGATGTGATCATCAAGCAGGGTGATGAGGGCGATTACTTCTACGTGATCGTCAAGGGCCAATGCGTGGTGACGCGCGAGACGCCGCTGAATCGCGATGGCATCAAGCTTGCCGAGCTGAGCGTCGGGGATACCTTCGGCGAAGAAGCCCTGATCGCCGAAGCCAAGCGCAACGCCACCATCACCATGCAGACCGATGGGGTGCTCATGCGGCTCGCCAAGGATGATTTCCGCGAGCTGATGAACGAGCCACTGCTGCAATGGGCCAACTATGACCAGGCCCGTGACATCGTCGCGCGCGGGGGACGCTGGTTGGATGTGCGCCT
>Ga0209006_10003987_pt1 | contig 13463 bp, 10 predicted proteins | sample JacPin_JW_Ref_O2_FD_188567 | JGI IMG/M metagenome (GOLD analysis project Ga0209006, IMG submission 188567) | Forest soil microbial communities from Algoma, Ontario, Canada - Jack Pine, Ontario site 1_JW_Ref_O2 (SPAdes) (version 2) | ecosystem: Environmental > Terrestrial > Soil > Boreal... | reverse complement strand
GGCAACCCGGAGTCGAAGCATCCCTACCGTGCCTATGCACTGTCCTTCATCCACGGGTACCAGTCCTTGGCTAGGTCGAGCCAGTGCGGATTTCGCGCCTCGATTAGTGCATTTTCTTTGCCCGCGACCAGCCCTTGAGTTGCTTCTCGCGCGCAAGGGCTCGGTGCACGTCCTCCCAGGAGGCCCAGTAGAGAAGGCGCTCGACGTTGTATTTGCTGGTGAAGCCTTCTTTTAGATGGAATTTGTGCTCGAAGACGCGCTTGTGCAGGTTGCCGGTGACGCCGACGTAAATGGTTCCCGAGGGGCTGCCCATGATGTAGACACAATAGGTGCGGGGCTCGCGGGCTATCATGTGGAAGTAGGGATGCTTCGGCTTCACATTCCTCCCGCTTCGCGTGAGGAATGTTGCGCTCAGCATGACAGGGGCGGGGGCGGACGGGATGTGATGGTCGTCACATTGCGACTGCGGATTTGTCGGATTGGGAATGTCCGGATCACTTGCACCCCCTCAACCTCGACACATCCGTGACACGGGTAGGGATGCTTCGACTCCGCAAACCTCTTCGCTATCGCGAAGAAGTTTGTTCCGCTCTGCATGACAGTGGTTTGGGGACGTAGATGCTCTGCATGACAAAGCTAGACTCTTAATTCCACAACGGTGGCTCCTCCGCCACCTTCATTCTGCGGAGGTTCGGCTACGGACTCTACGTGGGGATGCGTCTGCAAAGCTTGCCGCAGAGCTTTGCGGAGGATGCCCATGCCGCTGCCGTGGACTACGCGGACGCGCGGCAGGCCGGCCAGAAAGGCGCGGTCGACGAAGCGTTCGACTTCGCGGGTAGCATCGTCGACGGTGCGTCCGATGACGTTGATTTCGCTGGGGACGTTTGCGCCTTCGTTTTCGAGCGAGACGGAGATGCCGCTCGCGCGTGCGGCTTTCACCGGAGAATCCGCAGTGCGGACCGCGTTTGTCGGGCTGCTTAAGACTTCGGCGATGTCGTCGCGGGCGATCTTCATTTTCATCGCGCCCATTTGCACTTCGAAATACTGGTCATCGATTTTGCGCTCGATGCGCGCGGGACGGCCTGTGGACTTCAGCTTGACCGTGTCCCCTTCGTACACCAGCTTGACGACTTGCGGCTGGGCGTTGGGATCACCCTGGTCGGCGCCGGTAGAGTGCGCGACTACCGTGGAATCGAATTGTTCGCGAAATTCGCGGCGCAGTTTGGCCACGCGGCGTTCGGCATCTTTGGAGAGTTTTTGCGCGGCGGCGCGATCTTGAATGACGTTGATGGCTTCGCGGGCGTGATATTCGAAGTCACGCAGAACGCTTTCCAGCTTCTTTTCCATCTCGCGGACTTTGGCTTGCTGGTCTTTCTTGCCTTCCGCGGCGAGGTGCGCTTTCTCTTTTTCTAATTCCTGTTCTCGAGCTTTCAGGCGCAGGCGCTCGGCTTCGGCTTCTCGCAACTGGGAGTGGAGGCGGTCGAGAAATTCGCCGACGTCGCGGGCTTGCGTTCCCAGACGGGCGCGGGCGCTGTCGATAATTTCTGGATTCAAGCCGAGTCTCTTTGCAATATTGATTCCTGCGGACGCTCCGGGAAAGCCTACTTTCAATTCGTAGGTTGGTTGCAGTGTGGCTTCGTCGAATCCTACGGAGGCATTGACGACTCCGGGGGTATTCGCCGCGTAGACTTTGAGCGACGTGTGATGCGTGGAGATCACGGTCATGCATCCGATGCGGCCAAAATATTCGGCGATGGCGACGGCCAGGGCCGCGCCTTCTTCGGGATCGGTGGCCGAGCCGAGTTCGTCGAGAAGAACCAGCGAGTTGGCAGTCGCAGTGCGCGAGATGAAATCGATATTCGTGACGTGGGCGGAGAACGTGGAAAGATTTTGTTCGATGGATTGATAGTCGCCGATATCGGCGAGGACGGCGTCGAAGACGGGAAGTTCGGCGCGGTCGGCAGGGACTGGGATTCCGGATTGCGCCATCAGCGCGAAGAGGCCGACCGTTTTTAGAGTGACGGTCTTGCCACCGGTGTTGGGCCCGGTGATGATGAACTGGCGGCGGGGGGATTCGAGCTCGACGGTGACGGGGATTACATTCAAGCTCCTTAGTTTCAGGTTGCGCTCTAGTAGAGGGTGGCGAGCATTGTGCAGCAGCAGGCGGGCTTTGCCCGCTACGGACAGCCGAGGGCGGCTGTCCCCACATGATCCTGGCTGGAGCCCGGCAATTTCGCTTAGCTTTACGGCGATGCACTTGTAGTCTTCGGCGAAGCGGGCTTTGGCGAACTGGAGTTCCAGTTCACTTAGCACATCCACAGCGGCGAGAATTTCTTCCGAGCGCTCGCCGATTTGCTGCGACATCTCCACGAGGATCCGATGGATCTCGACCAGTTCTTCTTCCAGCAAGCGAACGAGTTCATTGTTCTGCTCGATGGTTTCCAAAGGTTCGACGAAGACGGTTTGGCCACTCGAACTCGCGCCATGGACTACGCCCTGCACGCGGCGTTTCTGCTCGGCTTTGACGGGGATGACAAATCTTTCGCCGCGGATAGTGATCAGTTCGTCCTGCACCGTGCCGTCATCGGCTAGGCGGCGAAGATATCCGCGCAGCGATTCCTGGATTGAGCGTCTTTGTTTTTCCATCTCGCGGCGAATGCGCGCCAGTTGCGGGGAAGCGCTGTCTTCGAGAGTTCCATCCGGCCGGGTTTTGTTGCGGAAGGATTTTAGAAATTGGGAAAAATCGGCAACGCCTCGCGAGAGTTCCGCGACCGAGAGCCATTCCGAACGCATGCTGGCGGGCGGATGCAGGGCAATTTCGCGCCACTCGGCGGCGCGGTCGACGAGGGCGATGATGTTGCGAATTTCTGTGGTCTCCAGAGCGACTCCCGCGATGCGTGCTTTTGCCACACGGCTGCGAATATCTTCCAGGCCGAAAAAATCAAACCGTCCACCGACCCGGCGGAATTCGCGGATTTCGCCGGTCAACTCTTGTTGCTGCGCGATCCAATCCCGGTCGGTGGAAGGTGCGAGAGCGGCGATTCGCGCCTGGCCCAGAGGCGAGGAGGTATATCCGCGCAGCAAAGCTCGCAGGGACTCGAATTCCAGCACCCGGGCCGAGCTGTGGAACAAGGGGTCGGTGGATGAGCTCAGCATGCGTTTTTATGTTACAGGAAGGCGCACTGCGCGAGGACACACGCAGTAGTGGCAAAATCGGATTCCTCACCCGCTCTTGCGCGCACGTTCGGAATGACAAGGGAAGACGGTGTCAGTTTACGCTTTGGCCGCTTCCGCAGCTCGCGCAGCTTCGACTCCGGCGGGAAAGCGAAGGGTGAATAGCGCGCCGCCTTCGGGATTGTTCTGGCAGCTAATCTGTCCGCCGTGATCTTGAACGACGCCATATACGGCGCTTAAACCGAGGCCCGTGCCTTTGCCGACAGCCTTGGTGGTGTAGAAAGGATCAAAGACGCGTTGCGGGTCGCGAATGCCGGGGCCGGTGTCGGCGAAGCGCAATAGGGCGTCCTTATCTTGTCTTTCCGCGGTAATTTTCAGAGAGCCGCCACCTTGTTCCTCCAGCGCGTCGATGGAGTTTTCGATAATTTCAACGAATGCCTGGAACAGCTGGTTGGCATTTCCCCGCACGCGAGGGAATCCCGGGGCGATGACAACCTCGACTCGTACATGGCTAGTGTGGTGTTGGGCTTCCAGCATCTGAGCGCCGCGCTGCAAGAGCACACCGACATCCACAAGCGCTTTTTCTCCGTGGGATTGCTGGGTAAAGCTCAGCAGGTCCAACACCAGTTCCTGAGTGCGTTGTGCCTGATTGACGATCTTACGGACCATGCCGTCCTGTTCGGGGCTCAATCCGTGCTGCGACCATAATTGTTCCGAAAATTCCATTACCGCGGCTAGGGGATGATTGATCTCGCGCGCGGCGCCGCCTAGGAGCTGCCCCAAAGACGCCAGCTTTTCTTTTTGCACCAGTTGATTCTGGAGGCGCTGTTGGGTTTCATACCCGCTGCGAGACTCTTCGAGGAGATGGATCAGAACCTGGTCCTGTAAATACTGCCGCAGAAAAACGAACCCTCCCAGGATCAGCATGGCGCCGAGTACGGCGAACAAGCGGAAAATGCGGGACGGCGTTGGCGAATGGTCGGCCACCAGGGACCACAATCCCAAACAAGGCAAAGAAAGAATCGCCAGCATGGCGAGGTAAGGGGTAACTGCTCCCACCTTCCAACCGTTGGTTTGCGTCTCGGCCTTCAGTTCCCACTCGCGGGCGGCGAGCGCGGTTGCAACCATCCATGCGATCACGCCCACCAAAGGGATGTCGTACCGGCTGCCCGAGTAATAGGCGTGATCCACGGCGGCGGTGTACAGCCACCGCGAACCGGCGGTGTACAGCGTTCCAGCCGCCAGGAGATTCATATACAGTTTTCTCCACGCGCCCTTGCTGGTAAAGCCGGCGAACAAGAACGTCACCAGCAGCAACATGTTTTCGACGTCATATAAGGGAAGGTAGTTGCGGTCGTAAGCCTCGACGTTGAGGACGACATATTGATGAGGAAAGACAATGAAGGCATAAAGAAAGATCCACCACACCAACAACATTAGAAAATTGACGGTGCCGAGGCGGAATTTTGCTTCGGTCTTGACGACGTCCGGACGCCATCCGGCGGCGGCGATCATTGGAACGAGATGGAAGAACAGGATAACGTCCGCGAAATAGGGATCGGGGACTTCGCTGCGGCGGAACACTTCGCAATACGTCCAAGCTGTCTGGTTGAATGCCCACAAGGCGAAGCCGACGGCCATTAGCCCCCAAAACATGCGTTCCGCGCCGGGTTTGGCGATAGCGTTGAACAGGAGGATGCCCGCGCCGCCCAGCATGAGGCACAGGCCAAAGATGTCGGCGAAGGCGGTCAGGCCCGGGCTACGGGGCGCGACCAGCGACACTGCCGCGAATGCCGCAGTGATCCCGCCCGCGGCGGCGAACCAACGGTGGCGTTGGAATAGACTCATCCAGCTATAATTTTAGAGAGCCGATCTGGGATTCCAACCCGATCTTTGGAAGCTTTCGGTTACTTTCGTCACCGGCTGGCAGGCGCTCTAAGAGAAGGCCTATTTATCGCAGAGAGCGCTAAGATCGCCGGGATGTAGAATCTTGACGGTAAGCCCAGTTAGCCCATATGGCGTTTCCTATCACACGTCTTCGCAGGCTGCGTCGCACTTCCGGGTTACGAAATCTGGTGGTAGAGACGCGGCTGACTCCGGACTCGTTCGTGTATCCACTCTTTGTCTGTCCGGGGGAAGGCGTCCGCAAGGAAGTTCGCTCCATGCCGGGAGTGTTTAATCTCTCGGTGGACGAAGCGGTGAAGGACGCGCGTGAGGCGCACGCACTGGGAGTACCCGCCGTGATTCTGTTCGGTTTACCGGAGACTAAAGACGAGATCGCGACGGGGGCCTGGGATGAAAACGGCATCGTGCAGCAGGCTGCGCGCGCTTTCAAACGCGAAATTCCCGGGATGATTCTGATTGGGGATGTTTGCCTTTGCGAATACATGTCGCATGGGCATTGCGGAATTGTGAAAGCCAGGTCGGGGGCGCAGTCGTTGGGCGCGGCTGCCCGGGTGATTGTCGCGGACGAAGGTACTAAGGCGCGAGGCATCGACGAACTGGCCGATAGTATTGTCGCGGGTGCGGGTGAGGTCGATTACGAAATTCTGAACGATGAGACGCTGGAGTTGCTTACGCGCACTTCGATCTCACTGGCCCGGGCCGGCATCGACATCGTTGCGCCATCGGACATGATGGATGGCCGCGTGGCCGCCATCCGGCGCGGTCTTGACGCAGCCGGCTTTATCGATACGCCCATCCTTTCCTACGCGGCTAAATTCGCTTCCGGCTTTTATGGCCCGTTTCGCGAGGCGGCGGACTCGCCCCCGAAATTTGGCGACCGGCGGTCTTACCAGATGGATGGCGCCAACGTGCGCGAGGCCCTGCGCGAAATCGAACTCGACATTGAGGAAGGCGCCGACATGATAATGGTCAAGCCTGCGATGCCCTATCTCGATGTGATAGCCGCGGCCCGCGCCCGCTTCGATGTGCCGCTGGCCGCCTATCAGGTCTCCGGCGAATACGCGATGATCGAGGCGGCCGCTCAGAACGGCTGGATCGAGCGGGAACGCGTGATGATGGAATCACTGCTCAGCATTCGCCGCGCGGGAGCGAGCATCATCCTCACCTACTATGCCAAAGAAGCTGCCCGGCTGCTGGCGTGAAATCCGCTTCGGCAGTTCAGGGGAATGAATGGCTTTTTAGAATGTGCAATCAATGATAGCAGTGCTATCATTGCAATCATGGCTAGCATCACGATTCGCCGGCTCCCCGAAAATACCAAGCGGCGTCTGCGCATCCGTGCGGCCCGGAACGGGCGGTCCATGGAGCAGGAGGCGCGGGAATTGCTCGAGGCCGGACTGGCGCGCGCGGATGCCGAACCGGAAAATCTCGGAGAAGCGATCCGCCGCATTTTCGCTCCCTTGGGCGGAGTCGACCTGAAAATTCCTCCCCGACGCGGGAAGATCCGCGAGATCGACTTTAAGTGATTTCCGGAATTACAATCCTGGACACAAACGTCGTCTCGGAGCCGATGCGGCCTTCCCCGTCGCCGGCTGTCCTGACTTGGTGGTCACGACAGCAACCCGGCGCACTGTTCATCACGACGGTCACGGTGGCCGAGATTTTGTACGGAATAGAACTCCTGCCGCACGGAAAGCGCCGCGCTGCACTGCTTGCCGGAGCGGAGCCAATGTTCGGTAGGGTTCTTGCTGGGCGCATTCTGCCTTTCGATGAGGATGCGGCAAGAGCGTTCCCTGAGATCGCAATACGCCGCCGCGCGCAGGGCCGTCCTATCACCGATCTTGACGCGCAGATCGCGGCCATCGCTTACTCCCGCAGCGCACTCCTGGCCACACGCAATACCGCCGACTTCGAGGGCTGCGGAGTGCGGTTGGTGAATCCGTGGGACGGGTTGTAGCGTCGGCGTCCCGCCGGCTTTTGCGATCTGGCTGCCGGACCTTGCCCTGAGCGAGGTCGAAGGGACGGCGGCGTTACGCAAACCTGCTACACTTTTCCGTTTGCCAAGCTTGCGTACCCAGGAGCATCCTCATGCGCCGCCTTTTCTTTTCTCTCCTCGCTGTCATCGTGTTCGCATCTTTTGCTTATGCCCAGGCCAAGCATCCCTTCACTTTCGAAGACATGATGAAGCTGAAGCGGGTGGGCGAGCCGGAGGTTTCGCCCGATGGCAAGTGGGTGATCTTCAGCGTGGTCGATGTGGATCTCGAGGCCAACACGAAGACGCCGCATGTATGGATCGTGCCTACGGCGGGAGGTCAGGAGCGGGAGATCATTGCCGATCAGGATGCGGACCGGCCGCGCTGGGCGCCGGATGGAAAGCGGTTCGCATTTATTTCGACTAAAGAGGCGGGGGCGCAGGTTTGGATTGCGGATTTCGACGGCGCGGGCGGGACTGTGAACGGTGTACACAGGCTGACTTCGATTGCGACCGAGGCCAGCGGTGAACTGTGGTCGCCGGACGGAAAGAATATTCTTTTCACTTCGGATGTTTATCCGGAATGCGATGGACAGGCGGACGAACTCGGGTGCAATGCCAAGGAGCTGGATGATGCTAACAAGTCGAAGGTGAAGGCCCAGATTTTCACGCAGCTGCTTTATCGGCATTGGAATGCTTATAAGGAAGGCAAGCGCAGCCACATCTTCGTCCTCAATCTTCCCGAGGAAGAGCGATTGGCGGGAGCCGGAGCAGCCTACACTTTGCCGCGAGTGCACGATCTCACCCCCGGCGACTATGACGCGCCTGTGTTCTCCTTGGGAGGGCAGGATGACTATGCTTTCTCGCCGGATGGGCAGGAGATTTGCTACACCTCGAATCACGACAAGAATCCGGCGGCTTCCACCAACAACGATTTGTGGATCGTCCCGGTGAACTCGGGAATTATTTCAGGTAATCGCGCCTATCCAGCTCCAGCGAAGAACATCACCGCCGACAATCCAGCCAGCGACTCGTCGCCGCTGTATTCGCCCGATGGCCGCTACATCGCCTACCGCGCCCAGCAGCGTCCGGGCTACGAGAGCGACCGCTTCCGACTAATGCTCTATGACCGCCAGACGGGACAGAAGAAGAATCTGACGGAGGGGTTCGATCAGTGGGTCGGAACGATCGCGTGGTCTCCAGATTCGACAGCGGTCTACTACGTATCGGAGCGGGCTGGCACCTCGTCAATTAGCAACGTGGTCCTGACTGTCCCTGACTCGAATCACCATCCGTTCAATCAGCCTTCTGGATACGACGATGACCTTGCGGTAACGCGTCAGGGTGTTTTCCACACGAGGATGTCCATTACCGAACCAACGGCAATCTACAAGGCAGGAGGATCCTGCACAGGTGAGGGATCCCAAACCTCCGCGAATATGTGTGGCGTCGAAGAAACAAAGTTAACCCACTTGAACGACGCCATACTCTCCCAAGTCCAAATGTCCCCCCTCGAATCCTTCTGGTTCACCGGCGCTCACGGTGACAAGGTCGAAGGCTTTCTAGTCAAACCGCCGAACTTTGATGCCAGCAAGAAATATCCTTTGAAGTTCATCGTCCACGGCGGTCCTGAGGTTCCGATGGGCGATGAGTGGAGCTATCGCTGGAACGCCGAGCTTTTTGCGGCCAGCGGATATGTCGTCATCATGATCAACTTCCACGGTTCGCCGGGCTACGGGCAGAAGTTTATCGACGCCATCAATGGCGACTGGGGCGGCGCTCCGTTTGAAGACTTGATGAAGGGGCTCGACTACGCGGAGAAGACTTATCCGTTTATCGACAAAGGCCGGGAGTGCGCGCTGGGCGCCAGCTACGGCGGATACATGATCAACTGGATTATGGGCCACACCGACCGCTTCAAATGCCTGGTGACGCACGATGGCATGTTCAACGCGGAATCGGCGTGGGGCACGACCGAAGAACTGTGGTTCAACGACTGGGAGTTCAAAGGCACGCCCTATGACAACCGGGCGAGTTATGAGAAGTGGTCGCCGCATCAGTATGCGAAGAATTTCAAGACGCCGACTCTCGTGATTCATGGGCAGCGCGACTACCGGCTGGATGTGAGCGAAGGCTTGCAGCTTTTCACCACGCTGCAAATGGAAGGCGTGCCCTCGAAGATGCTGTATTTTCCCGACGAAGGGCATTGGGTGCTGAAGCCGCAGAATTCGCGGTTGTGGTATGAGACGGTGAATGCGTGGGTGGATCAGTGGACGAAGTGAAGGGGCAGCTCTTAGCTCTTAGCTTCTAGCTTCTAGCTTCTAACCTCCGCCAATCGGACGCAAGAGCAGGGGCTGGGGGATTTTATGAGTAAGGCGAAATCTTCGAGTCGTGGAACGATTAACTTCGCTGATCTGTCGACGGCTGAGGCGCAGCGGCTGCTCGATTCTTTTCTTGCGAAGTATGCGCCGGATGTTGAGGCCTTCGCCCGTCGCGCATTAGCCATGATGCGGAAACTCGTGCCTGGTGCAGTCGAGATGGTCTATGACAACTTCAACTGGCTGGTGATTGGCTTCAGTCCCACGGAGCGTCCATCGGAAGCGATCTTCTCTCTGGTGCTGCCTCCGGGTGGAGTGACCTTGTGCTTTTTGCAGGGAGCGGGACTGCCTGACCCGGCACGGCTTCTGAAAGGGAGCGGTAATGTGGTGCGGAATATTCGGCTGTACACCAGCGGGGTTGCGGACGCGAAGGTGCTCGACAATCCCGAAGTGCTGAGCCTGATCAATGTGGCGCTCAACCGCACCAAGGTGCCGATGCCCGCGAAGACGCGCCGCAAACTGATAATCCGGGCAGTTTCTGCGAAACAACGTCCCCGGCGACCGGAGCCAAAGAAGAAGTAATTGCGAGATCCGGGCGAAGCGCGTTCGACTAATGTTCCAGCCAACCTTTTGGCGGGCGAGCCGGATTGCCTCTGCCCCACGCTGGAGGCACTGCCGGGACGTTCGTCGTTGAACCATCTGACGGGACCACTGCGGGCAGCGCTTCCAGCATGTAGTTGAGCATCGCACCGGTTCCCACAGTGGCCTGCACATCCACCTCCAGCATGCCGTTGAAAGAACCGGCGGATGGCTGGACGCTAGCCAGACCGTTTACGTCGGTTTGGACGTTGTTTTGGCTCACGCTCAGAATGTTGGGCATGCCAGGGCTGCCGCCGGAATTTGCGGGCGGGCGCTCTACGATGTTTTCAAAGGCCGCCGTCGCGGCCAGCACCGGATTGGGGGGCGAGGAAGAATCCGTGACGCGCACGATGATCGGTTGGAAACTTTGTCCGAGTGCAACGATCTGATTTTCTCCCGAGACCGGCTGAAGATTCTGCTGCGCCAGCGGAACAGGATTGAAATACATGGGATAGCACGGAGCGTTTGACGGGCCTACGCACGCGTTCACTTCTACAGTCGCCGCAAACTGCGAGAGCGTGAGATTCACCGTGGCGTAGCCGTTAATATCGGTTGGCGCGCTGGTTGCGCTGAGCGTTCCCGCTCCTGTGGCGAGGTTGAAAAGAACTGTGCCGGGGTTTTGAGGAATTCCGTTGCTCAGGACGCGCGCGGTGAGAGGAACCGTCAGAGATGCGCCCTGCGCAATGTAAAGATACGGCGTCGCCACGCCGATCTGCGACGGTCCAGTCGTTCCCAGCACTGTGCCAGAAACCGATTTCGACGAACTGTAGGAGAGCGGCGCAAGTGCGGCGGTAATGGTGGCGACTCCGGCGAGGTCGGGTACGACGTAAGTGGAGGCGTAGCCAACTTCATCGCTGGGCACCGAGCAAGCGAACGAGCCGCCGCAGGCCGAGAGCGCTGCGCTGTTGGTGCTGCTCCAGGCGATGGTCGCGCCGGCCACGGCGGTGATGCCGTCGGCGGCGACGACCTGCACAGTCACCGGATTGACGGTCTGCGTTCCCACCGGAGTGGGAGGATTCAATCCGCGAATCAGCAGGATGTTGTCGGTGGCGGCCGCACCTAGAGTCAGCACGCCGGTCATGACCGAGGACGAACCGGTGACGGGATCGGTGATGGTAATGTTCTGGGTGCCATCGGGTTGCGCGGGAACGTTGAAGATCATCTGGCCGCCGGTGACCGCCATCGGCGTCATATTGACGCTGCCTACGCTGGTGGTCAGTCCGGGCGCGAATCCCATGCCCTGCACGGTGACCGCGCCGCCAGCGGCGCCGATGCGCGCGGGCACGACGGAATCGCCGTAGAGCACGTGGGCGTGATACTGATAATCGGGACGGCCGTCACCGCGCACGTCGGCAATGCCCACCAGAAAATTCGTGGGACTGAGGAGTTGCGCGTCGAGGCGGCTTAGCCCCAACACCGGCGTGTTCAGCGCGGAGGGAGTGAAGGCGGGGGGAAGTGTTCCTTCGAGATCGCTGGCCGACCACATGCCGATCACGGGCTGGGCTTTGAGGGCGGTGGGATTGCCGTTTTCGTCGAGGGCGGTGACGGCAACCGAGAGCGTGCGGTTGGCTTGCGCCGGGAATGAGAAGTAAGGGTCGTCGCCGTAGCCGCTCAACGAAGCAATCCAATCGGCAGCGGCGGGAAGAACAGCGGGCACAGTCCAGGTCTGCTACGCCGACCAAAGCTGCACGGAGTGTTCGCTGCCCGCCATGAGGATGTCCTGCTCGACATCGGACCCTAGAGCAACGTTCACCACGGTGAGCGCCGCCTGCCCGGAGAGCGCCACCTGAAATGGGCCGTACGGCTGGACTCCCATCGACCACAGCGGATCGAGGCTTTCCACGCTCAATTCGTACTGCGCGGTGGTCGCGCCGTTGGGAATCTGCAATCCTGCGATGTCGAAGAATCCTTCCGCAGTGGTATTGCTCGATCCCCAATCGCTCAGCGGATTGCCCAGAGGATCGTAAAAGCCGGTGATGGGATTGCCGGCGTTGCCGGTGAAAAGCGACCCCGACACAACGGACGCCGCGTATTGGCGCGAGGGCTCTCCAGTGCCGGGATCGATCCAGCGTGCGACCACGTTTACACCTTGCATCGGCTGCGTGGGTTGTCCTGCGGGATTCGTGAACCAGACTGAACCGTGAATGGCCGTGGTCGCGCTGGCAAAGATTTGCTTGCCGGGAAAGCTCGATTGATTTTGCGCAGTCACTGGATACAGCCGCGATAAGGAAGCCATATCGTCCATCGCGAGCTGAAAAGGATTGGGATAGCAAAGAGTGATGGGGACGCAACCGGGGTCATCTTTGTAGTGCATCACCGGGAAGCCCAGATAATCGGCGGCAGTTGGCGCTGGGTCGCCGGTGATGACGTTGAGATTGACCTGCGACCACGCGAGTCCAAGAATTTGGCCGAGAGTGCGCACCAGGCGATATTCGACATCGGTTAACTGCGATGACTGTTGCACGCACTGGCCGTTGATGATTACGAGGCCGTGCAGGAAGTTCGCAGACGCGCTGAAATTATCGATGCCGCCGAAGGCGGCGTTCTCGAAACACTGGCTGGAGTCGCCCGCTCCGATACCCAGGAATGCGTCAGTGACCGTGCCGTCGTAATCGTAAACAACGCCTACTTCGGTTCCAGTGGCGGTGGGTTGAATATCGGCGGGAATGGTGAGCGAGCCGTCGGAGTTGCGAATCACGTTCGATCCATTCACATCTTCCGCCAGTGTGCCGGGACTGGTAGCCGCGACGGCCGCGGTCGGCACAGAAGCCCACTGAGCAAAAGCATTAGCGACGAAAGCGTTCGCAGAAGCGTTGGGAAGAATTGGACTGAGGTCGCCCTGGTCGGTGAAGTAAAGAATCTGTCCCGCGGCCCAGACCAGCGGCTGGCCGGGCGCAGCGGAAGTGAAGTATGTGGTTCCGGCCACGTACTCTGGGCCCCCTGCGCGGCTTAACAGAGCGAAGCAGAGGACGATGGCCAGGGCAATCGCCACGCGGAGGAGAAGGGGGCGAATCGACCCCGAGAATTCTTTCATGGCCGTATTTCGATCCCTTCTCCCGCACTGGCGCGCCGAACCGCCCAATTAAAATCCTCAATGCTCATCCTTGATTTTCCGGCCAGGACAGGGTCGTTGCGAAAGGCAGAAACATGTTCCGGCGAAAGCTGTACACGGCCCAGACTGTCGAACGAGAAATGTCCCAGAGAGCCGGAAACCCAGCTTGTGAGTCCAAGCTTGCTCGTTGGGTAGAGAAACAGGAGAACCTTTTCGCCGACGCGATAGCGCTGCTGACCGCTGTTCCATAATCCCATCCACTGATGGAGAGTGAAGTCTTGCCCGGTGATTGCTCCACGGATTCCGCGGTCCACATGGAAGGTAACAGCGACCGTTGCGATCGCATCTTTTGTGGAAACTGGGGAGCGTTTTATGGCAGTTACGGTGCCGGCAAAAATTGCAC
>Ga0209006_10003986_pt1 | contig 13463 bp, 13 predicted proteins | sample JacPin_JW_Ref_O2_FD_188567 | JGI IMG/M metagenome (GOLD analysis project Ga0209006, IMG submission 188567) | Forest soil microbial communities from Algoma, Ontario, Canada - Jack Pine, Ontario site 1_JW_Ref_O2 (SPAdes) (version 2) | ecosystem: Environmental > Terrestrial > Soil > Boreal... | reverse complement strand
GCCGATGCAATCCGGCGGTGTGCTTGGCCAGCAAGTCGTAAAGTTGCTGACGCACGCATTCGGGCAACTGGGCACGAGCCTGTTTCTTCTGGCGATCTTTCTTGTCGCGCTGACACTCGCGACCGGCGTTTCGTGGTTTCGTGTCATGGATGGAATCGGGCGCGGTGTCCTGTTGGCATTTGGCTGGATCGGTTCGGGCACGCGCAAGGCCGGCGAAATTCGTGCAGCGCGTGCAGCGCGCACCGAACGAGAGATAGTGCGTAAAGTCGAAACGGTCAAGCAATCCAAACGCGAACCGATCAAGATCGAACCAACGTTCAACGCGGTTGAAAAAAGCGAGCGCGCCGAACGCGAGCAACAGATTCCGCTCTTCTCCGGCATCGCGAATTCGGATCTGCCGCCATTGTCGTTGCTCGACGAACCCAAACAGCAAGTTAAAGGATATTCGGAAGAAACGCTCGAAGCGTTGTCGCGGCAGGTCGAACTCAAGCTGAAAGATTTCCGCATCGACGCGCAAGTAGTCAGCGCGCATCCCGGACCGGTCATCACGCGCTTCGAACTGCAGCCGGCGCCGGGCATCAAGGGCAGCCAGATCAGCAATCTCGACAAGGACATCGCGCGCGGTTTGTCCGTGATCAGCGTACGCGTGGTCGATGTGATTCCGGGCAAGTCGGTAATCGGTCTCGAAATTCCGAACGCGAGCCGCGAAATCGTCTATCTCTCCGAAATACTGCGCTCGGAAAAATACGACAGCGTGAAATCGCCGTTGGCGCTCGCGCTCGGCAAGGATATCGGCGGGCGTCCCGTCGTCGTCGATCTCGCGAAGATGCCGCATCTGCTCGTCGCGGGCACGACCGGCTCCGGCAAATCCGTCGCACTGAACGCAATGGTGCTGAGCCTGTTGTACAAGGCCACCGCGCGCGACGTGCGCATGATCATGATCGACCCGAAGATGCTGGAGCTTTCGGTGTACGAAGGCATACCGCATCTGCTCACGCCGGTCGTGACGGACATGAAAGAGGCCGCAAACGCCTTGCGCTGGTGCGTGGCCGAAATGGAGCGCCGCTACAAATTGATGTCGGCCGTCGGCGTGCGCAATCTGGCCGGATTCAACAAAAAAGTGAAAGATGCCGAGGAAGCGGGACGGCCAATTCCCGACCCACTATTCAAGCGGCCGGAAAATACGACAGAACCCGTTGTTGTCCCGACACTCGATCCGTTGCCATACGTCGTCGTCGTCATCGACGAATTCGCCGACATGATGATGATCGTCGGCAAGAAAGTCGAAGAACTCATCGCGCGGTTGGCGCAGAAAGCGCGCGCTGCAGGCGTGCATCTGATTCTCGCCACGCAGCGGCCGTCCGTCGATGTCATTACCGGCTTGATCAAGGCGAATATTCCGACGCGTATTGCGTTCCAGGTGTCGAGCAAGATCGATTCGCGCACGATTCTCGATCAATCCGGTGCGGAAACCTTGCTGGGTCACGGCGATATGCTCTATCTGCCGCCCGGCACCGCGACGCCGGAGCGCGTGCATGGCGCCTTTGTCGGCGACGATGAAGTTCATAAAGTCGTCGCGCACTTGCGAAACCAAAGCAAGCCCGAATACATCGAAGGCGTGCTTGGCGATGTGCATGCGCTGAGTGACGGCCGTGTGATCGGCGAATCGGGTTTGCCCGAAGACAGCGAGATTCCCGAAGGCGATTACGACGAGCTGTACGACCAGGCCGTGCGCATCGTGACGGAATCGCGCCGCGCGTCGATCTCCGGCGTGCAGCGTCGTCTGAAGATCGGCTACAACCGCGCAGCGAGACTGATCGAACTGATGGAACAGCAGGGCATCGTCAGTGCACAGCAGCACAACGGCAATCGCGAAGTACTGGCGCCGCCACCACCGGAGTTGTGATGCGAATTTTTCAAGCCATCGGTTTCTCGTTCTTGTTGTCGGCCACGTCCGCATTTGCTGCCGACACCGGACGCGCCAAGCTCGACGCCTTCGCAAAAGGCATCACATCGATATCCGCGAATTTCGATCAGCAAGTGTTTGGCCCGAATAAATCCAAGAGCAAATCGAGTCAGGGCTCGCTCGCGCTGAAGGCGCCGCGTCAGTTTCGCTGGGAGACGACGTCGCCATTCAAACAACTCATCGTCGCCGACGGCGAGAAAGTCTGGATTTACGATGTCGATTTGGAACAAGTGACCGTGCGCGCACAAGGCACGGAAGAAGCCCACAGTCCACTGACCGTGCTGACCGACTTGTCGCAGCTCGATCGCGACTTCACGACGAGCGAGCAGGGCGATCAGGACGGATTGACCTGGCTACGGCTCAAATCGAAAGACAAAGAACCGCAGTTCGATTATTGCGATCTGGGTTTCGATACGAGCGGACTGGCCCGAATGCGATTCGCCGATACGCTCGGCGACACCACAGAAATCCGCTTTTCCGATTGGCAGCGCAATCCCAAACTCAAACCCGATGCTTTCACATTCACGCCGCCGAAAGGTGTAGATGTCATCGGCGATCCGACGCCCGCAGCGCAGGCATTCCCCATCAAGAATTGAGCCGGCCAGCCAGCTCCACTGCTTCGCTGAAATTTTTCGCGAAACGCAACTGCACCCCGTCCGGATGAACGCCCATTTGCGCGAGGATGCGGGTCGGCTGCTCGCGCAGGCCTGACAGAATCACGTGCGTATGCAAGGCATGGCAGCGCGCAAGCATTTGCTGCAGCGATGCGACGCCGCTCGAATCGATCAAAGGCACCAAACGCATGCGCAGGATGAACACGCGCGGCGGCGTTGGGAACTGATTGATCGCGTCGTCGAGCCGATTGGCAACGGCGAAGAATAGCGGTCCGGAAATCTGAAATGCTTCCACGTCCGGTGGCAGCTGAGCGCGCTGTTCGGCGTGCGGCGCCAGGAGATCGTCGCGGTCTTCTTCGATGAGATGGACGTCCGATTCCATAGCCACGACTTCGCTCATGCGATGCATAAAGAGAAAGCTCGCCAACACGAGGCCCACTTCAATGGCTACGGTCAGGTCGAACATCACCGTCAGCCCGAACGTGAGCACCAAAACCACGCGATCGCCAAACGGACCGCTCATCAGATGCCGAAAGCTTTCGATCTCGGCCATATTCCAAGCCACGATGATCAGGACGGCCGCCAGCGACGCGAGCGGCACGTAGCTCATCAGCGGCGCCAGCACCAGCATGAACAGAAGCAAGAACACGGCGTGCAGCATGCCGGCCACGGGCGAGCGCGCACCGGAACGGATATTCGTGGCCGTGCGAGCCAGGGCACCCGTGGCAGGCAATCCGCCAAATAGTGCCGAACCGATGTTCGCGACACCTTGTGCGACCAGCTCGCAGTTCGACCGATGACGTCCGCCGATCATGCCGTCGGCCACCACCGCGGAAAGCAGAGACTCCACACCCGCCAGGAACGCGATGGTGAACGAACTCGGAAAAAGCTCCGTCGTGCGTTCGATCGGGATGTGCGGAAGACTCAAGTGCGGCAGTGCCGCAGGAATACCGCCGAAGCGCGTGCCGATTGTCTCGACCGGCACACCCAGCACGAGCATCGCCATTGCCCCGAGGATCACTACGATCAGAAAGCCCGGCCAGCCGGGTCGATAATGGCGTATCAGTATGATGAGCGCGAGGCTAGCCAGACAGAGCGCGAGCGTCGTACCGCTGACACTCGGCAGATGCGCGAAGTAGGCCGACCAGCGTGCGAAAAATTCAGCCGGAACCTTGTCCATCGTCAAGCCGAGTGCGTCTTTTATCTGGCTGGAAAAAATGCTCACCGCGATTCCGGCAGTGAATCCGGTAATGACCGGCTTGGGAATGTATTTCAGCAGCGTGCCGATGCGCAGCAAACCGCCGGCGATGAGCATGATGCCGGCGAGAATCGTGCACAGAATGAGCCCGCCATAGCCGAACTTGTCGATCACGTTGTACACGACGGGAACGAACGCCGCGGTCGGTCCGCCGATCTGCACGCGTGAGCCGCCGAGCAGGGAGACGAGAAAGCCGGCGATGATCGCCGTATGCAAACCTTTTTCGGGCGAGGCGCCGGACGCGATGGCCAGCGCCATCGACAACGGCAGCGCGACGATCGCAACGGTGAGACCTGCGATGACATCCTGGCGGAAGTCGCGCGCGTGGTATCCGCGCCGCAAAATCGTGACCAGTTTCGGCACGTATAAGTGCCACGGGAACCCACGTGGAACGGCCGACGGTTGCATGACGCGCGATTGTAGCCGACGTGTGCAATCGCCGCGCATTTCGTATGATCGTTGCATGCCCGCTCGCAAATCCACTCGCAACAAAGAACTGTTTGCCGAATCCGAATCCAATTCGCTGAAGCCTCTCGCCGAGCGCATGCGGCCGAGAACAATCGACGAAATCGTCGGACAACAGCGCCTGCTCGGCCCGAACGCGCCGCTGCGGCGTGCGATCGAATCGGGAAACATCTATTCGATGGTGTTGTGGGGTCCGCCAGGATGCGGCAAGACCACACTCGCTTTATTGCTTGCGAAATATGCGAACGCCGAATTCCGGGCGATTTCAGCAGTGCTGTCCGGTATCGCCGACGTGCGCGAAGCACTCGCGGAGGCACAGGTGCGTTTCAATCAGGGTCTGCGCAGCGTGTTGTTCGTCGACGAAGTGCATCGCTTCAACAAGTCGCAGCAAGATGCGTTTCTGCCGCACATCGAAAAGGGCGTCATCATTTTCGTCGGCGCAACGACGGAAAATCCCTCGTTCGAATTGAACTCCGCGTTGTTGTCGCGATGCCGTGTGCACGTGATGGACGCTGTGTCCGTCGATGCGATCGTCGATGCGCTGCATCGTGCTCTGGCGGACACTGAGCGCGGACTCGGCAACCGTAATGTGCAGATCGGCGACGATGCGTTGCGATTGATTGCCCAAGCCGCCGACGGCGACGTTCGCCGCGCACTCACATTGCTCGAAATCGCGAGCGACGTCGCCGTCGACGGCGTGATCGACGAATCGACGCTCACGCAAGTCTTGGCCGATCGCACGCGCCGTTTCGACAAAGGCGGCGAGCAGTTTTATGACCAGATATCCGCATTGCACAAGTCGGTGCGGTCCTCGGATGCAGATGCCGCATTGTATTGGTGCACGCGCATGATCGACGGCGGTGTGGATCCCGCGTATCTCGCGCGACGGCTTACGCGCATGGCGATCGAAGATGTCGGGTTGGCCGATCCGCGTGCGATGCAGATTGCGCTCGAGGCATGGGATATCTTCGATCGCCTCGGTTCGCCTGAGGGTGAATTGGCGTTGGCGGAAGTCGCTGTCTACCTCGCCATCACGGCGAAGAGCAACGCGGCCTACATGGCGTTTGGCGAAGTCCGCAGCACGATCGCCGAAACTGGCACGCTGGATGTTCCGATGCATTTGCGCAACGCGCCGACCAAGTTGATGAAAGGTCTCGGCCACGGTGAAGGGTATCAATACGACCACAATGTCGAAGGCGGCGTCGCGTTCGATCAGCAACTTCTGCCGGACCGACTTGTCGGCCGTGAATTCTATCGGCCGACCGATCGCGGCCTCGAAGCGAAAATTGCGGAAAAGTTGCAAAGTATACGCGCGGCGCGCAAACAGGCCCTACAGTCGAAAGGCGAAAGCGGCAAAGACTGAACGCCGATTTGCGCCACCGCGGCACTAGCCGCGATAATTCGCATTCTTACCGAATGCTTCAGGAAACGTCATGCTTGATCCCGCTTTGCTGCGCGGCCAATTGGATAGCGTCGCCGATCAGCTCAAAACGCGCGGCTATGCGCTCGACAAGAATGCAATCGAGCGCCTCGAAGTGCGGCGTAAATCCGTGCAGACGGAAACGCAGGAACTGCAGAACCTGCGCAATACGCGCTCGAAAGCCATCGGCATGGCGAAAGGTAAGGGCGAAGACGTATCGGTGCTGATGGCCGAAGTTGCCGGCATCGGCGACAAACTGAAGGCAAACGAACACGCGCTCGCGGAAGTTCAAGACAACATAGAAAACATCGCGCTGGGAATGCCCAATCTTCCCGATGCGTCCGTTCCGGTCGGCAGTGATGAATCTCAGAACGTCGAACAGCATCGGTGGGGCACGCCGCGCACGTTCGAGTTCGCGGTGAAGGATCACGTCGAACTCGGCGCGCGCAACGGATGGCTCGACGGAGAAACCGCGGCCAAATTATCCGGTTCGCGATTCACGATCTTGCGCGGCCAGCTAGCGCGGCTGCATCGTGCGCTCGCGCAGTTCATGCTTGATCTGCACACGCGGGAGCACGCTTATCTCGAATGCAACGTGCCATTGATGGTGAATGCGGAAACGATGCGCGGAACGGGGCAACTTCCAAAATTTGCCGACGATCTATTTCAAATTTGGCGGCCGGAAGAGGAGTATGGCGAAGAAGTGGAACCAGGCCAATGGGTCGGTGGGAAGAATGATTGGGAGCTTTTGTTCTATTTAATACCCACTGCCGAAGTGTCGTTGACGAATATCGTAGCCAATGAAATCGTCGCGGCCGAACGGCTTCCGCTGCGCATGACGGCGCACACACCGTGCTTTCGCGCCGAGGCTGGCAGTTACGGCAAGGACGTGCGCGGCATGATCCGTCAACACCAGTTCGAGAAAGTCGAGATGGTGACGATCAGCAAGCCGGTGGACAGTTCCGCCGAACACGAACGCATGACACGCTGCGCCGAAGTCGTTCTGGAACAATTGCAACTACCGTATCGGCGGGTTCTTCTGTGCACCGGCGACATGGGATTTTCCGCGGCGAAAACCTACGACCTCGAAGTCTGGTTGCCATCGCAGAAAACGTATCGCGAAATTTCATCGTGCTCGAACTGCACTGATTTTCAGGCTCGCCGCATGAAAGCGCGCTGGAAGAATCCGGAAACCGGCAAGACAGAACTCGTGCACACACTGAATGGGTCCGGCGTGGCAATCGGCCGAGCCTTGATCGCTGTGATGGAAAATTATCAGAACGCCGATGGCTCGATCACGATCCCCACGGCGTTGCGTTCATATATGGATGAAAAGGAAACGGTCGAGTGATCGTGAGCGCGCAAGCGGCTCTCACTGACTTCTAAAAAAGTCTTTAACTCGATCGGCTATAATTCGCGTGCCGGACGCGCAATGCGTCACTCGGCAAAAGTATACAAATTCGAAACGGAAGCGTGGCCGAGCGGTTTAAGGCACCGGTCTTGAAAACCGGCAGAGGTGTGAGCCTCTCGTGAGTTCGAATCTCACCGCTTCCGCCAAAATCAATAACTTGCCACTTGATTTCTTCTCGGTTTTGGTCTCAATTGGTCGCGTTGCCGCAACTTCACTGAGAACGACAAGATAGAAAATGCAAAGCGGTAGAGACAGCATTCTTGTGAAAGTCGCCATGGCGTGCGTATTCCTTGCGGCGGCGATCATTTGGCAGCAATACTATTTTCGTGCGATAGACAATGTTGATGGCAACGGCACGACGCTTTGGAATTGGCCGGCGTTCGTTCTTATCGTCTTCGGAATTGGCGCTTTGATTGTCCGGTTGCTTCGCTTTGCAAGAAAACACGCCAGGAAATCGAAATGATGAGCAACGAACCTGGCACGTAGGGCGCCGCAAGGAGTATTGCGTGTCACAGAATCCACTAGAGATCATCACCGAAATGCTCTCGCATCACGATTCGGAGATCAGGCGTCTCTCCAACGAGAACGTCGTCGCGTGGGCCGTGATGACTGCAATACTCCATCGCGTTCACAACAGGACCGAAGTGATTACGATTCTCACGGAGCTGGCAAAGGATTGTCCGGGCGCGATTGAAGAACGCATCATGGCGATGGTTAGCGCCGTTGAGGCACCCAACTCGCAGATTGACCGGGCTATGCAGCAAATCGCCGCGCGCGGGACAAAAGGCCGTAATACCGAAAACAAGTAAAGGCAGGATCGGCGCTCATCTTCGCGTCTGAGCGATCGTTGACATTCCCCAAGGTCTACGTACGATGGATTACGTACTTTGGAGAACATCGATGAAAAAAATCTTAGTTGCGCTGCTGGGTATCGGCATCATTCATTCGGCATTCGCCGAAAAAACAAAAGAATTCGCGAAGGCGGATACCGCGGAGCTTTTTGCGGCGACGGAAGCATCCATTCGCAAAGACATGGAAAAAGATGGCCGATTCGAATTTATTACGCCGGCGGAAAAGGCGGCAGCGAATCATGATCTCGACACGATGATGGACCTGCTGAAGAAAGCCGGTAGCGTGTCTGTGATGAGCATGCAGGACAAAGTGGCTCTGTTTAACACGCAAGAGCATCTCAATGGCATTCTCACGCACAGCGACAGCGAGCGTCTGGTTTGCGAGCGCAACGACAAAGTCGGGTCGCATATACAAACAACCACCTGCAGGACGTATGGGGAGATTCAACGGGTCCGTAGAGACACGCAGGATTTGTTAAGCCGGAATATGAGTAACGATCCGCAGCTTCAAAACCAAAACTGTCCCGTTGTTAAGCTAGGCACGAATATGGCGAGTGCGTGTGCATCGCATGGCGGCGGCAATTGAGATTGCATAACGCTGGGACGCACGACTGCAACATCGACCTGGTGCGCCGGCTTGCGAAGGTCCGCTTGAGCGAATAGTTAAACCTCAATGGCTATGCCGTTGCAGGAGCGACTTCCGACAGCCACGACAATCGCCTGCGCCAAAGTATGAAAATGAACGGTATTTGAAAAAATGGTTCGAGCCGAAAATTAATGCCGTACTCGTCTTGACTCGCCACCACGGGGGTATGCGCAAACATGGAACCCAAGGCTAACGCCAATCCCACGAGCCCGACTGTCATGCCCGCGGCCCAGCCCCACCGCTTGCCCCAAAGCAGGCCAAAGGCTGCGAATCCGGAGCACACAAAGTAAGCCATGACTAGAAGGGAGTACAAATCATAGGGCGAACCGTAGTGTTCCCAGCCGAAAAGGCCAAATTGCATCGGTTTTCGGTAGAAGATCCCGATCACTAAAAGCAATGGCGTCACTACACCGGCAATAAGAAAAAGCCAGGAAAAAAACCGGATCCACTTTGGCAAAAGGCGTTTTCGAAACTCTTCCGTGGCGGTTAGAGGCATAGCCATCTCCCATTCGTTTGTTGCAGCCAAACGCTTTAGCCGAGCGTCCGCGAGTGGGGTAAGTCTATCGCAGCGACGCATCATGGTCGCCTCGCTATGGTTTGGCAGCTCGTAGTACGGCGATGCAATTCCTCACTGAACACTGCTCTCAATCGAACGGTGCCGATTTCACTGTGCCGGTCGAACCTCCTTTTTTCCGATCGCCATGACGTTTTCCTGGCGAGCCGGTGCTTCGAGCCCGGCAAGCGGCAGCGACGCGAACAGAGAAATTCGATGGCGCAGGTCGCGAAAGGCTAGCGCGAACGCGGCAAGTTTCTGAATTTTCGTTCCTTCGACAGCGGCGGGATCTTCGATTCCCCAATGCGCCTTGATCGGAAGGCCCGGCCAGATTGGACAAACCTCGCCAGCCGCGTTGTCGCACACGGTAAAGACGAAATCCATGCGGGGCGAATCGTGCCGATCGAAGTCGTCCCAGCTTTTCGAGCGAAGTCTGTGTGTCGGGTAGTTCATTTTTTCGAGCGTCTCAATGGCGAGAGGATTCACGTCGCCCTTCGGGTGACTTCCCGCGGAGAATGCGTTGAATCGGCCCGCGCCGTCCTTGCGCAGAATGCTCTCAGCTAAAATCGAGCGCGCCGAATTGCCGGTGCAAAGAAATAACACGTTCAATATTTTTTCAGTCATTAGCTGCCTCTCGCCGCACCGGACTGGACGGAAGTGGACGGATGGCGACGAGGACTAACAACATCGCGACGAATTGCGCACAAATGAATTCCGGTACATCGGCTGGCCGAATCCCGGCGAATGTGTTGGTCAACGCTCGCGCGATGGCCACCGCGGGATTGGCAAATGATGTCGATGCTGTGAACCAATAAGCGGCCGCGATGTACGCGCCGACGAGCGCGGGAATCGCTTTCGGATCGCTACGCAATCCGAGCAAGATTGTCGTCAACAATCCGGACGTCGCAACGATTTCGCTCAGCCATTGTCCGAGGCCGCTTCGTACAGTCGCACTCGTCTGCAGAATGGAGAGATCGAACATCGCGTGCGCGATCCACACGCCGGCAATCGCCCCGACGAGCTGGCTGACGATGTAGGCGGGCGCGCGCTGCGCCGGGAAAAGCCCGCGGCGCCACAGCAGTAGCGTCACGACTGGATTGAAGTGTGCCCCGGATATCGGTCCGAGAACGGAAATCAACACATATAGGCCGGCGCCGGTGGCAATCGAATTCGCGAGCAGCGCGACGGCAGCGTTGCCAGCCGCAAGCCGCTCGCCCATGATCCCCGAACCGACCACGATGGCGAGCAACATGGCTGTACCGACGCCTTCGGCTAGAACCGCCAATGACTTCGTACGCAACGCGGGGCCGAGCCCAGTCGACGCGTCGCCTTCTACTTGGAGTTCAGCAACCACCGGAGCAGCACGATGAGGATGCGGAATTCAGTTCGACCTTATCCGTCGCTTCAACTGCGCCGTCGCGATATACCGGGATGGCGCCAAGTGAATGAAACGTCTCCCAAGGCACGCCTTGCGGGTCGGTCACCCAATACTTGTCCGATGTGGCGTAGCAACAGTTGGCGCCGCTTTCTTCGAGTACGGCGCTATCCGCCTTCGCAAGCTGCTCGCGCATGCTGCGCAGCTCATCGTCGGAATCGACCTGAAGTCCCAAATGGTTCACGCCGAATCGTTCGGTTCGTTTCGAGATCGCGAAATTGATGCGCGGATCGTCGAGCATCCACTTCGCGTAGTCAGGTTTCTGAATATTGGGTTGCGTGCCGAATAGCGTGGAATAGAAACCGATGCTCTGCGCGATATCGGCAACGGCGACGTGAACATGAAAGCGTTTCATCGTGAAATTCTCCCGCGTGGTTTGGTTTCGCGCCGGGCGGGCGCGCAAATAGGTGCGCAAAGATTTGGTTGGCCACCGCAGCAGTTTTTCGTCAAATACTCGACGAGCCCGTTCATCGTTGCGAAATTCGCGGCGTACCAAATGAAGCGGCCTTCCTGCTTGCTGACGAGAAGGCTTGCACGCGCAAGTTCTTTGAGATGGAACGACAACGTCGCGGCCGGCAGCCCCAATGCGTCCGCAATCCGGCCCACCGGCGAGCCATCCGGTCCTGCTTCAACGAGAAACCGGAAGATCGCGAGCCGGCTTTCCTGAGCGAGCGCGGCCAAGGCGGCTAGTGCAGAATTCGTTTTCATATTTCCAATAATATGGAAATAAATCCGGAAGTCAATCACTCGCCGATGTGAGCGGCGATGCGTCGGCGCCGTGCGAGGCAAACTATGTGCGGCTTGCGAGCGGTTTGCGAAACTTAAGAACGAATTTGTCGGTATGCCCGCTGAGCTCGGCTGTAAAAACCGGCTCAGTGTGATTGTCGTCGTGATTCGCGAGCAGGTCGCTGCGACCGTCAAGCACGAATCCGGCATTCTTCGCCTGTTCGATGATCGTCGCCGCTTCGATGCGGTGAAGCGTATTCGCGTCGCGGCCGCCGCGGCCGGCCTTTGCCGCATGATCGATCACGATGAACGTTCCGCCGGGTTTTAGCGCCTCGAACACTCCCGCAGCGAGCTGAGCTGCCGTCGTTTCGCCGGCGCGGCCATAGACATCGTGATAATTCAGCGAAATCCACGCGAAATCCACGGGCTCGTCGAGCGTGATGCTCTCGATCGGCTGGATGCTCAGCGACGTGTTCGCGTAATGCGGCTCGCCGACAAGTGTTTTCATCGCGGTGACGTTTTCCGGCTTGGCGTCGGCGAACAAGGTGGGATAGATCGAGAACACGCGTCCGCCATCGCCGACGACTTTGCTCAAAATGCGTGTGAGATAGCCGCGTCCTGGCATGACGTCGGCGACGCGGTCGCCAGGACGAATGCCGGAGAAGTGCAGCAACTCGGCGGGCTTGCGATGCATGTCGAAGTTTCGATCGGCCGTCGGGCGCGATGCGTCCGCAATGGCGGCACGGATGTAGTCGGGCACGCCCGCGTCGATGCGATAAACGGTTTCGGTGGGTTCGTCGTTGCTCATCGGAACGCTGCGTCCAAACAGTTGGGCGAATATGTTTACATGAGAGCTCTCGTTGAAGCGAATTTGCATGGTGGACCTCGGCTTTTAATGTGATGCTTCACGGCGACCCGGCCCTGTAACGCGTCGCTGCGGGTGCGAACTTGCGAACAACCGCACCTCGACGAAGTCTGACCTGCAATTCTTTCAAGCGTTCACTACCTTCGACGCCGAGTGTTTCAATTTTCGTAAAATTTTGTCGACGCGAGAGCGATAATGCGTACGCATGACGAATGACGATGCGAACGCTTCGACAAACACGCCACATGGCAACGTGCGGTTGGACGTCTGGCTTTGGTCGGCGCGCTTCTTCAAAACGCGTTCGCTCGCAAAGAAGGCGATCGAGCACGGCAAAATCCGCCTGAACGGCGTGTCGGTTCGTGCGTCGACGCATGTTCGGATCGGTGATGCGCTGTCAATCGAGCGCGGCGAGGAGAAATTCGGCGTCGTCGTGACCGGCATGGAGGTGCGGCGCGGATCGGCGACAGTGGCACGGCGAATGTATGCGGAAACCGAGGAGAGCCGGCTGGCGCGAGAACGTGTCGCCGAACAGCGCCGCATGATGCGCGATGGATATCAGAAACCGGCGACGAAGCCGGACAAACGTGCCCGACGCCTCATCAAGGCGCTCGGCGATATCGATATGACGTGACGGTGGCCGACGAAAAATGAGCGCGCGCATCGACCGCTCCATCGAATTCAGGCGCACGCAAAGCGTGGGGCCGGCGATGGTGTACGTGCTGCCTCATCGCGGTGAAGAATTCCTCAAGCTCGGATTTTCACGCGATCCTCTGCAGCGCATGCAGAATCTGCATGCGCGCTATTTCGAATTTTTCGACATCGATCGAGCGATCCTCATCGAGACGACGCGCGTCGTGGAAGCGCGACGCATTGAATCGCAATTCAAATCGGCGGCGGCCGAGCATCGCGCGCCGGCGCCGCTGGACATACGTCGCGAGGCTGGCGGGGAAACGGAATGGTATCGCGGCGCATACACTTTATTGAAGGAATGTGCGGAGATTAAAGAGCACGAAAACTTCAAAGTTCATTGGCGCGCCGGCGAATGGATTGCGTCGCAACTCTTAGGTCGTCGCGAGTGGTTGTTCGAATGGTCGCACGCGCAGTTTCGTGCGCTTGACGCGGCCGGTGAATTATCACCGTTCGGCAAGCGCATCGCGAAAGCGCTTCGCGATGCGCTGGATGCCAACCGATATTTCGGCATCGATAACACGATTGCCGTTCCGCCGGATGTTGCTGACTGGTACAGCGCTTTG
>Ga0209006_10003984_pt1 | contig 13464 bp, 13 predicted proteins | sample JacPin_JW_Ref_O2_FD_188567 | JGI IMG/M metagenome (GOLD analysis project Ga0209006, IMG submission 188567) | Forest soil microbial communities from Algoma, Ontario, Canada - Jack Pine, Ontario site 1_JW_Ref_O2 (SPAdes) (version 2) | ecosystem: Environmental > Terrestrial > Soil > Boreal... | reverse complement strand
CGAGCCCGATCCGCGCCTTGAAGACCTTGGTCGGGGGCTGACGATGGGGATGGTCCTTTCGCTTCCGCTCATCGTCGCCGGCATCGGAGTGCTGGCGTGGAGCTACGGGCGGCGGGGAATTTCGCCATGACGCAGCTCCTCGACGAAATCAGGGCAATGATCGTGGAGCGCGGACCGATCACAATCGAGCAATACATGCAGCTGGCGCTCGCCCATCCCGATCTTGGCTACTACATGAACCGAGATCCATTCGGCGCAACGGGAGATTTCACGACGGCGCCGGAAATATCCCAGATGTTTGGCGAGCTGATCGGGCTCTGGGCGGCGGAAGTGTGGTCGAGCATGGGTTCGCCTGATCCAGTGCACCTTGTCGAGCTCGGGCCTGGGCGGGGCACGCTAATGAGTGATGCGTTACGCGCCGCTCGCATTGTTCCAGCCTTTCGCACCGCACTCGACGTCCGGCTCGTCGAGACGAGTCCGGCGCTGGCCGCGATACAGCACGAACTGCTTGTCGATTCCGGTGTTGCGGTCTCTTGGGCGCAGACCCTAAAGGAAGTTCCGGACGGGCCCGCGATCGTGATCGGCAACGAGTTTCTCGACGCCCTGCCCGTGCGCCAATTCGTGCGCGTGAACGGTCAGTGGCGCGAACGCACGGTGCGTGTGAACGGCGACGGCGCGCTCGTCTTCGACGTCGCCGACAAACTTGAGCCCTATATCAGAGCCAACGCTGCGAACGGCGAAGTCCTAGAAGTGAGCCCTTCCGGCCATCGGGTGATGTTTGAGCTCGCCGCTCGGCTCGGGAAGCAGGGCGGTGCGGCGCTGCTAATCGATTATGGGCACGCGGTCACCCGATTTGGCGATACGCTGCAGGCCCTGCGCGCTCACCGCTATGTCGACCCGCTCGTTGCGCCCGGCGAGTGCGACCTCACAGCGCATGTCGATTTCGCGGCCATGTCGCGCAGCGCTAGCGCAGCCGGCGCCGCCGTCTATGGCCCGATCGACCAAGGCGATTTCCTGCGCGCTATAGGCATCGACTTGAGGACAAAGGCGCTTGCCGAACGCGCAACTCTTGATCACGCGGAGGAATTCGAGCGGGCGCGAGCGCGGCTGGTGGGCAAGGGTCAGGGCGAAATGGGCGCCCTATTCAAGACAATGGCGATCGCCGACCGCAGGTTGCGCCCACCCCCCGGTTTCCAATCCGCAACCACCAAATCCGCGTGAGCGCAGCTCAATTCCTGACCGCGGGATCGCTGCGGATTCCGGGTCTCGCGCATGGTTTTTTCACCCGACTCGGCGGGGTCTCGCAAGGTGCCTACGCGTCCCTGAACGGGGGTGTTGGCTCTCGTGACGCGCCGGAAGCGGTGGCGGAGAACCGCGGCCGGATCGCGGCCGCGCTCGGCGTGGCGCCGGACCGTCTCAGCGTGCCGTTCCAGTTTCACTCACCCGATGCAATCGCGATCTCGGCGCCAGTCCCGCCAAGCGCGCGCCCACGCTGCGACGCGCTGGTGACGGCGACCCCCGGCCTGGCTCTCGGCGTAACCGGCGCTGACTGCGGCATGATCTTGTTTGCCGATCAGCGCGCGCGGGTCATCGGCGCAGCGCATGCGGGCTGGAAAGGCGCGCTGACGGGGGTGGTCGAGGCGACCGTCGCGGCGATGGAACGGCTCGGCGCCAAGCGCGCCGATGTTGTCGCTGCACTGGGGCCCTGCATCGGCCACGAATCCTACGAGGTCGGTCCAGAGTTCGTCGCCACCTTCGCCGCCGGCGACGATGACACTGCGCACTACTTCGCCCCAAGCCGCAGGGCCGGCCACTCGATGTTCAACCTCAACGCCTATATCGCCGCGCGCGTCGCACGTGCTGGAGTCGGACGCTTCGAGGATCTTCGCGTCGACACCTATGCCGACGAGCGCCGCTTTTTCAGCTATCGCCGCGCCACGCATCGGAAGGAGCCGGACTATGGCCGGCTGATGTCGGTCATCGCAATGAATTGAGCCGTTGGATGCGAATCCCCGTTGCTTGACAGGCCGTCCGCGCGTGCCCAATTTGGGCCACAAATCGTTTTCGACGATCGGCTCCGGGCGGGTCGAGAGGCGCCCTGAAGGAATCCCTATGTTCGCTCAGGCCTTGGCGAGACGGCTCGCGCGCCCCGGCGTCCACTACGGTTGGGCGATCGTCGCCAACGTCTTCCTCCTGGCTCTAACCACCGCCGGCTGGGGCGTCGGCGCGCGCTCGCGCCTCGTCGAGGCGCGAGCGTGAGCGACCGGCGCTTGCGCCACGCCGACAGCGCCGCTTTTCGACATGCGATGCGGGCGTTCTCCTCAGGCGTCGCGATCGTCGCTTGCGGAGAGGGCGAAGCCCGGGCCGGCTGCACGGCCACCTCCCTCGCGTCGCTGTCGCTGGCCCCCCCGACGCTCATCGTATGCCTCGCGCGCTCGTCCTCGACGCTGATCGGATTACGCGAGGCGGGCGCATTCTCGATCAACCTGCTCGCCGCGCGCCATCAGGCGCTCGCCCATCGGTTCAGCGGACACAGCGGCGTGCATGGACCCCGCCGTTTCGACAGAGCGCAATGGGTCACGCTCTCGACCGGCGCCCCAGTCCTTACCGATGCGGTCGCGGCGTTCGATTGCCTGGTCGAGGAGGTCATCGAACGCCACTCCCATGCGATCGTGCTGGGCGCCGTCGTGAGCCTGAAAGAGGGCGTCGACGAAGCGGTCCTGGCGCGCCGGCGCGGAGAGTACGCGCCCCTGGTTTAGGCGCGGCTCGGTCCGACGAAGGCCCCGCCTCCCGGACTGAGCCCAAGCGGGCCTGCGCGGGCCGCAAAACACAACCCTAACGAGAATCCATCCAAGAAAAACCAAGCAAATCCAAGCAAAATAGCTTCGATTTGCTTGGTTTTATTCGTCCGAATCGGCGCGCTTTTCAGTGACTTACAGCGAATCCAAATAAAAAAAATCGGCTCGCGTCTCAGGTTGTGTACAAAATGTCTCAAATGCTCGTCGTCTCGGTCTCATTGCCGCCCGGTCGCTTGCCACGCTGCTCAGATCTGGCGAGTGATCAATTTATGGCATGGACTTCAGCTTTTGGCAACCGATTGCTGAGATTTCTGATTCAGGCTGGGGCCGATGATTTGGTTTGGGTCGACGCGGCCAATTGTAGCCGCGCCCATAGCCCTGCGTGACGGCGCTCCGCGTGCACGCGTTTGACGATAGCGGGATTGGGGCATAATATCCCCGCGCCGCGGAGATCGCCCGCGTTGAGGCGGTCGAGAGTGATAGGGCGCGGATCGCGCCCCGACCTGAGCGGCAACAAGACGGCACAAACTGTCAAGGGCGAATAGCCGATGAGCGCTGTCGAGCCACGCGCAAGGAGGGGACGCAATCATCGAGTGCGGAAGCTATAGTTTGACCTTGGTTTGTGGTCGCTCAGGTTTTCACGGCGTATAGCGGGTCGCAGGGTAAAATGTCGCCAAGACCTATTAAGGTAAATTTTGTTGTCAATCTCCTCTCTCCGATGACGCGGATCGTGGTCGCGCTTGTGACCGTTCCGCTCTATCTTCACCACATCGGCGACGCGCGCTACGGCGTGATGTCAATTGTATGGGTTCTCCTTGGGTTATTTGGATTCCTTGATCTCGGGCTGTCTCGCGCCGTCACCAACGCGCTAGCGAAGCTGCGCGACGCGCCGCAGGCGCACCGCGCGCGTGTGCTGCTGACGACGTTTGGTCTTAACTTGGGTATTGGCATAGCCGGCGGCATAGTCCTCTATGTATTCGGCGGCCTTATGCTAAAACATTTTGTTTCGATGCCGGACGAGATTAGCGCCGAGGTGTCTCGCTCGCTTCCCTGGATCGCTTGCCTTCTGCCGCTCACGCTCATTTCCGCCGCCGGCGCGGGCGCTCTTGAGAGCCGCGAACTCTTCCTGCTTGTGAATTCCATCCAGGTCGGCGCAATGACTCTTGCTCAAGTTGCCCCCGTCGTTGCGGCTGTATTCGTCAGCCCCTCGCTTACTGTTGTTATTCCTACGGCGGCCGTAGCGCAGGCGTTGGGCGCGGTCGTCGTTCTGGCCGTCGTCTATCATTTGGAGGGGCCATTCTCGCTTCGCGCGGTCGACTGGGGGGAAGCGCGGAAGTTGCTCGGCTACGGCGGCTGGATGTTCGCCACGAACGTGCTCTATCCCGCCCTCGCCTCCGCGGATCAATTTATCATTGGGTCGGTGATGGGCGTCGCGTCAGTCGCTCATTATGGGGTGCCGATGAACCTCGTCCAAAGGAGCGTCGCCATCCCGGTGGCGTTCGGGCGCACCCTCTTTCCCCGCATGTCCAGCCTGTCCAGCGATGCAGCTCACGCGCTGGGGACGCGCGCGCTGTCGTCGATGGCGTATGGCTTTGCCGCCATTTGCGGTCCAGCAATGATCCTCTCGCCGACCTTCTTCCGGTATTGGATCGGCGCTGATTTCGCGATGGTCTCGGCTCCCCTGGCGCAAATCCTCTTCCCAGGAATGTGGATGGGCGCGCTCTCGTTGGTCGGCTTCACGCTCCTGCAAAGCCAGGGCAAGGCCAACGTGACAGGCAAATTGAATATAGTCGAATTTCTGCCGTTTGTGGCCATTCTCTGGGTGTTGACCCAATATTTCGGGATTGTTGGCGCAGCCACTGCTTGGAGCTTGCGCTGCACAGTAGATGCGTTGGCGATGCTCTGGCTTTCCGGAATGAAGAGAAGGGACCTTCTTCGTTTGTTGCCGCCGGCCGGGCTTTTGGTGGCGACACTGGTTATAGCTCATTTCCTAGGCTCGAATATTGTCGCAAATTTCCTTGTTGCGGCACTCGTCGGGTCCGCGTCCGTCGCCCTCGGCTATCTGTTTTCCGAAGATTGGCGCGGGCTCATTCTGACGCAGGTGAGCCGAGCGCGCATTGTCCTCGGCAGCCTGACTAGCCGGAGAAAGCCGATTTCGCCGGTCAATACAAACGCGCAAAAGTAAAAGGCGACCTCACGGTTGACGTACCTTGTCGGCTGAGGGAGCGTACCCCACGAACCGCACCGCGATTGTTGCCCATTATGGCCCCCTCCTTGTCAGGATTGATTTAACGTGGATATTGGCGCTTTGCGTGCGAGCGCCCAAACCTGAATTGGGAAGGTCTCTTCGTTCTTCAGTGAGTGAACAAATCGATTATAGTAAGGGAAATAAGGCGTCTTGAATGTGGCCTGTATTACGGAGCGATTGCCCCAAGACCCGGTTTGGATTGTCTCGGGCGGGAATCCAGCCTCAACTAAGAAATATTTCATTCCGAGTGCTGTCCAGCGGCTACAATCCACTGGAAAATTGTGAACCTTTTGCAGGAATGGAGTTGAAATGAAAAAATACCCTCTCGGTCGAAGCATCGCGTAAACGTTTCGCGCTGCTCTGTATGGATACAGTAAATGTTCAAATACCTGCTCCGCGAGCACAATATCGAAGGCCTCGAGATCAATGGGTTCTTTGCAAATATCATATTCTGGGAAATTAGCTGATTTAAATGATTTGAATGGATATGCTTTTCCGTTGTCTCCTGAAATCTCAAGAGCGTCCATTTTTGACGCAGGAAGCGCGTCTATGATTTTCCGGGTTTCTTTTTCAAGAATAACCCTATCCCAAAGGACGGGCTCGCCGATGATCGCTCGGCGAGCTCTCCCTTTGATCGAACGATAGGCTTGCATCAGCATCATGTTTTCCTTGTTGCAAGAGCGAGGAGTGATCGTATTTTATACGTGAACTTCAACACGTTCAACGTCGAACGCCATCTCACCTCGAGTCAGACAGACCGGAAGCTACGCGCCGGGGCGATGAAAAACGTAACGCGAGGGTACCCTTGCGCTCTGAGAATTCCTGCAGCAAATGCGTCGATTACGCTCGCGCCACGGCAGCGTGACAACACCACAAGGAGGATTGATGGATTTTTCCGTCATCATTCCAGCGTACAACGTTTCAAGCATGATCGGGCGCGCCATCCGCAGCGCCGCGGCGCAGACGTTGCCGCCGTTCGAGATCCTCGTCATCGACGACTGCTCGACCGACCACACTGTCGAGGTCGTAAAGGCGCTGGGGCGGGAAATTCCTTCCCTTCGCCTTCTCTCAACCCCCGCCAATGGCGGCCCGTCGGCTGCGCGAAATGCCGGTTTGCGCGAGGCGAAAGCGGACTGGATCGCCTTGCTTGACGCCGACGACGCCTGGAAGCCTGGGCGGCTTGAGCGCCTGTCGGAAGTCGCCAGCGCGACATCGGCCGACTTTGTCGCCGACAATCTGGTTATGTGGGATCCTGTCGCACAAGCGCAGTTCAAACCGACTTATTTTGAACTTCCGGAGCCTCGGAAGCAAATCACGCTCCTCGACATGTTTCGCGCCGATGACAATTTCAATTTCTCAAAGGCTTCTTTCACCCTCATGAAGCCGATTTTCCGCCGCAAGTTTCTTGCCGAGCATAAGCTTGAATACAATGAAAGTATGAAAGTTGGGGAGGATTTCAACTTTTATGTCGAGGGCCTGTTCAACGGGGCGAAGTTAATCCTGATCGATGAAGCCTATTACATCTATTCGATGCCCAGCTCGCCCTCTGGGCGTTCCCCACATAGCCGTTCGATTCAAGACATCAGCAAGCTTCCCGACCTAAGCGACCTCATGACGCAAAAATATGGAGATCGCATCGACGCTACACTTCGGCGCGCCATGGACGATTTCCGGAAGACTTTCACTCTCCTTCACCAGTCCGATGTTGCTCGGACCTATCGCCGGTCGGGCCAATACGCCCAATACATTACCTATCTTGCCGCAAGGCCTGAGCTGACGCGGCGTCTAGTCTGCCGCGCCGCGATGAAAATCGCAAAACGAATGGATAGCCGTAGCGCCACGGTGTAGGAGCAGTCAGAGGATTACGAGGAGTCGTCGGCCCGTTGCTCGAGAGCGATGCGGCCCAGTCGCAGGCTGCCGCACCTCCCGGCGAGGACGGCGACCAGTTGCCAACCATGGCGCGCATGAGCAAGAGAACCGATCAAGGGCCGGATGGAACCGCTTCGCTTCGCGACGCTTGGGAGGGTCAAATCGCCGCTCCTGATGGATCCAGGCTAGGTCAGTCCAAACCAGCATTCTATTTACCGCGCCTGGGGTCGGTTGGAAACTGATATTGGCACCGCACAATAGGCTGACGCGGGCCTGCTCGCAATTCCCGCCCACGCTGGTAGGATCATTGCAGCGCTCGACGTCTACGACTAAGAGCCGCTACCACGGGACCATCCATTCCGAGCCTCGGATCACACCGTTCTTACGCCCCATCAGGGATACGGAGTGGGCGAGATGTGGCGCCCGTTCTCCTCAGAGCGTTGAGAACGCCGAAGCCTTTCTGGACGGCAAACCCATTCGGGTCTTGAACGCCAAATAGGAGGACCACAGCGGCGAGACGGCCAAGGAATCTATAGCAGGGCCTCAAGATGATCAAACACCTGACTGCCGGCCTAGCGCTCGCCGCTTTCGCCCCTGGCCGGCCGTGGGAGCAACTGGCTGCCGAGCCGCCAAACGGACTCTTTCGCATCAATTACCGGATCTACCTGCCGACGAAGGCGGCCAGGATCCGGAGACGCTGGCAAGCATCTTCCCCCCAAACCGGAAGGCGGGTTGAATTCAGATGATGGAGTTCGTGGCCGCGCAGGCGGCCTCCCCCGAGCGGCGCGGCGGCTCCGAGCGGGCGGCCGCGCAACAATGCGCCCGGGAATGAATGTTAGCACTCTCTTGCAATGAGTGCCAACAAGCGCTATGTAGGCGTTGTCGTCAGACTGCGGTCAGGAGCTAGGGCATGATCCCAGGCCGGCGCGGCAGCGACTGAAAGGGAACGCTCCATGAAATTTCGTCCGTTACACGACCGGGTCGTCATCCGCCGCATCGAAGGCGAGGATAAGACCAAGGGCGGCATCATCATCCCCGACACCGTCAAGGAAAAGCCGCAAGAGGGCGAGGTCGTCGCGGTCGGACCCGGTGCGCGCGATGAGAGCGGCAAGCTCACGCCCGTTGAACTCAAGCCGGGCGAGCGGGTCTTGTTCGGCAAGTGGTCGGGCACGGAAGTCAAGATCGATGGCGAGGAGCTCCTAATCATGAAGGAGACCGACGTCATGGGCGTGATTGAAGGCGCACCCGCCGCCAAGAAGAAAGCCGCCTAAACAAAATTTTTTATCCAGAATTGAAGGATCCAAACCAATGGCCGCCAAAGACGTACGCTTCTCTTCCGACGCCCGCGACCGAATGCTGCGCGGCGTCGATATCCTCAATAACGCCGTCAAGGTGACGCTGGGCCCCAAGGGCCGCAATGTCATTCTGGACAAGTCCTACGGGGCGCCGCGCATCACCAAGGATGGCGTGACCGTCGCCAAGGAGATCGAGCTTTCGGACAAGTTCGAGAACATGGGCGCCCAGATGGTGCGCGAAGTCGCCTCGAAGACCAATGATCTTGCCGGCGACGGCACCACCACCGCCACAGTGCTCGCCGCCTCGATCATGAAGGAGGGCCTCAAGCTGGTCGCGGCTGGCATGAACCCGATGGACTTGAAGCGCGGCATCGACATCGCGGTGACCGCGGTCGTCAAGGACATCGAAAAGCGCGCCAAGAAGGTGCAGTCGTCGGATGAGATCGCGCAGATTGGAACCATCGCCGCGAACGGCGACAAGACGATCGGCAAGATGATTTCCGACGCCATGAAGAAGGTCGGCAACGAGGGCGTGATCACGGTCGAAGAGGCCAAGAGCCTGGACACAGAGCTCGACGTCGTCGAAGGCATGCAGTTCGACCGCGGCTATCTCTCGCCCTATTTCGTCACCAATGCGGAAAAGATGGTCGCCGAGCTCGAGGATCCGTACATCCTCATCCACGAGAAAAAGCTCTCTTCGCTGCAGCCCATGCTGCCCGTCCTTGAGGCGGTCGTACAAGCTGGCAAGCCTCTGCTCATCATCGCCGAGGATATCGAGGGCGAGGCGCTGGCGACGCTGGTCGTCAACAAGCTGCGCGGCGGCTTGAAGGTGGCGGCGGTCAAGGCGCCGGGCTTTGGCGATCGCCGCAAGGCGATGCTCGAGGACATCGCGATCCTGACCGCTGGCACGATGATCGCCGAGGATCTCGGCATAAAGCTCGAGAACGTCACCCTGCAGATGCTCGGCAAGGCCAAGCGGGTGAGGATCGAGAAAGAAAACACCACGATCATCGACGGCGGCGGCAAGAAATCCGACATCGAGGGCCGGATCGCGCAGATCAAGGCGCAGATCGAGGACACGACCTCGGACTACGACAAGGAGAAGCTGCAGGAGCGTCTTGCGAAGCTCGCGGGCGGGGTGGCTATCATCCGCGTCGGCGGCTCGACCGAGGTCGAGGTCAAGGAGAAGAAGGATCGCGTTGACGACGCCATGCATGCGACCAAGGCTGCGGTCGAGGAGGGGATCGTCGCCGGCGGCGGCGTTGCGCTGTTGCGCGCCCGGGCGGCGATCGGCAAGCTCAGCGACGACAATGAAGACGTCCAATCCGGAATCAACATTGTGCTCAGGGCGCTCGAAGCGCCGATCCGGCAAATCGCCGAGAATTCGGGCGTGGAGGGTTCGATTGTCGTCGGCAAGGTTCTCGAGAACAAGTCGCAAACCTTCGGCTTCGACGCCCAGACCGAGCAATATGTCGACATGCTGAACGCCGGAATCGTCGATCCGGCGAAGGTGGTTCGGGTCGCGCTGCAGGACGCGGCTTCGATCGCTGGCCTGATGATCACCACCGAAGCGATGATCGCAGAGCGACCCAAGGCCGACGCTCCGGCGATGCCGGGTGGCGGCGGAATGGGCGGCATGGGCGGAATGGACTACTGAGCGCCCGATAGAAACGGACACGAAACTCGACGGTCGGCGCGACAATCGCACCGACCGTCTGCCATCGATGAATCCTACGTTTCGCGGGTTGCGCTGAGGGAACCTTTTCGTCGCGCCTTGAGACCTGTCTTAGGAGCTGACGACCCATGCTCATCCGTTACGGTTATGAAATCACGATCAATTCCCCGCAGCCGACCCCGATGGTTTGCCTGCTGTCGGTGAGCGAAGATCGGAAGGCCGACATACGCGTCGCGGAGAAGGTCTTCACGACGCCGATCATCCCGACCACCACCTATCTCGACACATTTGGCAATCGGTGCCGCAGACTTGTCGCGCCTGCCGGCGACTTCGCAATTTGGGGCGACGCCACGATCGAAGACGATGGCAAGATCGACCCGGCGAACTTCGCCGCGGTGGAAGTCCCCGTCGCGGAGCTCCCCGACTCCTGCCTGCTCTATCTGATGGGGAGTCGCTATTGCGAGACGGACAAGCTGAGCCAGACGGCTTGGGATCTATTCGGCAAAGTCCCTCCCGGCTGGGGGCGCGTGCAAGCCGTGTGCGATTTCGTCCATCAGCACATCAAGTTTGACTATTTGCAGGCGCGATCGACCAGAACAGCGTTCGAAGCCTTCGAGGAGCGGATCGGAGTCTGCCGCGATTTCGCCCATCTCGCGGTGACGCTCTGCCGATGCCTCAACATTCCGGCGCGGTACGTCAACGGCCATCTTGGCGACATTGGCGTGCCCGTCGTCGATCCGATGGATTTCAGCGCCTGGATCGAGGTGTTCCTCGACGGGTCGTGGTGGACGTTCGATCCTCGCAACAACGTGCCGCGGATTGGCAGGATCGTGGTCGCGCGAGGCCGGGACGCCGCGGATATTCCGCTCATCAACTCGTTCGGACCCCATGTCCTTAGGTCCTTCCGGGTCTGGACCTACGAAGTCTTCGAACAGCCAACGAGCGCGCCCGACCTCGCCTAGAAGCCCGCCTGTGAGCGACTTCCGCTGAGGGCTTATGCGGAACTCCGGTCCATCCCGCGCTCGGACGCGACACGCCCGGGACATGACCCTGGGCGCTTCTGTCAGCGCTAGGCCTTACGCCTCGGCGATCACATGAAAGAACGAGCCGGTGACCCGGCCCCTTCGCGAGCCTGACGGCGCTTCTGGCGCGCCGTAGACGTCGCGAACAAAAGCGAAGGGGTCGTCGCCGCCGGTCGCAACGATGGTCGCATAGTGGAACTCGTGGCCACGCAGGAGAGCGCCCTTAAGCCCAAGCGCGCAGTTCGAAGCGATCCGCGCCTCACGATAGCCGAGCGTCATGCGGCGCTTCTCGAAACTGGTCTCGACGCCCAGCAGGCCCGCCATTGGATGGGCGACGCCCGAGGCGTCCACGAGACTCATGCCCAGCGCCATATAGCCCCCACATTCGCCATGCACCGGGCGCGTCTCTGCGAAATGGCGCAAACCCTGTCGAAAGCGCGACGCTGCCGCGAGCCGCCCGGCGTGCAATTCCGGATAGCCGCCCGGAAGCCAGCACAGATCGCAATCGGAAGGGGGCGGCTGGTCGGCGAGCGGCGAAAAAAAGACGATCTCGGCCCCTGCCGCCCGCCATCCTTGCACGAGATGCGGGTAGATGAACGAGAACGCTCCGTCGTGCGCAAGCGCGATCCGCTGCCCCGGCGGCCGGACGGCGGGAGGCGCCGACGCTGGCGAAGCGAGGTCGAGGTCGCCAGCTAGTTCGAGAACGCGGGCGCAATCGACATGCGTCTCGACGAAGTCCGCGATTGCCTCGAGCCGCGCCTCGAGCGCCTCCGTCTCGCCCGCCTGCACCAGGCCCAGATGGCGTTCGGGCAGCGCTACCTTGTCGTTTCTGGGCAGCGTGCCGAGAACCGGAATCCCCATCGGTTCGATCGCGTCGACGACGAGCCGGCGATGACGCTCGCTGCCGACGCGGTTGACGATGACGCCGCCGACTTTGAGCCGCTCGTCATAAGTTGCGCAGCCCTTGACGACCGCCGCCGCCGACTGCGCCTGGCCGGTGACGTCGACGACCAGTAGGACCGGCATGCCGAGCGTCGCCGCCACATCGGCCGAGGTGCCGGTGAGCCCGCTTTTCGCCGGAACGCCGTCGAAGAGGCCCATCGAGGCTTCGCACAGCGCGAGCGCTCTTTGTTTTAGCGTTTGCGCAGCGAGCGCGGCCAGAAGCTCGGGCGACATCGCCCAGGAATCGAGATTGACGCCCTCCCTCCCCGAGGCTGCCGCGTGAAAGGCGGGATCGATGTAATCGGGGCCGGACTTGAGGCCGACCACATCGACGCCGCGGCGCTTGAACGCGCGCAGGAGGCCAAGCGTCGCCGTCGTCTTGCCGCTGCCGGAGCGGGGCGCCGCGATCATGAGCCCGCGGGTCATTCACGAGCCCCTAGGCAGAGCCGATGACGCGCGCTACGCCAAAGCGCATGTCCGAGGCGGAAAGCGGGACGCCGCTCAGGCGCGGCTGGACGACCGGCACTTGCGCCAGCGGCGCGGCGCGCGCGGCTTTTGAAGCTCTGCTGACCGGCCAATTTCCCGATCCGGTTCCGGTCGCGCTGCCGAAGGGCTTGAGGCCGGAATTTGTCCTCGCCACCCATGACCTCGGCCACGATTTCGCCCGCGCCGGTATCATCAAGGACGCCGGCGACGACCCGGACGTCACGCATGGCGCGCTGATTGTTGCGACTGTGCGCCTCGCGCCGCCGGCCTCGGGCCTGAGCTTTAAGGCCGGGGAAGGCGTTGGGGTGGTGACGCGGCCGGGTTTGCCGCTGACACCGGGCGAGCCCGCGATCAACCCGGCGCCGCGCGCGATGATCCGCGCCAATCTCGAAGAGGTCGCCGCGAGGCTCGGCGCCGATGTCGACGCCGTCGTCGAGATTTCGGTCCCCGGCGGCGAGAGGATCGCCGAGCGCACCGCAAACGGGCGGCTCGGCATCGTCGGCGGCCTGTCGATTCTCGGCACGACCGGCGTCGTCATTCCCTATTCGTGCTCGGCCTGGATCCACTCGATCCACCGTGGTGTGGATGTGGCGCGCGCCAGCGGTTGCGCTCACATCGGCGCCGCGACTGGAGAGACCTCCGAGAGCGCCATCCGCGCCCTTTACGGCCTGCCCGATCACGCGCTGATCGAGATGGGCGATTTCGTCGGCGGGCTGTTGAAATACCTGCGTGAGCATCCCGTCTCGCGCCTCACCATCGCTGGCGGCCCAGCGAAGATGACCAAGCTCGCCGAAGGCAAGCTCGATTTGCATTCGAAGCGGGGCGCCGTCGACCCCGCGGCGCTTGGCGAGCGCATTGCGCTTGCGGGCGGCGCGCGGTCCTTGGTCGAAGCAGTTCGGAGCGCCAACAGCGCGCTGCACGCATTCGAGCTCGCTCAAGCTGCGGGCTTCGACTTGCCGGCGCTCGTCGCCAACGGCGCGTGGGCGACCGCCGCCCGGGTCCTCGCAGGCCAGTCCGGGGAGCTCGAGATCGTCATGGTCGGGCGCGACGGGCGGATTCTTGCAAGCAGCGGGTTTCGAAAGGTTTAGCCCTGCGCTCTCATCCGGCGCCCATAGCCCGCCCGGAAGGA
>Ga0209006_10003981_pt1 | contig 13469 bp, 23 predicted proteins | sample JacPin_JW_Ref_O2_FD_188567 | JGI IMG/M metagenome (GOLD analysis project Ga0209006, IMG submission 188567) | Forest soil microbial communities from Algoma, Ontario, Canada - Jack Pine, Ontario site 1_JW_Ref_O2 (SPAdes) (version 2) | ecosystem: Environmental > Terrestrial > Soil > Boreal... | reverse complement strand
AACGGTATTAGCCTATTACTCCCTGTTCGCAATTGTCAGTTTCCTCTCTTCTCAGTATAAATTTACTTTTTATCTCAATTTATTTTAGTTGCGTTTTATCATGATACTGTTACACGCTTGCATGGAGACCCTGTTGGCATTTATGAATCATTTCCCTCTTTTTGCATTGACCTTGAGAGTCAAGGATCCGTGGCGACTGCCAGGTAGGCTCTTTTATCTACTCATTTTACGAAAGAGAAAAAAAACGTTCCTCAGGGGGCGTCTACTTTGTCGCATCGCGCCTATCCAGTCCTGCCCTAACGATCAAGGTTAATTCTGAACATCATATCATGTTTTTTTTTTCGTCAAAATAATCATTTTCCAGAGTAAACCTATCCCACTCTCCTTGATATTCTCCCAATACAGTCAGTGCTTTCTCGGGAGTTTAACGTTTATGGCTCATTTACATGTGTAGTTGGCCTATGGTCCCGTCTCTCCTCCCATTATAACCCTCTCCGTCTCCTGCGTTGCTTATTCTATGGAGAGCCTCTGACGGCCGTCTCAAACTATTCTTCTATCCGACACCATTAACAAATAGCATACGTATCGTCACGAACGGCGAACTGCCAATCCAGACTTCAAGATCCCCTCGATCCCACCTCCTCGCCTGACCGACTCCTTCATACCCAAGCCGACCTTCTCAAGTCCGACCAGCACGCTGCCGTAGATACTTTCGTCACTAGGGCCCGCAACACCTCTCACCCTTACCCCTCCATCGAGCACCCCCAGCGTTGCAAACGCTACCGGCAGTCCAACACACCTAGACATGGCGGAACCCGAATTCGACGTTCCATAAGTAGTCAGCGATGATGTGTGGATCTCTTCCTCGCCTGAATTCTTGGAATGAGCAACGATCTCGTGGTGCAGTATGACCATATCACGTTCGTTCTCTTCGTATCGGAGTTTGTGCGCGAGGAGTACAGAAAAATGGTCCATTGGGACTGCTGGCTTTGTTGGCACAGGGGGGAGTGACACAGGTGAAAAGAGCCAGTCTAAAGCATGCAGAAGGGGTTCAACTTGCGATGGCGGTATGAGGTCCTTGATCGCCGACTGTACAGATGCTGGGTCTTTAACAATACCATTGAGTCGGATTCCGAGCGAGAGATTCAGCAGCGATTCCCATCCAGAGAGTGTTACCAACCGCGTCGTCTCCAGAAAACCCAGGGTCTTAAACGAGTCCATCAAATCAGAAAACCCAGCGTATCTATTGGGCATGTCCCAAAACTGATGAAGAGGAAAACGAAATAACACTTATCCTTACCTGAGAGTCCCACGCAGCAGAGTCCGAAGGTCCTTCGTGTCCCCGAGTTGATACACCTCCGCGTATGGCAGACTGTCACGGTTCGCGATGCCCTCCAGATTCAAGCCTTCCAGAATAGGTACTTCAGGGAAACGCCATTTGAGAATGTTTTCGCCAGATATTTCCCAGTCCTAAAATCACGCACATGGCTCTCGTCAGTCAAGTGTGATGTGAGCGGGCCTCAACGAATTCACTGCAACTCACGTCGCCACCAAGCCTGAACTTTGCGCCGTTTAGTACAGCTACGAGGACACCTCGTGGACTCCAGCTGAATTTGTAACCTAGGGGAAGATGAGCACATTCTGGTGAAGGAAGCCCACCGCAAAATGAAGTGAACGAAATGATCCGTTTGCTCTCCGCGCGAAGCCTGGAGATGAGGCTGATGGCAGAGCAGTGGTCGATCCCCGGATCGAGGCCGATCTCGTTTAGAAGAAGCACATCAGCTAAGAGTGCTCTGAAACCAAAAATCATATATAAAAAAAAGGGATGAAGAAGATTGAATTTTGCATTGCCTACTTCCTGTGCAGCGCTTGCATGGCTGGAGAAATATACGATGCCGTTACAAGATGCTTATGATGCTTTATGCATAATTCCGCCACAGAGGGATGGTGTGGGACGGGTAACAAGCTACATTAGATTGTGGTTAAATTTCTGTGCCTAATCTTCGTCCATCATCTAAAGCAACTGGCATTCACCTTATTACCACATCCGCTTGCTCAATCAGTTGTCCTACTTTCTCCTGATCCGTCATTTCAACAAGAAGTGACGTCGCGTTTTCATAGCGGCGCGTGAGGTTCTCTGCTTCGGAAAGGGCATTGCTTGCTGTTCCAGGATATATCAGCACTAGACTTGATGGACAGAAATCGATCAACAGAAACAGACCGACAACAAGTTCCACATCAGGTCGCTTGCTAATTTCGTCCACGGCCGGACCAGCCACCATTCCACTTCCAAGCATTAGAACTTTCTTCTTCGGCCTAACAGTATTGATGCTTGCGGGGCCTGATCTTGACTTGGGTCGCATTACCACAGCCGAGCCTTCCTGATCCACAGTTTCTCTCCACGCTCGGACGGACTCGGCTAACCACCGATGCTTCCCTACGAGGTCGCCTCCTTTACATATAGTCGCCCTCTCCAATGCTCGCTGGTACTCGTTCCCCGCGCATTCTCCACGGTACTCGCGGACCAGGGTTTTCACATACGGCAGGAGAGCACCAGAGAAATGCATCGAGGCGTCCAAAGGTATGGAAGCTGGGAGAATATCGACGGCCATCATCTGAACGGAAGGAAGGTGCGCGGGAAGTCCTGTCGGTCTGGTTTTATAGAACGGCGAGGATAGAGTGGAAGAGCGTGTCAAGAATTCGAGGCCACCCTAAGGATGTGTAACGGCTGGAGGTCGTGCAAGAAGTGTGCTGATGGTTGTACGCACCTCAACGTCACAGCTAATGTCACCGATGTTTGTGAATCTAGCTTTGCCAACTGTTTGTGCACGCGTTAAGGCTATAGCAAGTTGCTCGTTGGACACTAAACGAGGGAAGGTAGGAGACCATCCAGTGCCGTTGAGGAAGAGTGTGAGATATGGCGCAAACTGTTTACATGGAAGTGAGCTGGCGGGAAACTTTGAACTTGTGGATGAACGGACCATTGTATGGAACTCAGATTGGTAAGACGAAGGAGACGCATAATAATCCGTGCGGTTGTAAGGTTTTCCATCAATCCTCTTGAGATAGTCATGAGCCCTTGCATGCACTAGGTAAATCTATGTCGAAAAAATCAGAAAGTCACAGATGATGGCAAATCTGATCTGTGATTACCTTGTGAAGATCGGTACCTAGTGGGGCATAAGTAAGCCGATCGTCGGGAGGAAGATAAAAAGCGTACCAGGGTCCGAAACTAGTGCTGGTAAATCTTCTACTTTGACATCCTCAATAGGTAGCTCCTTTATGATCGAAAGGATTCCTTCTGTTACATTGCCTGTCCTGCAGAACCGAAGTCTATGATGAAGGTGGCTCTCAAGCCGACGGACTTACCCACTCACGCCCAGAACGAAGGGGCCGAGACTCTTTGGCGTTCCCTCGTTCGCTATACGGTCACCGATATTTCTGAGACTGCCACGTAACGCAGTTAAGGAGGGAAGCGTGTGCGGACGAGGGGTATACTGAGAGCGAAAGTTGAGGATTTCTTAAAATACCAAAAAAATGAGCAAAACTTGCAAGGAATGGGGATGCAACACCAAGTTCGAGGTGTGAATGCGCCATAGCAGAGAATGATTCCAGAGCTCCCGCAACTGTTTCATTTATATCAGTCAAGTTCAAAAGCTCTGAAATGATCTTGAAAAAGAAAAAAAAAAGCAGCGTGCCGAAATAAGACGAGAAACCGAGCGGACCTCCAGCAAACCACCCAAAACCAACTGTCCTTTTTCCGTCCTTGTCTGTCAACATCTCATAGTCAATGAGGCGTGACATGGGTTCATCCTCGTTGGGATTTGAGCGAAGGAACCGAGAGAGTAGAGGCATGTTGTACGGCTGGCCTTTAGTGGTATGAGAGAACATCAGATGAGTTCGTGCGACACGTCCCGGGGAGAGGGGGGCACGAATAGGAGACGAGACGAGCTCGTTGAGAGGTACTTCTTTGATACCAAGGATTATGTGGGCTGAGCTAAGGTTTTCGCGAAGCTGAGCACCGGCCTTGTATTTAGATACATGGATGAATATATATGCATGTGCCAGCTGAAGAAATGAAGAAAGACCTTGACGAACTCATTGTTAGGGAACACTCTCCTTTCGCAATTCTGAACGATGACGTTCACGTTCTCGTTGTGCACAAGGTCGTGAACAGCATCTGGTGTCAATGGACATCTTCGCTCCCAAATCCTTGATAGATCTTCACGACGGAGGCCAATAGTGAGAGGAGGACGAGCGAGACGACGAGAGAGGGGAACGGATAGCATGATGAGGGGATGGTATTATCATTAATATGATTATTTATTTATTTAAATATTATACCGAGAGAAGATCCGAGCCGTTCACAGCAACTCACAGCAACGGATACTAGTTTTTTAAGGAGAATGGGCGGTAAAATGTCACGTGCGGATTCTCATACATCATCATCATCCTCGATCATCTTCGCATACTCCTCGTAGCTCGCAAATGTGCCCAACGATTTCATCCTCTTTTTCACACTTCCCCTACTTTCTTCAATTCCACTTCGTTTTCGCTTCTTGACTTCTCCCTTATCAGAATCATCGTGATCAGAGTCCTCGATCGACCCCTTATCAGCATTTTCATCACTCTCGTCGTCTGAACTTGAGATGAGCCCCTCTTCCTCTGGTACAAGATCGTCACTATCTTCCATGAGATCGTCATCACCGGTAGCACGAGGCATACTCGTTTTCATTGCCTAAAGAATGGGATAAATTCAACTTCTCTCACATCCAGACAATGAGATTACAGACCTTCCATATCTCCGACTCGTTCTCATCGCCGCTACTGTCTTGCTCTTCTTCGCTTGTTTCATCCTCATCCCCACTACCCCCCTTCTTTCGTCCACCTCCATCCTTCCTCTTTTCCACCTTCTTAGACTTGGCTCTCTCCTTCTCCTTCTTCCTCGAAAAGAACTTGTGGAAGAATAGCTGTCCAAAAGAAGTTTAGCCCACACCATGCGACGTCATCAACCCTTTTAACCCACCAAGTCAACGGGGACATCCCCGGATTTCTTTTTCAAGAAATCCTCACCATTCACTGCTCTTTCCGAAAGCCCCACTTCTCCCTTCATCAACTTCACACCTGTTCCGTCCAATGCACTCGCTGCAGGCTGCATTGCACTGCCACCTTTGTTACTCGCGTCTGGCCTTCGCTTCTTGGGGTTCTTGTACACAAACCTATCTAGAAAGTGCGACAGCGTGTTGAGCGAGAGGTCTGCACTCGCCGTTAGAGGCTGTCCGGAAAGCAGTTGACGAGCGTGGAGTGAGATCGCCGGATGGTAGTGATGCAGCAATGGTGTCTAGATAAGATACTGTCATAAAATGAGCAAAGGCGGAAAAAACAAGAGCATACGAGCTCCCAGATGGGCGAAGAAGACGCATGAGCATATTCAGGGTCTCGTTTCCGGGGATCGTAATTTGCATCCTCAGCTTTTACATTGGTCGTCTTGGGCAACTCGTTGACGTTCAGCATTATCCTCAGTCCAGGGATTGCAGCGAACAGCTTCAAAAAGAATCAGTTTCCGACTAGGCTATGTAAATGGATTCAACGGACCTCTCCAAGCAGGAATAACCCTCCAGCAACAAATTCCGTCGCTCCTCCTCCACCACTCACGAGAACCTGTACGAACCGCCGTATAAAAGCCTTGGCTCGTTCCCCACTCTTATCCGGATCTGTCTTTATGGATTTAAACAGCAAGTTGAGATACATTGCCTGTTTAGAGGAAGTCGCGAGCCGTGCGTCCTGTAAGGATGCGTACAGAGTGCGGTAGTACCTGTCTATTATCGACCTCGAGACTGAGGAGACTGACGGAGAGGAGGATAGGGAGGCAGATATCTGTTGGATAAGGACGAGCGCTTGGAGAGAGATATTAAATGTCGAAGTGTGCGTGATGAGAAATAGGGTATCAATGTGCTTGATCAAACTGTTCTCGTCATTGTCAGCAAAAAAATAAAAGAAAGGAGTTATGTTAGCTTACTGAGCATCGCCCGAATCGACCTTTGCAAAAGGTAGCGCACGATTCACGCCGGTCAAAATGGCAGAAATGAGCTTTGAATCCGTGTCTTCAATCTCTGCGAACCCAGCCGCACCCTTGACCTTTTTCATGTCGCCTCTTCCCAAGCCTCTTCCACTATTCATCACTCGCCCATTTTTGTCCATCCTAGGTTCCCGATCACCCTTTTTTTTGACGGGTTCATTGCTCGCTTCAGGACTTTCCTTCCTTTCTCCTAGTAACTCTTTGAATATCTCAAAATATACATGGACAAGCTGCAGAGCCACGTCCCGATCCGCTATTGTCAACACCATCTGGTTGAAGGTGATCGTTGCATAGTATTGCGCGTGTATGTTCCCTCCAGCATGTTTAACTTCCTGCATTTTAGGATTTTTATCATCAGAGCGCTTCGCCGCACTGGAAGCCGGAGGTGGAGGGGGCTTGAGGACGAGGGTGACTATTTCACGAACTATGACGGCTTTCATGGCGGGGTGAGTTTGGAGAAGTTGTAGCAGGTGATAAGACGCGCGAGAACACAGAGATTTTTCGGTATCTCCCTGTTTGCAACCCGTTTGAGCGTGGTTCTTTAAAAGCTATCTAGATGCTTACCAACTTGTTGACAAGGAGCCGGAGAAGATTTTGTTCTTGCTCAGGCTTGTCGCGGAGAAGGGTGAATATGAAGGTGAGAGCCTGAGTGCGGATATACGAGAGCGGATCGAGTGAGAACGTCTGGAAAAGGCTTTCAGTCAGCTGCAAACGTAAAGCACTCCTGCCTTCACCTCGAGTGTCTGCAGGATGGAGAAGAAGTATTTTTTAAGCCAATCCTCAAAGTGCCACAACAGAAGATGCTGATCTGTTACGGAAGGGTGTCCCAAGGGTTGGTCGCGAAAGTACCTGAACCCAGCGGATCAGAACAAAGTGATCGAGATCCGACACTGATGTACTTGCTTCAATTTCCTCGAAGGAGCACCTCCACCGACCCACCAATCTACTACGCAGCGTAACGCCTTCAAACACTCTTCTCTCCCACCTTTCCCTTTCCCCCTCTCGGCCATCCCCTTCAAGGATTCTAGAGCCTTAACATTGTGGACTGGGCTGCTTTGCACCAGCAACGTCAGTGCACTAAGTCGATCAGAGAGAGTACCAGACTGCAAAACTTTGTGCAGAAAGGAGGATTCGGAAGATGACGATTCTTTGAAGGTACGCGTGTCAGAGACATGGAGGGAAGACGCACGAGACGCGAAGGACGCGAGGGATGACGGGGTTAAGGGTGGAATTGGACCGTGAGGACCGAGAGGCAGTATTGATGCGTACCATTGTGGTGTAGGTGGCGCTATGAAGCGGCCTTTGGGAGATTTAGCTGATAGAGTCTCAGCCATGGTATCATGATCCTAATTGTGACTAAGCAGTGTATGTACATACATCCATCCATTATTTATGTAAATAATAAGTTTAGATAAACTCAAGCTCTTTCTTGCTCCGATTTGGCTCAGTCCTCTCCACCAAGTGGACTGCTCTTGAACATGGTCCCCTTCACGCCAGTGCCTCTTGGTCGTACGTCCACTGCACCCTGAGTAATCGGCAGGGAAATTGCGTTGCCCCCGGTACTCGTGGCTGTCGACGCAATCAGCCTACGTTTCCGATCTAACAGGATAGCCTCCAGTGCTGGCGCGGACTCCACACGCGATACGGGTGGAGTCGGCTTCGTACCAGGATTGTCCGGAAGTGGTGTCGCTAACGTGCTCCTCTCATCCGTGGAGACCTCTGGACTGGGAATTTTTTCGCCAGAAGACATTGGAATTGACGATGTCTGTTGTTCGACGATCGGGTCTGCAGGTGAGTTACAAACCTTCCCACCACCTAACCCTGCGACAGCACTATCCATATTGTTTACCGCCAGGAATTCGGTGTCACCATGAACTGGGGTCGTCATGTTTTGCTCTCTCGGACTTGGAGGGGCACTCTTAGACCTTAAGAAATCAAGCCCTTTCAGTGCAATAGGGGTCGCCATGACGGATTTCGAGACTCTAGTAGTGTTGCCAGCCGAGGCTTCTTTGGACGCACCCATATCCCCTTTGACGTGATGTAAATCCGCCCTTGTCCCCTCATCCTTTGTCTTTGTGTACCCGACCTCGTTTTTTCCTCTGAGGTAGGCAACTTCCTCTTTCTTCGGCGAGCTTGACGAAAGATGCAGGGCAGAGGCAAGGTGATGAGAGAGCGTAAACGCGGATGCAATACTCATGTTGGGCGCATTGTCATGACGCGTCGGCAGAGGCTGCGGCACGTACGAGGAGAGTTCTCCATGTGCACCCTGTGGGTCAAATTCGTCATAGATTTCTTCCCCGATAAGCTCTGACCAAGCCTAGTCAGCTTGGATCGCCCACAGAGGAGCAAGAGCCGCGTACCTTCAAGCACATCCTCGAGTGTGATGATTCCCAGCGGCATGACAGCAGGGTCCAAGCTCTGCAAAAACTGCACGCCCGAATGGCTCCAGCAAGATTGCGATAATATATTGGAGAAGACCAACCTCTTCCGCCCCTTCCTTGGCCAAGACAGCATCAGCAGGCATCGACTGTTCAAGCCCAGCCTTCGACATATTCAAGTTTAGTTGGAAATTAGGTTTCCGACTTTTCATGTCCTTCCCCGCCTCCTTTCCACTCTCTGGAGCCTCGTCGGCAAGCCCCATTTCCAGGTCATCTCGCGCCACCCGCCGCTTACCATTTCGTCCGCGCCTACGGGATATCAACTCTTTGTCCACCACTGTGGTGTCGTTCCAGTTTCCATTAGTAACAGCGAAATCGTTCTCCGAAGCACCATTCCCTCGCGGAGTAGAGACTTCGGCCGTATTACTTTCCCCTTCCACTCCCTCGTTCCCGTTCCCGTTCCTGTTCTCCCCATTCTCTTTCTCTTCCTCTTTCTCTTTTTCTTTCTCCTTTTCTTTCTCCTTCTCCTTCTCCTTCTTACTCGTCCCATCACCCCCTTCCTCGTCACTTGAATCCCCCATTCCGACCCGTTCCATCAGTCGCTTGGTGAGGCCCCTTTTCACGGCCTGCTTCACACTCGCCGCCTATTCACCAGATATGATGTACACAAAAACAAAGAGTACAAAAAGAAGGCATACCTTGTCAACGCTAAACCGGCTCACAATTGCTATGTGTGACCGACCTTCTTGGAATTTGTCCAGTATCCCCAGGAGTGGTTCGTTGTTCGGAACAAAGGGTACCTTATTCAGCGGTATCTTGCGTAGTGGGACTGCATCTAGGCATTTGACCCTCAGCGGCGAAAGGTGACGTGTTACAACAGATGCATACCCTTCGGATCCAGCAGCACACACTGCTTCACAAGCAGAATACCTACGATTTTTTTGACTTTCACCTTACGGTCACCTTTCTCCTTTATGCCCTTGGTTCCAGTGCTTGGATGGGTATCAAAGGCATTTTGCCCTGAATGTATCTGAATGGGTACCTCGACCTCCTCATAGACTGGCACACGGGAATGGCCCGTGAGACAGATCTTTTTGAGGAGCTCATAGTCGAGTTTGGAGTCAATCGAAAGCATGAATACGTCCTCGATGGGGGTCATTGCCTGACTTGATGGGTTCATCAACATGAAGGGGATGTAGGTGAGTGCATACCTGCTTGACAACCTTTTCTTGAAGATCGAGCGTGGCACCGATGATGGTCACAGTGTCAGTCTTGAGGTCACCACCATGTAGGGCTCCATGCGAATGCATTGCTATGAGTTCTTTTAACTCTGGACGCGGCGACATTAGAGAACGGAAAGTACCCAAAAACGAACAGGAGCTCACCAGCCCGGCGATAAATAATACCATGATGTGGTCCAAGAGCAAATTCGAGGAGCTTCGCCACGGGCCAGGCAAAAACACCCTGGAGAGGATCAATTTTGACATAGGAATGATATCAACAAACGTACGAGGACGTATATGAGCCCTTGGGTCGGACCGGCCATCTTCGCACCGAGGTAGAGGCCATGCCGAGTGCATACTGACTGGGGGATGATTTCAGCAAATCTGAGGTTTCATGGTAAGTGCTATGGCTTCAGGACACGCTGGAATAGGGGGGAAAGGGACACGCGATAGCGAAAGGGATACGCACATGACAATCAAGACCGTACTGACTACGACACTCTGAACGCCACCTCCGAGAATGGGATCTGATATAACGGGGAGGGATTCGTTTACTGAATGCAAGAGTCTCATGAGGAAGATGACCCTTCCAAAAAAAAGGAAAACCTTTACCGATCATATTGGCTAAAAGGAGAGTGACGAGGAGGAGGTGGCCGTTCTTGCGGATAGGTTTTATCTTGTTCGCGTAGGAACGCTGTTGGCTGGTGGCGGTTTAGTTTGGATGCTGAGGAGAGTGGAAGACGACAAACGCAGTGCCACTTATGCTAAGGACGTTGAGCTGTGTCTCGTCAAGACTCATGTAACCGAGCGTAAGTCCGGCGAAGACGCCTGAGAGAATGACGAGAACTGGAATAAGACAGGCGAACACGAGGAATTTAGGGTCATGGTGATCAACTTCTGCTTGTCGACGTTGGAGCTGAGGGCCATCTGAATGGCGAATGAATGCGCTAGCTTGGGCGATTAGGATATAAATGAGGCGAGATGAGTGGTGAGCTGATATGACCATCAAGCTTCAAGTTTGATGAGCTAAGAAAATTGGCCTTACATGTTTCCTCATCCCCTTCGCGCCCTCACCTCAGGATGGTCGCGTCAGTGCATCAGCATTCAGGCCTCGTACGCGAAATAGCATTTTTATTTCATTCTTTCTTGTCTCATTTTGCGGTTCAGTGTGTGTGGAGTAGCGACCGCATCGTCCTCGATGGAAGAACATAGCTATGCGTCAAAAGTAGTTCATGGACGAGGTATCTGCCCCGCCTACTACCATCCTCGAACGCACAATATCCCCGTCGCAGTCGTCCAGTTCCGGTCTTACACCCCCAAGCTACTTGATCTGTTCACCCACTTTGCTACCCATGCCGCATCATCCTTCGCCATCCCCGTATCACGACCTGTTTACTTGCCCACTCAACGTTCGCTCTGGACTGTACCAAAAGGGCCCTTCGCTCACAAAAAGGCGCAAGAAAATTTTGAACGCAAAGTGCACAAACGCGTCATTAAGGCATGGGACGCAGACTCTCTAGTCGTCGATCGGTGGCTCAAATATCTTCAGCGGCATATATTGGCTGGAGTTGGCGTGAGAAGTACAAAGTGGGAGAGGGTCCCTGTCGGAATCGGGGAACACATGTTGATAGATGCGACAGGTAAAATGCAACTGGACTCGGTTTCTGATGCCGAGAAGGTCAAGGTTTTAGGTGATAAGATCGCTCGGGAGGAGTCGCAGGAAAAAGCTCGCAAGAACGCAGTATTACAGCTACCAACTTATTGAGGTCCGTCTGTTACTCCTTTTCTTGTAGCTGCCTTTGCATTTGCTCCACTTCAATTTGCACGCGTTCGATGGATTTGAAGTACTTAACGGTTTTTACGTGGAGTTCTAAGTTGCAAAAATAAATTTCAAGATGGACATACACCAACGGAATGAAGCCCACCAGCGGTAGCATCTTCATCAACCACAATCAACGCCGAAGGATGGGTTTGGAGAGCTGACAACGTCCACTGAAGTAGTATCGATGGTCCCTTTAACGCATTTTGTAATGAGAACCTGAAGCCTCAGGACGTACCAAATGATTGACTCCCTCCTCTGTTCAATAAAAATCAAGAGAAGGAAGGTACATGTATGCATACCAATACGTACCGATGGCCTTGCTCAGCGCCAAACTCTTCCTCTGACCAGTCACAACTACCACGACTTCTTTGCTATCTAAAACAGTTGCAACACCGACGGTCAGAGCCATGTGAGGGACAGCGAGGATGTCATTATTGAAAAAGCGTGCGTTGGCGAGGATGGTGTCATATGCCAGTGTCTTGATGCGAGTGCGGGAAGTGAGTGAGGATCCTGGAAACAGATCAGACCTTGGCTGGACTCTAGCAGATAACCAACAACCAGGCTCATTGAAAGCAATGTGTCCGTCCTCTCCAATTCCGCCCAGGAACAATTCGATCCCACCTGCAGCTTTGATCCTTGCCTCGTACATGTTGCACTCTGCAATGAGGTCTGGTGCGTTGCCGTCCAAGATATTGACCTGAGATGGAGGGATGTCGACTGTGAAGACGGTTATCATCCATGAAACAAATTTGGCCAAATCAAGACCTACCATGCGAGAAAAACTCCCGGAACATAAACGTATGGTATGATTCGGGGTGATCACGAGGAAGGCCGACATATTCATCCATGTTGAAGGTGATCACATTTTTGAACCTGGTAATTGACATGAACCAACTGTACGAACATTGGGGATGACATACGATAATTTCCCCTCATTAACAAGTTTTATGAGTGCCTTATATGTTGGAATAGGCGAGGATCCTGTTGGTAGACCGAGTATGAACGGTTTCGTGGGAGTTGGAACGAAATCATTGATGCTAAAGGCGGGTTGGTGAGGGAGAGATTGGTAGAATGAGAACCCTTGCCGTTTGCAGATATAATTTGCGATGTAGTCACCGACAGCGTTAGGATCGTCGCGAATAATGAGTCCTGTGGGACATTAACGGGTTAACCTGATCGTTAACGGAAGATAGCCAATTTACTCATTCCGAGTGAGAACACGTGACCATCATGTTCCTCCTGGCCTTGCTGCCTCAGCTTGTCTTTGCTCAGCAGCTTTCGCTCAATTCGTTCGTCTCATTCTCGCCAGTTTCTGTACCAAGTCCACCAAATTTCGCTCTCCAACCGTCTCATTCCTTGACAATATCCATCGCATTCTGCTCAGACAACTCGCAACAACCAAATCCTCGATTTTTTGTAACCAATGGCTCGGTACCAAATCCTGGGTCGTCAAATGTCGGCTCAGGTGATGTTTTTGAGATTGTCGTGACAAATGGACTCGGCATTTGGACATCACCTTTTAGTGCTGGTGGTATATTGGCAGTAGAGAATGTTAATCAAATGTCCTTCGAAGTTGGTCTTTCAGATGGAGGTGGGCGATAATGGCTTTCTCCCACACTATGATCGTAACCTCCTTTACAAAGCCCCAATTCACGAAATTCTGCCATATGTCCCCTTACTAGGCGATACCACATCGAACCAAGCCCTCCTCTTCTCCGCACCTTTCGATTCCTCGCCACCCGCAGGGTCTTTCTTTCCCCAACCCACTTATCCTAACTATACACTGTCCCCTGCTAACCTCTCTCTTCCGGCCCCTCCACCATCTCCGAATTTTACCCTGGTCTTGTCCCCTACATCTATAGCATCTCCTCTAACAAACTTACAACAAACCGGTTGTAGGCTAACCGCCATAAACTCCACCGGTACGATTCTCAATGACACTCTATGGTTGCGAGATATAAAAGGCT
>Ga0209006_10003980_pt1 | contig 13470 bp, 15 predicted proteins | sample JacPin_JW_Ref_O2_FD_188567 | JGI IMG/M metagenome (GOLD analysis project Ga0209006, IMG submission 188567) | Forest soil microbial communities from Algoma, Ontario, Canada - Jack Pine, Ontario site 1_JW_Ref_O2 (SPAdes) (version 2) | ecosystem: Environmental > Terrestrial > Soil > Boreal... | reverse complement strand
GCCGGAAACCTGGAGTGCCTACAAGAACGCAAAAAACGAGACAATCGAGGGCGACTACGATGTGTTCGGCGACGGCACCGTGATGATATTGCGCACGCCAGGACACACGCCGGGACATCAGTCTTTGAAACTCAAACTGCAGAAGAGCGGCACCGTCATTCTTTCCGGGGATCTCTATCATCTGCGGACCAATCGACTCTTCAAGCGGGTGCCGATGTACAACACGGATCGCGCCGATACGCTGGCCTCGATGAGCCGTATCGAAACCATCCTCAGGAACACCCATGGGCGCTTGATCGTGCAACACGATCCCAAGGATTTTCAGGGCCTGCCAAAACCGCCGGGGTATCTCGATTGAGCGCAACGCTAGCCTCTGCCTCGCGCCAAGATCTGCCTGAAATCTTAAAGATTTATAACGAAGTCATTCGCACCTCGACGGCCGTGTACACGGAGATCGAGATGACGGCGGAACGCGGCGCCGCCTGGTTCGATGCCAAGCGCTCCGGCGGCTTTCCCTTCATTGTCGCCAAGGATGCATCGGGCATTACCGGGTTTGGGACTTTTGGCGAATTTCGCGCGCCGCCTTGCTATCAGCACACCGTGGAACACAGCGTCCACGTCCGCTCCGACCGCCGCGGTCAGGGCATCGGCCGACAACTGGTAATCGAACTGATGAATCAGGCGGCGGCCATGAATAAACACGTCATGATCGCCGGCATCGACGCCGACAATGCCATATCCATCAAGCTGCATGAAAGCCTGGGGTTCATCAATGTGGGGCATTTTCATGAAGTGGGTTTCAAATTCGGCCGCTGGCTCGACTTGGTGTTCCTGGAGTGTCGCCTTCCTGCTACAAAGCTGTTAACAACTGTAAAACCGCCGACTTAAACCGGAAGCGGCGCTTGCTGGTAGCGGAGTCTTGATATCATGAGGGTGTGGTAAGAGCTACACAGACAGAGATTGAAACCGCGGTCGAGGCGTTGCGCGCCGGCGAATTGGTGGTCTTTCCGACGGAAACCGTCTACGGACTGGGCGCGAATGCAGCCAACCCTCCGGCGGTGCGCAAGATTTTCGAGGTCAAGGGCCGGCCGCCCGATCATCCGGTCATCGTTCATTTGGATGATCCCCGCTACCTGCACCGCTGGGTTTCTAAAATGCCGGCGGTTGCCGAAGCATTGGCGAATAAATTCTGGCCCGGTCCCTTGACGCTGATTCTGCCCAAGGCCGACAACGTCAATGAAATCGTCACCGGCGGCCAGGACAGCATCGGCATTCGCGTACCCTCGCACCCCATGGCACAGCAGCTGCTGAACGCGTTCGGCGGGGGTATCGCCGCGCCCTCGGCCAATCGCTACGGCCGCTTGAGTCCCACCAAACCGGAACATGTGCGCGATGAGCTCGGCGATGCGGTCAAGATCATTCTGGACGGCGGCGACTCGCCCATCGGACTGGAGTCCACCATTGTTTCCTGCCTGGACAATCAAGCCCGGCTGCTGCGGCCGGGATTCATCACCCGCTCGCAGCTGGAACAGGTGGTCGGTCCCATGGCGGTGGGCGGGGTTGTGCCGCGTGCGCCCGGCGACCGCGCTTTGCACTACGCACCCTCGACGCCCCTGGAGATCGTGGATTCGGACGACCTCGAGGTTCGAGCCGAAGAGATCGTGGCGCGCGACGAGAAAGTGGCGGTGCTGGCGATGCGCCCGCCATTGCACACCCAGCGGCATATGACCTGGATCAATGCCGGCAAGAAGCCCGATACCTACGCGCACAATCTGTACAACCATTTGCGCACGCTGGATCGGATCGGCTGCGTAAAGATATTCGTGCAAAGCCTGCCGCAGGAGGAGAGGTGGGCTGCGATCCTGGATCGCTTGCAGCGCGCCAGCGGCATGGGAGATGATTCCTTGGAGCTGAGTGTCAGTTAAGCTCCCGACCCTGATGGAACTCGATCCAACGCTTGATCCTTTCTCGCGAGAGGCGATCCAACATTTAGTGGCTCGCTACGGCTCGCCCTTGCTCGTCATCGATGCCGAGCGGGTGCGCCAACAGTATCGGCGCCTCGCCGCCGCGCTGCCGGGCGTTGATCTGCACTACGCCTTGAAACCGCTGCCGCACTCATCGCTGATCACGACCCTCATGGGGGAGGGCGCTTTCTTCGATCTCGCGACCAATGGCGAGGTCGAATTGGTGCGCCGGCTCGGAGTCGATCCGAAACGCTGCATTCACACGCACCCCATCAAGCGCGACAGCGATATCCGCACGGCCTTGAGTTTCGGTGTCACGCGTTTTGTCATCGATAATCCGGACGAGCTGCGCAAGTTCGTTCAATTTCGCACCCGCAGCTCGGTGCTGATCCGTGTTTCCTTTCGCAGTCCCGACGCGCAGGTGGATTTGTCGCGCAAATTTGGCTGCGATCCGGAAGCGGTTGAGGATCTGTTCCAGCTCGCGGCGGAATTACGCATCAAGATCGACGGACTCTCATTTCACACCGGCTCGCAGAATGCGGACTCCGCGATGATGGTCAGGGCCATCGAGGTGTGCCGCGGACTGCTGCAAAGCGCGGCCGCCGCGGGTCATCCTGTGCACTTGCTCGATATCGGCGGCGGATTTCCGGTGCAGTATCTGAAGCCCGCGCTATCGATCGAAGAGTTTTGCGCGCCGATCAACGCGTCGCTCAAGAAATTGTCATCCGATGTGCGCGTCATCGCCGAACCGGGACGCTACATAGCGGCGCCGGCGGCCATCGCCGTCGCTTCAGTCATGGGCCGCGCCCTGCGCGACGGCCGCTGGTGGTACTACCTCGACGATGGGCTGTACGGCAGCTACAGCGGTCAAATGTATGACCACTCGATATTTCCGGTCGAAGCACTGCTGCCGGGCGCGGAAACATTCCCCTCGGTGCTGGCCGGCCCGACTTGCGACAGCATCGATGTGATCCGGGAAAAACTCGACCTGCCCAAGCTTAACATCGGCGATTTAGTGGTCGGCCGCGTGATGGGCGCCTATACCTGGGCCTCGGCCTCCGAATTCAATTTCTTTCCCAAGGCAACGGTGCTGGCGCTGGACAAGGGAAGCCTGCTCGAGGATCGGGACGCATGATCACGCGCCGCCGCATGCTCCTGGGCACTGCCGCGTTGAGCGGTACTGCCGCGTTGAGCGGTACTGCGGCGTTGAGCGGTACTGCGGCGTTGCTCGGCGCGACCGGTGCGGCGGCGGCCGATGCAGGTTCGCGGCGGATTGCGCTGACCAATTTGCACACCGACGAGCGGCTGGATATCGAGTACTTTCGGGACGGTTCCTATGCGCCGGACGCGCTCGCCGCGCTCGAAGTCTTGCTGCGGGATTTCCGCAATGGCGAGAAACACGCCATTGATCCCAAGCTTCTGGATTACCTGGTCGATGTCGCCGTCCACATCGGCGTGCCGCCGGCGTACAGCGTGATCTCCGGCTATCGTTCGCCGCAGACCAACGAGCGCTTACATGAGCGCAGCAGCGGGGTGTCGCAACACAGTCTGCACATGCAGGGTCGCGCGATCGATGTGCGCATCGGCGGCGTTGATTCTCGGGACTTGGCGGCGCGCGCCGAATCATTGAAGCGAGGAGGCGTTGGCTACTACCGTGCGTCGAATTTCGTGCATTTGGATACCGGTGCGTTCCGTACTTGGCGTGGCTAGGAGCCGCATTGCAATGAGAACTAACCGGCTCTTGCTGCTGGGATTGGTGGTGTTCCTGGGGGCCTGTCAACAATCGAACCCGGGGCCTGGGGCAAGTGCCGCGGCCGGCAGCGGCGCCGATCGCGGCGCGGCGTTGTATGCGCAAAATTGCGTGCCCTGCCACCACGAAAACGGCGAAGGGGTACCGAAGGTTTTTCCGAGCCTGTCCGGCTCGCCGGCAGTGCTGGGAGATCCGATCGAACTCGCGCAGTGGGTGTTGAGTCAGAAACGGCCGGCCAGCATTCCTGCGGGCCGCTATCCGACACAAATGCTATTGTTTGGCTGGATGAACAACGAAGACGCTGCCGCTCTCTTGACCTACATCCGTTCGCATTTTGGGAATTCCGCACCCCCGGTGGATGCGGCATTGATTGCGAAGTCGCGCGAAAAATAAATGGCCGTAACCACCATCCATGCGCTGGTCGATCGTTGCCGCGCAACTCAGTTGCCGGCCGCCATCGCCAAACTGCCCTCAGGCTGGGTGATCATGGGCGAACGCCAGGTCTTGCCGGGGTACTGCTTGTTGCTGCCGGATCCGGTCGTGCCGCATTTGAATGCGCTCGACGCCGACGCCCGCGCTCAATTCATGTTCGACATGGCGCTCATCGGCGATGTGCTGCTGGTCGTCACCGCGGCGGCGCGCATCAATTACGCGATCTACGGCAATGTGGATCCCGCGTTGCATGCGCACATTTTTCCCCGCGACAGCGCGGAACCGGAAAACACGCGCACCGCTCAGCCCTGGGCGCTCGATTGGAACGCCGCGCCCCTGTACTCCGATGCCCTGCATGGCGATTTCAAGCGCCGCGTCGGCATGGAACTGCGCAAGCACTACGCTTCTAAGTGATCCGAAGCTTGAGAGCGCGGGTGACTTCCTCGAGATTCTCCAGAGGTGCGGAGCAAGTCATACCGCTGCACAAGTAAGCCACCGTTGTCTCACCCGGACGCTTCGCCGCCAGCGCGGGCGGCAGCTGCGCATCATTGGGAATGGCGTAAATCATCCGCGTCGGTGCATACAGCTTACCCAAGACGCTTGCCCAGTGCGCGGCGCTTGACGCCTCGCCGCGAACAACCAAGATTTGCAGCGCGGATAAAAAATCCTCGAGCGCGTTCACCAGGCTCATGTGCGCCTGGGGATAGTCTTTAATGCCCGTCCAGGCTGCGCGCAAAGTGCGCTCCGCCGCATCCAGGTAACGGGTCTCGCCGAGCAGGAAGCCCAAGCGAGTCAGCATGGATGCCGCGACGCCGTTACCCGACGGGACGGACTCGTCGGCGAAGGTTTTGCTGCGGTGAATGAGCTGTTCGTGATCCTTGGCCGTGAAGAAAAATCCACCGTCGGCTTTATCTTCGAACTGATCCAGCAGCACCTCGGCCAACTGGCGCGCAAAATCGAGATCGCTGCTGCGCCAGCGGGTCTGCAATAACTCGAGCAACGCGTCGGCGAGGAAGGCGTAGTCATCGAGATAGGCCGGCAGGTGGGCGCGGCCGTCCTTATAGGTCGCGAGCAAGCGCCCGTCGCGCCACAGATGGTGCCGGATGAAATCCACCGCCGTGCCGGCCGCTTCAGCCAGGTCGGGCCGGCCCAGCACGCGCGACGCAAGGCTTAAAGCCTTGATCATGAGTGCGTTCCAGGAGCAGAGGATTTTCTCATCGCGTGCCGGCCAGACGCGCAAGTTGCGCGCCTTCAACAGCTTCGCGCGCGCGGCTTCGATGAGTTCGGCCACCGTTTGCGCGGACTCTTTGAGCGCGCCGGCAATGTCGTCGAGCGATGCATAGGTATGCAGGTGCCATTCGCCCTCGAAATTGGCGCTCCGATCCAAGCCAAAACGGGCCGAAAAGGCGCTGTACTCGCGCGGCGTCAGCAACGACTGAACCTCGTCGCGCCTCCAAACATAAAACTTCCCCTCGTGGCCTTCAGAATCGGCGTCGAGGCTGGAGTAAAAACTGCCCGCCGCAGAGCGCATGTCGCGCAGCACCCAATCGGCGGTTTCATGGGCAACCTTCGCAAACAAAGCCTCGCCGGTTGCCAGATGGGCGCGCGCGTACTCGCAAAGCAATTGGCCATTGTCGTACAGCATTTTTTCGAAGTGCGGAATCATCCAGGCGCCGTCCACCGAATAGCGCGCGAATCCACCGCCCAGTTGGTCGAAGAGTCCGCCCTCGGCCATGCGCGTCAGCGTCAGGGTCGCCATGTAAAGCGCCTTTAGGTCAGGCTTGGGTGCGGCCGACGTGGCGTACCACTGCCGCATACAGCGCTCGATGCTGCTCGAATGCGGGAATTTCGGCGCGCCTGAAAAGCCGCCGAAGGTACCGTCGAAGGATTTCTCGAGCGCCGCGCGCGCCTGCGCCATCGCCGAGCCGTCGAGCACGGCGCCGGTATCGGGCCGCGGCACGATGGCGGCGAGCGCGGCCTGAAGCTGCTCATTTTGCGCGGCGATCTCCGCGCCTTGCTCGCGGTAGTACTGGGCCACGCGCCGCAGCAGATCGCGAAATGCCGGCATCCCATAGCGCGGCTCCTTGGGAAAATAGGTGCCGCCGAAAAAAGGCTGTTGCCGAGGTGTGAGGAACATCGTCAGCGGCCAACCGCCGGAGCCGTGCGTCAGCATCTGCTGCGCGACCTGATAAATCTTGTCGAGATCGGGACGTTCTTCGCGATCGACCTTGATGTTGATGAACAACTCATTCATGAGTGCGGCAGTCCCCAAGTCTTCGAAGGACTCATGGGCCATGACATGACACCAGTGACAGGCGGAATAGCCGATGGACAAAAGGATGGGCTTGTTTTCCTTCTCGGCCTTGCGCAACGCCGCTTCGCCCCAGGGATACCACTCGACCGGATTGTCCGCGTGCTGCAGCAGGTAGGGGCTGGTCTCCTCGGCGAGATGATTGCGCAGCATCTTCACGGGCCTAGTCGGTTAGAATGACGTTTACTATAGCCGAAGACTGTTCCATGACTGACTCCCTTGAAGCGGCGCAACTGCCCGCGCTGCGCCTCAAGCGCAACGAAGATCGCCGCCTCCACGCCGGGCATCTTTGGATCTTCAGCAACGAGGTTGATACCGGCCAGACGCCTTTACCTAAGTTCAAGGCCGGCGAGTTGGTGCGCGTATTGGCGCACAACGATCGGGCGCTGGGATTGGCCTATGTCAATCCGCAATCACTCATTGCCGCGCGCATGCTCGAGACCTGGAAGATCCCCGATACGGCGTGGCTGGCCGCGCGCATGCGTACCGCCATGGCCTTGCGCGACCGCCTGTACCCGAAGCCTTACTATCGACTGGTATATGGAGAATCCGACGGCTTGCCCGGGTTGGTCGTTGACCGCTACGGGTCGAGCTGCGTCGCGCAGATCGGCACCGCCGGCATGGAACGGCTGAAACCGCAAATCCAGGAAGCCTTGATGCAGGTCGTAAAATGCGATGCCCTGCTCTTCAAGAACGACAGCGCTGCGCGGGAAATGGAGGGCTTGCCGAGCTATGTCGAGGCCGCGAAAGGCAGCTTCGATGCGCCCGCGCTGGTCGTCGAGGACGATCTTGAATTCCAAGCGCCGTTGCTGGAAGGACAAAAGACCGGCTGGTTTTTCGATCAGGCCGCCAATCGCCGCGCCTTGTCGAAATACGTGGCCGCGGGCGCGCGTGTCTTGGACGTCTTCAGCTATGTGGGAGCTTGGGGGATTCGCGCCGCGCACCACGGCGCGCGCGAGGTCACCTGCGTCGACAGTTCCGCGGCCGCGCTTGACCTGGCGGCCGCGAACGCACTGCGCAATCGCGTCAAGCTGGCCACGCGCAAAGGCGATGCCTTCGATGTGCTCGAAGAATTCGCCAAACAAGGGGCGCGTTTCGATGTCGTCATCGTCGATCCGCCCGCATTCGCCAAGCGCAAGAAGGACCTGCCGAAAGCGCTGGCCGCGTACAAGCGACTGAATCAGCTTGCCATTCAAGTGCTCGCGCCCGAGGGCATCTTGGTGTCCTGCTCCTGCTCGTCTCACGTGAGCGCGGAGGAATTGCAGGATGCCATCGCCAAAGCCGCGCGCGGCGCCGACAAGCATCTGCAAATCCTTGAAATGGGCGGCCAAGCGCCGGATCATCCGGTGCATCCCGCCATCCCCGAGACCCGATATCTCAAAGCCTATTTCTGTCGGATCAATGAGAGTTTAAAGTAGCGGTCATGCTTACCTATCCGCACATCAATCCCATCGCCGTGTCCATCGGCCCCGTCTTTGGCATCGGCCCCCTGCAGGTGCACTGGTACGGCATCATGTATTTGATCGGATTCGTCGGTGCGTGGTGGCTGGCGCGATACCGCGCACGCCGGCCCGGCTCGACCTGGGTACCGCTCGAAATCGATGACCTGATTTTCTACTGCGCAATTGGCGTCATCGTGGGCGGGCGCCTCGGCTGGTGCATTTTCTACGGCCACGACGTGATCGCCCAAAATTGGCTGAATGTGTTTCACATCTGGGACGGCGGCATGTCCTTTCATGGCGGCCTGACCGGCGTCGTGATCGCCACCATCGTTTTTGCCCGCGTCAAACACAAGAATATCCCCGACGTCATGGATTTCGTCGCGCCGCTGCCCGGCCTCGGGCTGTTTTTCGGTCGACTGGGGAATTTCATCAACGGCGAACTTTGGGGTAAACCCACGAATCTGCCCTGGGGGTTCGGCGTGCCGGATGCACAGGGTGTGCTGATCTCGCGGCACCCCTCGCAGCTCTACGAGGCCACTCTCGAGGGTCTTTTGCTGTTTCTGATTCTGCTCTGGTACACGGCTAAGCCGCGGCCGCGATTGGCGCCCACCGGCTTATTTCTGCTGCTGTACGGTTGCGGACGTTTCGTAGTGGAATGGGTGCGGCTGCCGGATGCCAATATCGGCTACCTCGTGGGCGATTGGTTGACCATGGGGATGCTGCTGACCACACCGATGATCGTGATCGGCGCGGCGGTCATGATTTATGCCTACCGGCGCAACGTTGCGACCGGCAATCTGGCTGCTGTGAAGGCCTGATGCGGCAGTACCTCGATTTCCTGCGCCATATCCGCGAGCACGGCGCGTCCAAGGGCGATCGTACCGGCACCGGCACGTTGAGCGTATTTGGCTATCAAATGCGCTTCGATCTGAATGCCGGGTTTCCGTTGGTGACGACCAAGAAGCTGCATCTGCGTTCCATCATCTATGAGCTTCTCTGGTTCTTGCGCGGCGATACCAATGTCAAATATTTGCAGGAACACGGCGTCAGCATCTGGGATGAGTGGGCCGACAAGAACGGCGACTTGGGTCCCGTGTATGGCAAGCAGTGGCGCAGCTGGCCGACGCCGGACGGCAGGATTATCGACCAGCTGTCCTTGGTGCTCGAGCAGCTCAAGGCCAATCCGAATTCGCGCCGCATCTTGGTCAGCGCGTGGAATGTGGGCGAATTGGATCGCATGGCCTTGTTGCCGTGCCACGCCTTGTTCCAATTCTATGTGGCCGAGGGGCGCCTATCCTGCCAGCTGTACCAGCGCAGCGCCGATGCCCTGCTCGGGGTGCCTTTCAACATCGCCAGTTATGCGCTGCTCACGCACATGGTCGCGCAGCAGTGCAACCTTAAGGTCGGCGATTTCGTGTGGACGGGCGGAGACTGTCATTTGTATTTGAATCATTTGGAGCAGGCCGATTTGCAGCTCTCGCGCACGCCGTACCCTTTGCCGCAACTGCGGCTGAAGCGCAAGCCTGACAGCTTGTTCGATTACGCTTTTGAAGATTTCGAAATCATCGACTATCGCTATCACGCAGCAATCAAAGCGCCCATCGCCGTATGAAGAAGGCCACGCGGCGCCCAAAAACGCCTCTTTTTGAGGTTCGCCACTCGCGCATTCATGGCTACGGCGTCTTTGCGCTGCGCCGCATCCGTAAGGGCACCAACATCATCGAATACGTAGGCGAGCGGGTGAGCCATGAGCTCGCCGATGACCGCTATGAGAGCAAGGATCCGTTGGACGGCCACACCTTCCTGTTTACCGTGGACGCCAAGACCGTCATCGATGCCGGAGTCGACGGTAACGAGGCGCGCTTCGTGAATCACGGCTGCGATCCGAATTGTCAGACGGTGCAAATGGGACAGCGAATATTCATCGAAGCGATTCGCACCATACGTCCAGGCGAGGAACTCGCTTATGACTATCGAATCGAGCGCGACGCCGACGATCCCGCCGATATCGACCTTGTCTTTCGTTGCCTCTGCGGCGCGCAGAATTGCCGCGGCAGCATGCTGGTGGCGCGGCCAAAAAAGGGTCGCAAGAAACGCCCGAACAAACGCGCGAAGCAGCGCGCGAGAAAGCGTGCGCAAGCCCCGAAGCGCCGCCAGCGGACGCGGTGAGCGCGAGCGCCAACTCGAGCGTCAGCGCCGACTTGAGCGCGGCCGGCATTTCGATTCGAGATCAGTTTGCCTCCGCCGCTGAAGTTTCCGCGTTGCGCGAATGTGCGCGGACTCGCGAGTCGCGCGGGGACTTCGCGCCAGCCCGCGTCGGCCGGCAGGGCGCGGAGCAGCGCCGCGAGAACGTCCGCGGCGATTTCACTTGCTGGCTGAGCGCGCCGTTGCTGCCGCCGGAACGCCTGCTGCTCGAGCGCATGGAAGAATTGCGTCGGCAGCTGAACCGCGATGCGTACCTGGGATTATTTGAGCTGGAGCTGCACTATGCGCGGTATCCAGCCGGTGCGGTATATAGCCGCCATGTCGATCAGCCGCAGGGGAGCACGCAACGCACGCTATCCTTGGTGCTGTATCTGAATCCAGGATGGCAGTCCACGGATGGCGGGGTCTTGAGAATTCATCACGAGGACGAGAGTTTTGTCGACATTGAGCCGATCGCAGGAAGATTGGTTTGTTTTCTGACGGCGGGGCGGATCCATGAGGTGCTCGAGGCGCGGTGCGAGCGGCTGAGCGTTAGTGGGTGGTTTCGGGGGCGTCCGGCACCTTGAGATGTGAGCGCCCGCAAGTCCTGGGGGGATCGGCAGCGTCGAGGCCCGGAAGAGCACAGGGCCTCGACGCTCCCGAGCCCCCCAGGAGTTGCATGAGGGACGCTCACATCTCACGGTGGCGGAGGACTAGGCGGTCTGGGGGGATTCGCCGCGTTGCGTAGAAGGTTGCGCCACAGGTCCAAAAATTCGTTGGTTGGAGCGGCGCTCAGCACTATCTCGATGCGGCTATCGCGCCGAAACGCACTGTCCTCGCCCGTCAGACCACGTCCTTGTGACTGCACCAGCCAGGAGGGCCCGAGTCCGGTGCGAAATACTCCCTTCATGCGCCGCAGCCAGACTTGATTGGCCTCCAGCAGCCAGGAAAGGCGCGGCTCGAGGATGGCGCGTGCAAAGACCAACTCGCGCGGCAACATCCATTGCACCGCCCAGAATCCCAGCGCCTGCAGCTGCGTTTCGGTGCCGTTGAGGCCGGCGATCTCGAAGGCACTCGACAGCGGCACGGTGAGGGCAGCGGAGTGGGGGACCAGGGAGAAGCGCGGCTCGCGCTCGAATTTGCGCAGCGCCTCTTGCGGCAACTCGCCGTGACTGCACGTACCCAGGTAGGGCTTTTGCGGATACTGTTCCGCCGCGATCCGCTCGAAATCCTGGCGCTCTTTTTCATGCGCGAGATCCGGCTTCGACAACAGCAACGCATCGGCCGATTGAATCTGCGACCATTCGATGGGTGGACGTTTGTCGAGAATCCTTCCGGTGTCCTGTGGATCGACCAGACAAATGACGCTATCGAGTTGCAGCGCCTTCTGCGCCTCGTACAGCGCCAGCGTGTCGACGATATCCGCCGCATGGCCCGCGCCGCTCGGTTCGATCAATAGCCGCGCCGGTTTGAAATTGCGCAAAAGATCGCGCAGCTGTTTGCCAAACTCGAGTTCGCCGACGCAGCACAAACACCCGCCCGCGACCAATCGCACATCGTAATTTCCGCGCGCCGCTTGCGCGACCTGAAGCGCGTCGATTCCGGCGTCGGTGAACTCGTTGAGAATCACCACCCACAACTCCTCCTCGGGCTTGTGGGCCATCAGCCAGCGAATGGCCGTGGTTTTGCCGCTGCCGAAGCTACCGGTAATGACGTGTGCGCGCGTGGGATTCACTGCCATCGCCTAGTTATAACAGATTGATTTCGTGGGAAATAATTGCAGACTCACGAGCGTCACACCGGAGCCAGTATAGTGAGAGAACCATGCAACATCCGCTGCAATGTCGGTGCGGCACCATCAAGGGCTGGGTCAGCGATACACAAAGCGCGAATCGGGTCGTGTGCTATTGCCGCGACTGTCAGGCTTTTGCGCGCTTCTTGGGACAGGAAAGCGAGACCTTGGACGCGCAGGGTGGATCGGATGTCGTGCAAACACTTCCCAAGAACGTGACCTTCACTCAAGGCATGGACGCGTTGGCCTGCATGCGTCTCACGGATAAGGGAATGGTTCGTTGGTACGCGGGCTGCTGCAAGACGCCGATCGGCAACACGCTGGAAAATTCCAAAATTTCCTTCATCGGCCTGCTGCACAACTGCTTGGAAACACCTGAGCACCCGCTGCAGAACTCCTTCGGTGCGGTTCGCACCTATGCCAATCCGCACGGCGCGATCGGCGAACCTAAACCGAAGGCTGCAGGAATGGGCACGACAATCTGGTGGTTCGTCAAAACTATCTTGAAGGCTCGAGTGAACGGCGACTATAAGCGCACGCCGTTTTTCAGAGACGGAACGCCCATCGCCACCCCGCGCGTGCTCAGCAGTGCAGAGCGCGCGACTGCCATGCAGTCACAGGCGCGCTAGCCTGGCACGAATGTTGCTTGGGATTGATGCTGTATCATAGGCACCCAATATGCGCTTACCGTCGCTCAAATTTTTGAAGACCTTCCAGGTCGCGGCGCGGCTGCAGAGCTTCAAGGCGGCGGCCGAGGAATTGTTCGTCACCCCATCCGCCATCAGCCATCAAATCAAGGCGCTGGAGGAACAGCTGGGCGTGAGCCTGTTTCAACGCGGCGTGCGCACGCTGACATTGACCGATGCCGGCAGAAATTACCTCGAGCACATCAACGACATCTTTTCCAAACTCGAATCGGTCACCGAGCAGCTCCAAGTCCGCTATGGCCGTACCATCATCCGGCTAAACGTGCCGTCTTTTTTCGCCAACGAGTTGCTGCTGCCGCGGCTCGCTTCGTTTTCGCAGGCGCGCGAGGAGACCGACATCCGCATCGAAACCACCTTTTCCGCGCCGAAGACGCATCCGCCGGAGGCGGATCTGTCCATCGTCGTGGGCGCGGGCCCGTGGGACGGTCTGGTGGTGCACGAATTGTTTGCGCAAAATTTCATTGCGGCTTGCTCGCCGGCGTTTTTGATAGACAATCCCATCGATACCTATGCCGACCTCAACGGCAAGACCTTGTTGCTGCATGAAGAGCGGCGCGAGGCCTGGGAGAAATGGGCGGCCGGCCTCGGCATCGAACCGATCAAGCCCAACCGGTTGGTGCGCCTCGACACCATGTCGGCGGTGGTGCGCGCTGCCGAGCAAGGAGTGGGCGTCGCCTTGGTGCCCTCTCGCCTGAGCGCCGATCGCTTCAACGCCGGCGGCTTGGTCAAATTATTCGAAGCGGAGTTGACCACCAATGAGAGTTACTACCTCTTGCACCGGCCGGAGGATCGCGCGCGCGAGGACCTGCAGGAGCTGACGCGGTGGATTTTGAGCGAATGCCGGGTCGCCTAGTACTTCGGCACTGTGAGATTGAGCGAACCGCGTGG
>Ga0209006_10003979_pt1 | contig 13470 bp, 8 predicted proteins | sample JacPin_JW_Ref_O2_FD_188567 | JGI IMG/M metagenome (GOLD analysis project Ga0209006, IMG submission 188567) | Forest soil microbial communities from Algoma, Ontario, Canada - Jack Pine, Ontario site 1_JW_Ref_O2 (SPAdes) (version 2) | ecosystem: Environmental > Terrestrial > Soil > Boreal... | reverse complement strand
ATGCCCTGCGCACGTTTGCTTCGGCCTTTGAACCGGTCAGCCTGCATGAGCGGGCCCATGCGCAGCACACGGATCAACTCACCGCCCTCGACAGCTTCGTGGATGCCGTTCGCCCGGATCCTCTGTCACGCCACTGGTTCGAGCTCGCCGTAAAGCGCCTGCTCGCTGACCCTACCGGCGACGCTGCGGATCGCGCCGCGCTCTCCGCCTGGTTCACACAACTCTCCAATGCCGTTCCCAGCACACGCCAACAGATGCTCAACTCGCCACGCCTCGCGGAGATGTCAACCCGTGCCGATCAACTTCTGCAACTTGCCGACATGGGGCAACAGGCGCTGCATTATCTCGCGGACGGACAGAAGGCTCCGGCAGATTGGAAGGCGAAGCAGACCAACACGCTTGATGAAGCCAGTAAGCCCAGCGGCCTCGTCCGTTTCGTCTTGTTACCGGCAATGACCGACTTGGTGAAAGCGGTTTCGGAGTAACAACAGCGGGTAGAGTCACCATCCGTCAATGACCGGATTGGCATCGCGCCGAATCCCTGAGTTGGGTACGCAGTTGTGGAATGATTGCCGACCGTTCGTTACTTGTCGGTTCTGGGTCTGAATGGATCTGTAAATCCGGAACTCTCGTGTATGAGACGGCCGAAGCTAACTCCTTCGTGCTGAAGTCCCGCAGAACGTCGGATCAGGTTCCTAACAGGTTGATTTGTAGTTTCTCGTACCCATGTTCGCGTGCCCACAGGTCCAAAGGAATTGTCGCCAACTCATCTACAATCGCAACTGCCAGCCCCGTTTTCGTCAAATCGATACTCTTCAGATAGGTATGGCATGTATCGCAAACGTCCACGCGGACGTGCGCGATCTCGGGCGCTGAATAATACGCCATCTGCGGTTCTCGTTCTTCTCCGCAGGCCGGACAATAAATTCTTCGAAAAGCCCATTCGTGAGCGCAGAGCATGCATATCAGCGATTTTTTCGCACCGTCGCCTTCGCTCCGCAATACGCCGACGGCCGGCTTGCCGCCGCAAAGGGGACAGGTCGACGGAGTTCCATCGACAACGGCGACTTCGCGGTGATCTGCGAGATATTCAGCGTACGGTTGAAGAAAGATCCACGCAAGCACTCGATCGGAAGACTGGGCTTGCGCAGTGTCATCCATGCTTCCAGCCAATTCTGGCTCCCCGTGCCAGAAGTCTTCGATCGCGCGTTGCCATGCCGCTGGCCCCTTCTGCGCCAGAGCGCCGGAGGCTTGCGCAAGCGGCGCTGGCGCAATCTGCTGGATCAGCGACAGGAATTCGGGAAACTTCGGTAGCAGGAGGAAAAGATCCAATTCATCGCGCAGAGGGCGATCAGAAGAGATCTTTGGCGAGCCGGCGAGAGCTTTTTGGATTTCCTTGTAGAGAGTCTTCTGAAACGTCGCGACACGCGCGTAGTAACGAAGACCTTCGGCGGAGAATGGGTAAGACGAAGCGAGTTCGTCGGCGCGACGGATGCGGCGATTCCACTTCGCATCGTTCATTGCTGGGATCGGGGCTGGGGTCGGGGTTTACCGGTGACGTCGTAGTACCAGGTGCGATGGAACGTCCACGCCCACGCGCGCGTGACGTAACCGTGAATCATGGATCCAAAGCTGCCCTCTTCGAGGACCGCGCTCATGTACACGTGGATCAGGAACAATCCAATCGTGATGAGCGCCACGCTGGCGTGAATCAGAATCGCGGCATAGCGCACGAACCGGAGACTCCAAGGAAGCGTTTCTGTGTACCACAAGACAACGCCGGAAAGCAGCAAGAGAATTATGCTGTAGAAAATTCCCCAGAAGAAAAGTTTCTGTCCGTAGTTGAACCGTCCGACTGGGGGCAGCTTCTCATCCTCGTTCTTTATATAATCCGGGATCGCCTTCGCCCAGGCGCGATCGGCATCGTCGATTTTCATGTCGCCGCGCCACTCCAGGAACGTCCAGAACAGAGATGCCGTAAAAATCAGTCCGAACCACGGATGCCAGGCTCTCGCAGTGGGACCGCCTCCCACGACCGCGGCCAGCCAGTACAGATAGGGCGACCAGAAGGCGAGGCCGGTCAGCAACAGGTAGGTATACGAGAGCGCGCCAATCCAGTGATTCACGCGCTCGCCCAGCGTGTAGCGGACGATCGTTTGCTCGTTTTGGCCAGCGGAATTTGGGCGCGAGACCGCGTCGGTGGTCATGACGGCCTCCCCTGACCGCGCCGCTCGTCATTCTGCGAACCGCTCGGCGTACCATGCGGCGAAACATCCGGCGGAATCGGTTCAACTTTCTTCGGTCCAAAGCGCATGTAATGCAATGCCATGCCGACGATGCCGCCAACAATGGCCATATTGCCCAGCCATTTCAGCGGCGCTTTCCATAGTCGCACTGACCACGGGATGCGCGGATCCTTTGGAAGTCCACCGTACAACTCCGGATTCTTCGCGTCATGCAGGACGTAAATCACGTGGGTTCCACCTACTCCGGCGGGATCGTAAACTCCTGCATCCTGGAATCCGGAATGGTCGCGAAGTTGCGTGGCGCGCGTCTCCGCTAATTCCTTCATTTCCGACTTGGTCCCAAAATGCAGGCAGCCCGTAGGGCAGGCCTTGATGCAAGCTGGTTCGAGTCCCACCGACACGCGGTCATTGCACAGCGTGCACTTGAAGACCTTGCGCGAGGGAGGATCAAATTTCGGAATGTTGAACGGGCACCCTGTCATGCAATATCCGCAACCGATGCAATTCGCCTCCTGGAAATCGACGATCCCATTGGCATATTGCACGATGGCAGCATCAGCCGGGCATGCGGCCAGGCAGCCCGGATCGGCGCAGTGCATGCACTGATCTTTGCGCATGAGCAGCATCATGGTGCCGTCGGCGCGTTCGTGTTCGTTGAACTTGATCAGGTTCCAGTAATTCCATGCCGTCTCCGGCATCGTCTGGTAGGTGTTATCAAAGGTAGTTTCGCTGAACGTGTAGCCGTTCCATTCCAGGCAGGCGACTTCGCACGCTTTGCAACCGATACACGTGGTCGTGTCCACCAGCTTGCAGACCTGGAATTCCCGGTTCAGACCTTTACCGGGAACGACCCCCGCATGACCGGAAATTCGGATTAGCTCTGTTGCTGCCTGGCTCATGTTGTCCCTACGCCTTCTCGACTTTCACTAAGAAGCCTTTGGACTCGGGGGTGTGGGCATTCGGATCGGTGACTGCCGGCGTCAGCAGATTCGCTGGCGTCCGCGCGTTTCTTCCTTCATCCTCATCGATACCGCGGAAGCCCTGGTGAATCGGCAACCCGATCTGATACACCTTCTTGCCGTCGATCATCATTGGCTTCAGCCGCCGGGTGACAAAAGCTTTCGCGATGTACGTTCCACGCGCGCTGATGACCTTGATCTTGTCCGTTCCCCGAATTCCTTTTTCGTCCGCCAGTTCCACCGGAATTTCCACAAACGGTTCCGGGATGAGCTGGACGTTCATCGGATTATTTTTCGTCCAATAGTGATATTGCTCGGTCAGCCGGTAAGTGGTGCAGACGATGCTGTACTCCTCCGGCGATCCAAACTTGTCGAAAGGCGTCTTGAACTTTTTTACCAGCGGATTATTCGACTGGTCGGGATGAAACGGATTCTTGATCGGGCTTTCAATCGGTTCGTAATGTTCGGGGAATGGGCCGTCCGCCAGCACACCGATCGGAGCGAACAGACGCCCGATGCCTTCGGGATTCATGATGAATGGCCCCATGTGATCTTTGGGATTGGAGTCGGGCTTGAAGTCCGGCACATCGTTGCCCACCCACTTCCCCGCCGGTTCGTTCCACCAGATCTGCTTGCGATCGGAATCCCAGGGCTTCCCTGCCGGATCACAAGACGCACGGTTATAAAGCACTCGGCGGTTGGCTGGCCACGACCACGCCCAGTTGGGAAAAACACCCATCCCGGAGGGATCCTCGGTGCCTCGCCGCTGGATCTGCGATCCGGCTTCGGTCCACATACCGGAATAGATCCAGTTGCCGCACGTTGTCGTGCCATCGTCCTTCAACCACGCAAACCCCGGCAACTGCTGGCCCGCTTTGATGACCTGTCCCGTCGCATCGTCTTTCAAGTCAGCTAAAGCTTTGCCGTTAAGTTCCATCGCTACTTGGGAAAGCGGAGGATGAGCCGCGTCGGCATACGCCCAATTCAAATTCAGAATGGGATCGGGAAATTTTCCGCCATCCTTCTTATAGAGGTCACGAACCCGCAGGAAAATCTGCGCGATGATGTCCTGATCGAGTCGCGCTTGGCCCGGAGGCGGAACCGCCGCATATTTCCAGGTGACCCAGCGGGCAGAGTTCGTCATGCTGCCATCTTTTTCGGCGAAGCCCGCGCAAGGCAGCCTATAAACGGTAGTGTTGATCTTCTTCTGTTCTTCCGCTGTAATTCCGGGTGCTCGCCAGAACTCGCTGGTCTCGTCCTCGTAAATCTCGCCCACCACCAGCCAGTCGGCCTTCTTCAACGCATTAATATTCTTGTTCGTGTCCGGGCCGATCATGACACCGTTCATTCCGAAGGCCAACATGCCCTTGATCTTCTCGTTGTACATGTCGTCCCAGATGTGGGTCCAGGAGCAGTCTTGTCCGGGTTTCGGCAGATAATCGAAACCAAATCCATTTTCCTTGGTGGCTGCATCGCCATACAGCGACTTGAGTAATGACACCACGAATTTCGGCGTATTGGAGTAGTAGTTCATCGAAGCCCACGGCGAGGGTTTCGACGGCCCCGGCGTGGTGCGCTTCAGATATGTAGCCAAATCTTTATCGTCGGGAACCGGCCCTTTCAGGTATCCAGGCAACGAATCGTAAAGACCCGCCATGTCCGTCGCCCCCTGAATATTCGAATGACCACGAAGGGCATTCACGCCACCGCCCGCCCTGCCGACGTTACCGAGGAGCAGTTGAATCATGGCGGCGGTGCGGATGATCTGCGTTCCGAAAGTATGCTGCGTCCAGCCCACCGCGTAGATGATGGTTGCGACCTTCTTCATGTCGCCGTCTTTGCGGACTGAGGTAAATAGATCAACAGCCTTCAGGTACTGATCCTTGGGGATGCCCGTGATCCGTTCGACGGCTTCTGGGGTGTACCGGGAATACTGCTGCTTCATCAATTGGAAAACGCAGCGCGGATGCTGGAGCGTCAGGTCGTAAGCGACGTCTGCAGGCAGAGCGGGTGGAGGTGTCGCTCCTCCTACCGTGCCCGGCGTTGGTTCGGGTGCGTGACCGGTCGCCCCAGCTTGGCCCCCGTGCCCGCCAGAGCCTCCTGCTCCTTCATAATTCCATGTGGATAGATCGTATTTACCCGCCGCGGCGTCAAATCCGGAGTACAACCCGTCCTCGGGAAGTTTGAACCCCTCTTTAACGATGAAGGCAGCGTTCGTGTAGTTAACGAGATATTCCTTGGCGATCCGGTTATTCTCGATGGCGTAGCGGATCAGGCCGCCGAGGAATGCAATGTCGGTGCCGGCGCGAATCTGTACGAAGAGATCGGCCGTCGCGGATGTACGCGTGAATCGAGGATCGACGGAAATCAGCTTGGCGTTGCGGTTGCGCTTGGCCTCCATCGCCCACTTGAAACCGCAAGGATGGCACTCGGCGGGATTACCGCCCATGATCAACATCATGTCGGTGTTCTTGATGTCGATCCAGCCATTCGTCATGGCTCCGCGTCCAAATGTTGGTCCCAAACTTGAGACCGTGGGTCCGTGTCAAACACGGGCTTGGTTTTCTAAATAAACCAAGCCCAACCCCCTCATGGCCTTGACGGCCAGAAAATTGAACTCATTTGTGTCCGTGCAGCCGCCGATGAACGAGATGCCTTCGCACCGATTCACGGTGCGGCCATTCGCATCCTTCTCGACGAAGGAACTGTCGCGCGTTTTCTTGGTCCACTGCGCAATCTCATTCAGGGCGTCGTCCCAGGAAATGTCCTGCCAATCCGTCGCGCCTGGGCGCCGGACCTGCGGCTTCGTGAGCCGCCGCGGGTTAAGCATGTCCTGTTCGAGCGAAGAGCCCTTGGGGCAAAGCGTTCCGCGGTTGGTAGGATGATCAGGATCGCCTTCGACGTGGATCACCTGCGGCGTAACATTCTTCGCGCGGTCGCCAATCGTGTAGATGAGGACGCCGCATCCGACCGCGCAATAGGGACACGTCGAGCGCGTTTCAGCAGCACGTGCGATCTTTAACTCTTTGAGCTGAGCGTAGGCAGGTTTGAGGTCGAATCCGAAGATGGTTGCGCCGACGGCACCCATCGTTGCCGCCTTGAAGAAGTCTCTACGGGACTGTGGCATCGAAATGATCTCCGCGTGTGTCCGAGAGTCGAAGAACCTTCTAAATTTTCTAGTCTTCAATCATTATGTTGTCAAGGGATACGAATGCTAGGTAGTGGGCTACGCTTAGTTCCTGGGGCAAAGTTTGTCCCATTTCTTGCTGACGTTGCCGCGATGAACACGCGCAGCATTCTCAGCGACCGCTCCCTGGAAGTGACCACCTCCGCGGCTTTGATGGTGAATTGCCTGTCTCGCGCGGGATTTGGCGGAAAACTAATTCACCGAATCTAAAAATATATTCACTTAAAATTATCCAAGTCTCCTTGAACGTTACCAATCTTCTTTGCTATAACGGTGGGCTTTGAAACCTCCAGGAAGGCCCCGCCATGACCTCGGTTCGCTCCTTGTCTTCCCTTCGTGCGCATTTTCCCATCTACACTTTGGTTGCCCTCGCAGCACTTGTTTATTGCTGCTTAACGCCGCTTGCGTTCGGGCAGCAAACTTTGGGCGCCATCACCGGCACGGTGACTGATCCGTCGGGAGCTGTCGTGTCCGACGCGACTGTGAAGGCGGTCAATATCGCGACCAACCTCCAAGTTGCTGCCCAGACCAAGACAAACGGCTCTTTCGAGATCCCGGATCTTCCCGGCGGAACCTATCGAGTCACCGTCACGAAGGACGGCTTCAAGACGGAAACACACACGAAAATCCTGGTGTTCGGGAACCGTACCACGACCGTGGATACGTCTCTGACGGTGGGGTCGATCGGCGCCACGGTGGAAGTGAACGCCGTGCCCTTAATGAACCAGGTCGACACCACGATCGGCTATGTCGTCGATGCCAACACCATCGAAACGACACCGTTGGGCACAGGCAGCTTCACCCAACTGGCAATTCTTAGCCCTGGGGTTCATGCGGACTTCCTCGGCGGAGGCGGCGCCAACACGGGCCTGGGCAACCAGGCCATCTTCGCGAACGGAAACCGCGACACCAGCAATAGCTTTTCCCTGAACGGGGTGAGCACCAACAACCTCTTTAATGGCAATTCCACCAGCCAGGTAGGTGAGAACCGCTTCGTGCTGAACACCGGTGAGAACTTCGGTGCGGGCGGTACCATCCAAACCAGCACATCGGTGTATGGCGCGATTGGCCAGGCTCTTCCCACTCCGCCCCCCGATGCCATTCAGGAGATCGCCGTCAATTCCTCACAATACGACGCTTCACAGGGCAACAACAGCGGCGCGCACATCAGCGTACTGACTAAATCAGGTACGAACGCGCTGCATGGTTCACTATGGGAACAGTGGCAGAACAGCGATATGAACGCCACGCCGTACTTTTATAATTATGCTGGTATTCCTCGTCCTTTCCTGAATCGCAACGCTTTTGGCGGGACCATCGGCGGGCCGATTGTCAAGGATAGGTTGTTCTTCTTTGGGTCCTATCAGGGAGTGCGCATTGCCGATGCGGAGGCTTCTACCAAAAATGTGACCGTGCCTTTGGGTTTGACGGATGACCGCACTACGCAGGGCATTATCAACATGATTCAGACGACCTACTCTCCCCCTCCCCCGGCCCCTCCGATTACGATTACCGCCAGCCAGATCAATAACGCTGCCGCACAACTCCTGAATGCCAAACTTCCCAACGGGAAGTATCTGATACCCAGTGCGCAGTACGCTAAGACGGAAGCCGAAGCGCTCGGCTTCGATGCCGTCGTGCAAGGCCCCAATACGCAAGCCACCGTAAGCCAGGGCATTTTCGGCATCGATTACGTTATAAGCTCCAAGGATCGCTTGGCCGGAAGATATTACATTCAGAGCAATCCCACCAATAATCCTTTTGGTGCGGTCGGCGGCCTGCTCGGATTTCCACAACAGCTTTCCGCCGGCAGCCAGGTGTTTTCCCTCTCGAACTCCGTCATCCTGTCCCCGAACCTGACCTGGGAACAGCATGCGGGATTCACCCGCCTGCGAGCTTATGCCAGTACAACCAAAGGATTTACCCCAAGTTCGGTGGGCATTAGCCTGCCCGGCTCGGCAACTTTTCCCCAGTTCGACATCACCAAGGCGGATCCTAAGATTGAGACTGGTTTGGAGTTTGGTCCCAGCACCAGCTTTGGCGATGGCGGCATGTTCCAGAATCAATGGGAATTCGGAACCTCTATGAGTTGGGTGAGAGGTAAGCATATCCTCAGCGTCGGGACGATGTGGGACCACACCCAGCTCAACATTCTGAACAACAACACCAATACCGATACCGTGGATTTCACGACCTTCCTTACCTTCGTAGAAGGCACCTTGCACGGCGGCGACGAGTTCGTTGGTTCGGCTCACCGCTACTACCGCGCCGATACCGTCGGCACCTACATTAACGACAACTTTAAGGTGATGAAAAACCTCACAGTAACCGCAGGATTGCGTTGGGACATCGACGGGCCGCTCTCGGAGAAATACGGCCTGCTCACCGCTTTCGATCCTTCGAAATACAGTTACACGCAATGCACCGTCGGTGGAGCTCCGGCAGACCCGGCTGTGAATACCTGCGACTCAGGGACCGACGTAATTACCGGCTCTGGTCTGGAAATCGCTGGGAATAACAAGACTGGCGCCACACCCGGCGCCAGCAACTCGCTCATGAAAAATCACCAGTGGGGTTTCGCGCCGCGCATCGGCATCGCGTGGGCGCCAACGTCCAAGCTCACGGTGCGCGCGGGGTACGGCATGTATTACGACCGCGGCGAGTTCTACAGCTACTTGTCGCCCAGCGCCGGGTCCGGATTTAATGGCCCATTCGGCGTGACGCTCGCGCCCCCGTTCGTCCAACCGATCTCGGTCTTTAGCGGCGCGACTCTATCTCAGCCGTTCGGCACGACTCTTCCCCCGCCCCCGCCAGCCACGGCAGCTGCCTTCCAGGCCTACCTGCCGAATCTCGAGCAGACTGCTTGCGGTTTCCCGGGATGCTGGCCGTCCGGCAATCTTTTTGGCCCATTCCTGTATGGCGGTTACGATATCAATAACAAACTGCCGTATACGCAAAACTGGACACTCGACCTTCAATTTCAGCCCTCCAACAGCTGGATCTTCGAGGTCGGTTATGTCGGCAATCACGGCACCCATTTGGTGCTGCCCGTTCCCTTCAACCAACCCGTTATCGCCACGTCGACGAATGTGGTGAACGGGCAGACCACTTCCTACGGAGGCACCACTCCGCTGTTCCTGGATAACGAGCCGGTCTTTACGAACGAATTTTCCGGCAATGCGCCCATCCGCGTGCCCTTTCCCGGCTACGACATGAACTCGGTGTCGTACAAGACGGAGGGAACATCGAACTTCAATGCCTTGCAGCTCCAGGTCCACAAGCGCCTGTCCAACGGCCTGCAATTCACCTCGTCTTACACCTGGTCTCATTCGCTCGACGAGCAGAGCGGCTTGGGGCTCTTTTTCACCGGGAACAATCCGCTCACTCCCCGAGCCAACTATGGCTCTTCGGATTTCGATCAGACCCACGTATTTCTGGTCAACTACAGCTACACGATTCCGAAGCTCGTGGACGGCGGGGCCTTGAGCTATGTGACCAACGGCTGGACCATTGGTGGCCAGACTGTGGCGCAGAGCGGGCAGCCTTTCAGCGTCTACGACTATACGGGCTCGGTGGCGAGTCTGTACTACGGCACCGATAACGAAATCGGAAACCCCATGGTGCCGCTGCTACCGGGCGTAACTGCCAAGCAGGCAGCAAGGGGCGGTATTTGCCCCGCGGGAGTTGTGGTGTCACCCTCACTCTGTAAGCTCAACGCGGCTGATTTCGGACCCCAGTTCGTGGCTCCGGGGACCGACGGAGTCCCCGCTCCCGACAGTAGCGGGGAAGATGACTTTGAATCCTTGTTTGGAACTACAGGCCGGAACAGTTTTCGAGGCCCATTCCAGGTGCGCTTCGACATGAGCTTGTCCAAGATGTTCCTATTCAAACAGCGCTTCCTGCTGAAGTTTGAAGCCGACGCGTTCAACATTTTCAACCATCCCGATTTCGACGCCCCGAACAACGACGTTTCCTTCTTTCCTAATTTCGAAGGGCCGCCACAGATTCCCCCGGCGGGTAGCTTGGGCGTGATCCAGCACACGGTTGGCAGCCCACGCTTCCTGCAGCTCTCGCTGCACTTAGCGTTCTGATTTGAAGCGAGAGGAGTGGGCGAATTCTGCATCGTGAAATGAAAACTCGGCGGTCGCGACGGGGGCTGGTCAGCCTGGGGCTGACGGCCCTCGTTCTTTTGCAAAGCGTGGGGTCGGGAGCGTGGGGGAACGACGGGCATACTTTCATCAACCGCGTGGCTGCGGAGAAAATTCCAGCCGACATGCCGTCGTTTCTGCGGCGGGCGGCGACCGAGATTGCTTATCTGGGGCCTGAGCCGGACCGGTGGCGGAGTCCCTCGGAGTTCGCGCTGAAGAACGCGCAGGAGCCCGACCACTTCATCGACCTGGAACGCGTCTCCTGGCTTGACCCACTTCCGCAAGGCCGCTACGAGTTCTATCGCAAGCTCTACGAAAAACGCGCCGCGACCCCAAGCACGGATCATCCCGACGACTATTTGCCCGAGCACGTCGGCCTGCAGCCTTATATCACGATGGAAGTCTATGGGCGGTTGAAGGCGGCGTTCCGCGAATACCGGCAGCGGAAGGCGACACATCAGCCAACGGCGGCGGTGCAGCAGGCGATTATTTTCTACGCGGCCTGGCTAGGACATTATGTGGCGGACGGATCGCAGCCGCTGCACACGACAATTCAGTACAACGGCTGGGTGGGTCCGAATCCCAATGGATATACCACCGAACACAAGATCCACGCACAGTTCGAGACCGCGTATGTGGCGGCGAACATCACGGCGAAAGATTTTGCGCGATTGGTGAACAGTCCCCAGCGACTGGATGATCCGTTCGCGCGGTACATCGCGTATCTCAGACAGTCGAATGAATTTGTGCAGAAAGTTTACGAACTGGAAAAGGGTGGAGGGTTTACCGGGAAGGGCTCTCCGGAGGCGTTCGAGTTTACGACTCATCGGCTGGCCGCGGGGTCACAGATGTTGCTGGATCTGTGGTACACGGCGTGGCTGGAGAGCGCAGTACCGGTGGCGGAGCACCCGGCTGCGACAACGGCGACGAAGTAATCCGTGCTTACCTCGCTGTCCGGTGAGAAGAGTGCTTCACAAGACCCAAATGAGCGCGAGCAGCGCCTTTGGTCTCATTGAGGAACGTCTCTCGCCGAGCAAGCTGCGCATGTCCCGACAACCGCTTGCACCTCCAGCCATATCTCGCAGATCTTGCTCAGCAATTCGTGCCTTAGGCCGCGGACTCTGCGCAGAAGCCGCGGCTTCTTCTAACGTTTACAGGGCCGTTGTGGGTTCACAGCCCTCACGAAGTCGGTCCACTTTCCGGCATTTACCGTGTCCCAGTAGTCGTACCAGAAAATGATCCTGGGTTTGGCTTCGGTGGCGGCGTCGCGCAGCATGGTCCGGAGTTGGCTGGTGGTCGGATAGGTGCACTGCGATCCGGAGCAAACACCGTCACCCGGATATTGGCCCCAGTTAAAAGCCTGAAGGGCTATTTCGGCCGATTTGCGGTAGGTCGAAGCGATGGTATGAACGTCGCTGGCCGCCGCGGCAGTATCGCTGGCGGGTGCGCCGGTGCCGACGGGGTAGTAGTCCGCGCCGAGGATTTCCGCGAAATGGAATGGGTCCAAATATTTCTGGAGATTAGAGAGACTGGGGTTGTTGGCGTTGACCCAGGTGGCGTTCACCATCTGCGGATGATGGGGATCTGCGGAGCGAACGATGTCGTAAAGATTCTCGACGTTCGAGGCGGTGTTGGGTGTGGGCTCATCACCGATGCTGTACCCGTAGGTGGCGGGAAGATCCTTCACGAGATTGACGAGGTACTGGAGGAATCCCTCGTTGGTGGAGCAGCCGCAGGTCGCGGAGATTTCGGCATAATCTTTGATTAAATATTTTCCGCTCTTACCGGAATACCTGGCAAAAGCAGGGTCGTTGAACGCCCACATGATTTTCAGGTGGTCGGAGTGGGCGTGGGCGGCGTAGGCCAGAAGCTCCGCTTCGGTTCCCCAGAAGACGCTGTAGTTGAGGACCACATAAAAATTGGCGGCGGCGATTTTGTCGAGCTGGCTGGTGGCTGTGTCACCGGCGGGGCCGCTGCAGCTTTGACCGTCGAGGTTGCAATCCTGGTAGATGGCTTGGGGGATCGTGGTGATGACTTGCGGGCTGGAGAACGACGAGGAAGCCGGGATGCTCGTGCTCACGTAAAGTAGCGGATGGGCCTCGAATACTTTGACAATATCGGCGGCAGACGTCATCAAGTCCACGGTATATTGTCCGTTCTCGTCAGTTTGCACAGCAAGAGTTTCGGTCCAGAGAGGATCGGCGCGGCCGTCTTCCCTATCGTGTACATAAAAGGTGAGGAGATGGAACCCGGCCAGGGGTTTGCCGCCTTCGTTGAGGAGGGTGGAGCTGAAACGAATGTGCGGATGAGAGGCGACTCCAGCTCCCTCCAGATTGACAGCTTTCTGTGACAAGGCATGAAGTGGCCACAGGGAACACACCAGCAAAAGAGCGGAAATAGAAATCACGTGCAAGTGTCCGGGGTGTTTCATCAGGAATCTCCCTCTTGTCCGCGAAATGCGGAAGCGACTGCTGATTCCGCGCGGCCTGAGTATAGACCAAGAACCAGGATTATTGACTTTATCAGGCAACTTCACGTCTTGAACGCAGATCAAGGAGCGAAATCGCGATTTTATCAACAGTTAGGATCGCGGCTGCGACGACTGCGAGAGCGACAAAAGTCATATGATTCATATCTCGCCGGGCCGGTCGAGTGGAGGAATACTGCATATGCTATCGAAGAAATTCACTGCCAAGCTAGAGAAGAGTTCCAGTAAGGGCGGTTGGACCTACTTGGTCTGGCCTCAGTCGGTCGAGTTTTTTGGAGCGCGCGGTCTGGTGAAGGTGCAGGGAAAAATTGACGGCCACTCATTTCAAAGTTCATTTATGGCAAGAGGCGACGGCACCCACATGCTGCCCGTGAAAGCTGCCACCCGCCAAGCAATCGGGAAGGAGGTTGGGGACGTGGTGGACGTGCTCTTGGAGAAGCGA
>Ga0209006_10003978_pt1 | contig 13479 bp, 10 predicted proteins | sample JacPin_JW_Ref_O2_FD_188567 | JGI IMG/M metagenome (GOLD analysis project Ga0209006, IMG submission 188567) | Forest soil microbial communities from Algoma, Ontario, Canada - Jack Pine, Ontario site 1_JW_Ref_O2 (SPAdes) (version 2) | ecosystem: Environmental > Terrestrial > Soil > Boreal... | reverse complement strand
GGGTCGATCACCCCGTCGTCCCAGATACGGGCGGTGGAGTAATAGGGATGGCCCTGGGACTCGTACTGGGACCTGATGGCCTCCGGATCCGCTGCCGAGCCCACCGCGCCGAGCACGGTCACGGCCTGCTCCGCGCCCATCACCGAGATGCGCGAGTTGGGCCACATGAACAGGAAGCGCGGAGAGTACGCCCGCCCGCACATCGCATAGTTTCCCGCACCGTGGGAGCCGCCGATGACGACCGTCAGCTTGGGCACCCGGGTGGACGCCACCGCCGTGACGAGTTTGGCACCGTTCTTCGCGATCCCGCCGGCCTCGTAGTCGCGGCCGACCATGAACCCGGAGATGTTCTGCAGGAACACTAGCGGGATGCCGCGCTGGTCGCATAGCTCGATGAAGTGCGCCCCCTTGAGCGCGGACTCGGAGAACAGGATGCCGTTGTTCGCCACGATACCGACCGGATGACCGTGCAGGTGCGCGAAGCCTGTGACCAGGGTGGTCCCGTACTCGGCCTTGAACTCGTGCAACCGAGACCCGTCGACGATGCGGGCGATCACCTCGCGCACGTCGTAGGGGATCCTCGAGTCGGTCGGCACTACCCCGTACAGCTCGGCCGGGTCCGCCACCGGGTCGACGGTTGGGATTCGCTCCCACGGCGGCGGCACGCGGGGCCCCAGGGTCGAGACGATCGAGCGGACGATCCTCAGCGCGTGCGCGTCGTCATCCGCGAGGTGGTCGGTCACGCCGGAGATTTTCGAATGCACGTCGCCGCCGCCCAGTTCCTCGGCCGTGACGATCTCGCCGGTCGCGGCTTTCACCAGCGGTGGGCCGCCGAGGAAGATCGTCCCCTGATTGCGGACGATCACCGCCTCGTCGGACATCGCCGGGACATAAGCGCCGCCCGCCGTGCACGAGCCCATCACCGCGGCGATCTGCGAGATTCCGAGGCCCGACATCCGGGCCTGGTTGTAGAAGATTCGGCCGAAGTGCTCGCGGTCCGGAAACACCTCGTCCTGCGCGGGCAGGAAGGCGCCGCCGGAGTCGACGAGATAGATGCAGGGCAACCGGTTCTGCAAGGCCACCTCCTGCGCGCGGAGGTGTTTCTTCACCGTCATCGGGTAATAGGTGCCGCCCTTGACGGTGGCGTCGTTGGCGACGATCACGCACTCCCGGCCGGACACCCGACCGACCCCGGTGATTATCCCGGCCCCGGGCGCGTCCCCGCCGTACAGGCCATGCGCCGCGAGCGGCGAAAGTTCAAGGAAGGGCGAGCCCGGATCGACCAGCGAATCCACCCGGTCACGCGGCAGCAGCTTCCCCCGCTCGACGTGCCGGGCGCGAGACCGCGCCGGACCGCCCAACCGCGCTGCCGCGAGCTTCGCGTTGAGGTCCGCGACCAGGTTGCGTTGTGACGCGGCGTTGGCGGCGAAACGCTCGTCCCCCGGATCGGCCTTGCTCACCAGGGGCGCCGTGTAGGTACTCGTCGTCATCAGGAACCTTCGTGATCGTAGGGGTGGCCGATGTGGCCCAGCGTGCTTGTGCTTCTCAGCGAAGCCCGGACACTTTTCTGCCCTTTCTCGCCGGGGCCGGACAGCTTCTGCCGCCTTAGCTATTCGGTCCCTCGTCGGCGAGTTCGACTCGGAACCCGGGTTCGGTTCGCTGTTCGACGTAATCGACCGTGACTCCGGGGGCTAGCTCGCGCAGTACCAGGCCGTCGGCGTCGATGTCGAAGACGCACAGGTCGGTAATGATGCGGTTGATGCAGTGCTGTCCCGTGAGGGGAAGGCTGCACGATTCGACGATCTTGAACGTGCCGTCTTTGGCGACGTGTTCCATCAGCACGATGGTGCGGCGCGCGCCGGACACGAGGTCCATCGCGCCACCCATTCCCTTGACCATTCTTCCGGGCACCATCCAATTCGCGATGTCACCGTGTGCTGACACCTGCATGGCCCCGAGAATCGCCACGTCGATCTTGCCGCCTCGGATCATGCCGAAACTCGTGGCCGAGTCGAAGATCGATGCGCCACGTCGCAAGGTGACGGTAGCCTTCCCCGCGTTGACGAGGTCGGCGTCCTCCTCGCCTTCGACCGGATATTCGCCCGTGCCGAGAACGCCGTTCTCCGATTGCAGGATCAAGTCGACGCCGCCGGGAACGAAGTTCGGCACGAGTGTGGGCAGGCCAATGCCGAGGTTGACGTAGTCGCCGTCGTGCAGCTCCTGCGCGGCCCGAGCCGCCATCTCATTCCGGTCCAGTCCGGGCGGCGGCGCGGACGAGTCTTCCGCTTCAGGGACTTCGCTGTCCGCTGCCTTGACCTCCGCAGGGGCTTCCCTGGAGGCGACGGTGGTCACGCGGGGCCGGACCGTCAATTTCTCGATGCGCTTGTCGGCCGCCTGCTCGGCGGTTAGCGGAAGCACTCGGTGTACGTAGATACCCGGCAGGTGTATCTCGTCCGGCTCCAGTTCGCCGGGTTGGACCAGTTCCTCGATCTCGGCGATGGTAAACCGGCCGGCCATCGCAGCGAGCGGGTTGAAGTTGCGGGCGGACTTGTGGAACACCAGGTTGCCGTGGCTATCGCCTTTCCACGCGCGGACCAGTCCGAAGTCGCAAGTGATCGCACTCTCCAGGACGTACTCGCGTTGGTGTCCGGCGAATTCCAGGACCCGGGTTTCCTTCGGCGTCGAGGCCAAGATCGTCGCGCCGGCCGAGTCGTACTTGATCGGCAGCCCGCCTGCGGAGACCTGGCTGCCAACCCCGGTCGCGGTGAAGAAGGCAGGGATCCCGGAGCCGCCGGCCCGTAGCTTCTCCGCCAACGTGCCCTGCGGGATCAGCTCGACCTCGAGCTCTCCGTGCAGATACTGCCGCTCGAACTCCTTGTTCTCACCGACGTAGGAGGCGGTCATGCGAGTGATGCGCCGAGCGCCGAGCAACAAGCCCAGCCCCCAGTCGTCCACTCCGCAGTTGTTCGACACTACCCGCAAGTCTTTGACGCCCGAATCGAGTAGCGCCCTGATCAGCACGCTGGGAATTCCACAGAGGCCGAAACCCCCGACCGACAGCGAACACCCGTCGGTGACGCCAGCGACGGCTTCGGCCGATGACTGAACGACCTTGTCCATGATTTCGCACTCCGTTCGCTGAGCTAGTTGCTATAGCTGCATGTGGTCCGGTAGGTGCCAGCCATGCTGGCCACCTCGTCAGGCGGAAACTGCCGGCCGGGCGCATGAGGATGACGGCATCAGGCGTTGCCGGGAGTTACGTCGATTGGCGCCGCGAGAGGGCTCTCGGCGGGCGCCTTGAGGGGAGAGACCCGTTTGATCTCCTGGCGGGCGACCGAGCGGCGATGAACGGCGTCGGGCCCGTCGACGATCCGCAGCACGCGGGCCCAGGCGTAGAAGTAGGCGAGGGGGAAGTCGTCGCCGACGCCGGCGGCGCCGAAAACCTCGATGGCCCGGTCGATGACGGCCGTCGCGACGGCGGGAGCGGCGACCTTGATGGCGGCGATTTCGGTCCGCGCGCCCTTGGCGCCGTGGTGGTCGATCAGCCAGGCGGTCTTGAGGACCAGCAGGCGCGCCTGCTCGATCTCGATGCGGGAGCGGGCGACCAGATCCTGCACGACGCCCTGCTCGATGAGCGGGCCGCCGAACGCCACCCGTGACTTGGCTCGGTCGACCATAAGCGACAAGGCGCGCTCGGCCATGCCGATGGCCCGCATGGCGTGGTGGATGCGCCCGGGCCCGAGCCTGGCCTGGGAGATCATGAAGCCGTCGCCCTCGCCGGCGAGCAGGTTCGCGGCCGGGACGCGCACGTTGTCGAAGACGATCTCGGAGTGGCCGTGCTGGTCCTGGTAGCCGAAGATCGGCAGGTGCCGGGTGATGGTCATCCCGGGGGTGCCGCGCGGCACCAGGATCATCGAATGCTGGCGGTGTGCGGGGGCCGACGGATCGGTCTTGCCCATCACGATGAAGACCCGGCAGCGCTCGTCGGCCGAGCCGGAGATCCACCACTTGCGGCCGTTAATGACATAGTCGTCTCCGTCCCGCTCAATGCGGGTCGCGATATTGGTCGCGTCCGAGCTGGCCACATCGGGCTCGGTCATGGCGAAGGCCGAGCGGATCGTCCCCTCAAGGAGCGGCTCGAGCCAGTGCTCCCGCTGCTCCGGCGTCGCAAACAGGTGCAGCGTTTCCATGTTTCCGGTGTCAGGCGCCTGGCAGTTGATCGCCTCGGGCGCGATCACCGGGGACCAGCCGGTTATCTCCGCGACCGACGCGTAGTCGACGTTGCTGAGCCCGGACAGCGACGGCAGGAACAGGTTCCACAATCCGCGGCGCCTGGCCTCGGCCTTGAGGTCCTCCATCACCGGGGGATGGTCGTGATCGCCGTGCCCGGCTCGCCACTTCTCGTAGACGGGCTCCGCGGGTATGACGCACTCCCGCATCAGGTCCCACATCCGGGAGCAGGCGTCCTGCGCTGCGGGGGAGAGGGCGAAGTCCATGAATGCTCCCTACTGCCTGGCCTTGGCCCGGTCAAGACCGGGCCAAGGCCAGGCCGGCCTCGGCGGTATCGGTTACAGCGCTGGTCAGGTCGCCGAAGTTCTGGCCGCCCATGGCGCCGGCTGTGACCCGGGCCTTGATGCCCTGGGTGATCACTGCGAACTTGAAGTGCGCGAAGGCCCGGTACCAGTCCAGGTCGTCGAGAGGCAGCCCAGTGCGGTCCGACCACCGCCGCGCGACTTGTGCGCCACTGGGGAAACCCGGCAGGCGGGGCACGGCGGTGACGAGCGTCGGTGCGAGGCTCGGGCCCGATTCCCAGTAGAAGAGGAACAGGCCCAGGTCGGTCAGCGGGTCGCCGAGCGCCGACAGCTCCCAGTCGAGCACGGCGGCTACCCGGCCCGGATCGCGATCGTCGATGATGCAGTTGTCCAGCCGGTAGTCGCCGTGAGCGATCGTCGGCGCCGGGCTGGCCGGCATGCGGGCGGCAAGCTGGCCCGCCAGCTCGTCGACAGCGGGTACCTTGACGTCGGCGCTCGCCTCCCACTGGGCGCGCCACCGGCGGACCTGGCGCTCGACGAAGCCGTTCGGACGACCGAAGTCGGCTAGACCCACCGCCGCCGGATCGACGGCGTGCAGTTCGGCCAGGCAGTCCGTAAGGGCGTACCCGAGGGCCTCGCGCTCGGCGTATCCGCTGGCGAACGCGGCCGGCAGCCGGTCCCTGATCACCAGGCCGGGCACCCGGGTCATCACATAGCACGGCACGCCGAGCAGGTCGCCGTCGTCGTAGGCGACGATGGCCGGGACCGGCACGGCGGTACCGGCGAGTGCTCGCTGTACCCGCACCTCGCGCCTCATGTCGTGAGCAGTCGCCAAGATGGCCCCGCTCGGCGGCCGCCGAAGGATAAGTTCGCCCGCCGGGCTGCGCAGAAGATAGGTCAGGTTCGACTTCCCGCCGGTGATGAGGCTCGCCTCGACGTGACGCCACCGGTCGTCATCCGTCGCCTGGCTCAGCAGCGGACCGAGCAAGTCCGGCCGGGTCAGCGACCGCGTGCCACTCACCGCGCTGGTCATGCGTATACCGTTTCCCTGCTCCCGGCGTGGCCGTCTGGCCGCCACGGGTGTCATCATGGCCCACAATTTGGCTATCGATCATTAGCCTCTTGAGGCGACGCTAGGCAGTGCACCGCCTTGATGTCAAGTACCTTCCGGCCTGGGCCGAAGATGCCACGATGCTGACGGCCCTAGGGGAGCGGGGCGCCGAGCATCTGCGCGGCGAGGTTTGCGTAGGCGTAAGCGACCGTGTCGACGTCGTACTCGCCGTCGGCGCGGTACCACGACGCGAGCCCCATGCCCATGTCCAGGATCGCGTACGAGACCAGCCGGGGGTGCGTCGTGGAGAACGCGCCAATCGCGCAGCCTTCCTCGATGATCGCGCGCAGCCCGTGCTCATAGGTGCTGCGCAGGTCGACGATCTGCGCGCGGGTTGGCTCTTCCAGGCTTTCGATCTCGCGGTTCCCGACCAGCGCGTGCTCGCGGTGGGTCGCGTGATAGCGCACGTGGGCCTCGACCGCGCGGCGAAACTGCACGCCGGGCGGGCCGCCGGCTTCGACGGCCGCGCGCTGGCGCGCGATCAGCGTCGTCATCGTCTCGGTCATGATCTCGGCGAGCAGCTCCTGCTTCGAGGCGACGTGCTTGTACAGGCTCGGACCGCGGATGCCGAGGGCCGCGCCGATGTCCACCATGGTCGTCAGCTGGTAGCCGCGCTCGGCGAACAGGTGCAGCGCCGACTCCCTGACGGCCGCCCGGGTGACCGGCAGCCGGCGCACCCTGCGATCCGCCAGGGGCCTGTCGAGACCCCAGGAAGCATCAGTCACGTCTAGCAGACTACTGGCCGCTTGACGTCTCCGGCCGTTTTTCTCTACCGTCAGCTAACACTCGATAGCCAGTTGCCGTCGTGATCTGGCGACTGGCCCGTGCGCGTGAGCGAGGCATCGATGAAGTCAACCAGGACGGCGATGGTCACCGGTGCCAGCCGGGGCATCGGCCGGGCGATCGCCGGGCGGCTCGCTGACGAGGGCTGGGACCTGCTCGTGTCGGCCCGTGGCGGGCAAGGCCTGGATGAGGCGGTCGAATCCTTGTCAGCGTCAGCGGCCGCCGTACGCGGCGTACCGGCCGACATGACCAGGCCGGCTGATATCGAGGCGCTTGCCAAGGCGCAGTACGAGCGCGGCAGCGAGCTCGACCTGCTGGTGCTCGCGGCCGGCGTCGGCTCGGGCGGCCTCATCGACGGCTACCGGATGCACCGGCTCGACCTGCAGTTCGCGGTCAACGTGCGGGCTCCGTTCCAACTGGTGTCGCTGCTGTTGCCCGCGCTCCGCGCCGCGGCACAGCGCCGCCCGGAACTCGGCGCACGCATTGTGGCGATGAGTTCGATCACGGGCCAGGCCGCCGAGCCTGGTCTTGCCGCCTACGGAGCCACCAAGGCGGCGCTGACCATGTTCTGCGAGACCGTCACGAGCGAGGAGGGCGCCAACGGCGTGCTCGCGACCGCCGTCGCTCCCGGTTACGTTGACACCGACATGGCCGCCTGGGTTCATGAGTCGATTCCTCCGGGACAGATGATGAAGACAGCCGACATCGCCGAACTCACCCTGGCGCTTACCCGGCTGTCACGGTGGGCGGCAGTCCCTACCATCGTCATGACCAGGCCAGGGCCAAACCTCCACCGCGCGTGACGGCCCTCGCGCAACCGCCAGTCCCAACGCAGCTCGGCCAGCTCCGCTGCTCCACGGCGCACCTTGAACTTTCTTACACTGACAGATAATGTTACACTCACAGTACAGATAAGTCGGCACCGGGCGGCTGCCTGTGCGTGAGGGGCGGGAGCGACCTGCACCGACCGTGGGTCGCTGGATCGGTTCAAGGAACTCGACCATTCGGAGGCGCAGTCGTTTGGCTAGCGATATTAGGTCCGGCGACGATAGCCGTCGCGTCGGTATCGCGAGTCCGTGGGGCTTCGATGCCACAACTGATCCCAGCCATTCTTATACAGAACTTGTCGGTATCCTCAGGCAGCTGCAGGATCTCGTTGCGTGCGGTCCTCCGACCGATTCTCGTGCGCGTCGAGCGCATGATCATTTGGCGCAGGCGGTAACACTGCTCGATGGATTTGCAGAGCAGTCAGGAGGCTTGAATGTTCGCGGCGATATATCTGGCCGCGATGACCTCCTGATTGTTCCGGTGACCATGGTGCGCTGGAACGAGGATTCGGCGGAGGGAACTGTGCAATTCTCACCCTTCCACCATGGTGGTGGAGGAGGTGCTCATGGCGGTGCGATAGCCCTGCTATTTGATGATTTCATTGGCCGTCTGGCGAACTTTCAGCAGATTACTAGAACCGCTTATATTCACGTCAACTATCGTGCTGTGTGCCCGATCGGGCGGAATCTTGTCATCCGCGCACAGGTTGCCCGTCGTGAGCGGCGTAAAATGTTCCTATCTGGCGCACTGACCGATAATGATACTGTGATAGCTGATTGCGAAGGCCTGTGGGTAGTGCTCCCTGAAAATCATACGCATGATCTGATCACGTCTTATTAGCAGCCGTCTACTGCCTTCGGCAGCACAGTCACCGCCGACTAGGCAGGCTGCTAGTTTCGGTCAGATGCTGGTGATCTGGTCGTGCAGCCCGGCCGGTGACAAGTCCGCCGCGAGCGCTCGCCGGCCCAGGATCGCCGCTTTCGGCCAGTTCACCGTCAGCATCCCAGTAAGCGCTCCGTCGTCGGCGACGTAGAGAGCGCAGAACCGGCCGCGGTCGGGCTGATCGATCAGGTGATGTGCGGTACCTCGTTCCGGGCGTCCCGCTATCTGGATCTTCCAGTCGTACTGGTCGCTCCAGACGTACTCGACCGGCGCGAATTCGTCTGCTGAGGATGACACGATCTTCCGGGCGACAAACTGAGCCTGCTCCACGGCATTCGTCCAGTGCTCGACCCGCACCAATTCCTGGTGTCGAGGATGAAACCAGCGGGCGATGTCGCCCGCCGCGTAGATATCGTCGTGGTCGAGGACGCGGCACCGACTGTCGCAGATCAAGCCGCCGTCAACCGGCAGCCCGGACGAGGCGAGCCAGTCGTCGGCCGGCTGCGCGCCGATCCCTGCCACCACAGCGTCGGCGGTCACCATCTCGCCATCGGTCAGCCGGAGGACCGCGCCGTCGGCGTCGCACACGATCTCGTCGACGCCCGTCCCGAAGCGCGTCTTCACGCCGCGAGCGGCGTGAAGGGCAGCAAATCTCGATCCGACCTCGGCTCCGAGCAAGCGGCTCATGGGCGCAGGCAGCGGATCGATCATGACGACCTCGACGCCCAGGTAACGGGCGGCAGATGCCACCTCCGCGCCGATGAAGCCGGCGCCGACGATGGCGATCGTGCCGCTGCTGCGCAGCGCGCGGCGCAGCCGCCGCCCGTCCGCGAGGGTCCGCAGCTCCAGGAGACGGTCATGGGCGGGCCAGGGCAAGGGCCGCGGTCTCGCCCCCGTCGCGATCACGAGGTAGTCATATGCCAGCCGGGTCCCGTCGTCCGCCACGACAGCCCGCCCGGCTACGTCCAACCGGACAGCCCTGCTGCCCAGGCGCAAGCAGATGCGCTGGGTTACTGCCTGCTCCCGGGACAGAAGGGGGCTAGGAGCGTCATCTTCGGAAGTCAGCGCGCCCTTCGACAGCGGTGGACGGTCGTACGGCGGCTCCATTTGTTCGTCGGCGATGGTGATCTCGCCCGTGAAGCCCAGCCGCCGAAGGTCCAGGGCGACACGGGTACCCGCGACGGAGCCACCGATAATCAAAGCAGTCGGCATCGCTGTCCTCTGGCGTCAGATAGGGCCAGCCCGGCGGGGATCCGGCGGAGGTCCCGATGCTAGCTCCATTGTACTGTCAGAACAAGTAGAGTGCGGCTCTTCGTAGCCTGCCGCGAGGGTTACCCTCGTCTGCCGCCCCACGTAGTCGCAGGCCAGTGACGAATGAGAGCAGATATCGCGAGATTGTCGCACCTGCCAGGGCTGTAACTCGGCCTCCGGTGACCCTTGACACGCTGACGGTGTTCTGCAAAAGTGCACTGAGGGTGTAATTGACTTCGACTCACGGTGTGCCGAAGGGGCTACTCGGTGCGCCAAAGGGGATGAACAGTGACTTTCCCAGACCCGCCCGCCGCCGGTGCGACCGCCACGGCGAAACGACGGTACGGTCCCCGCCAGCGGCATTCAACCGCGCTCGACATTGCTCGGCGCGGCGTCCACCTAGTGACTACGCGCACCAATGAACAAGCCGATACGGTCATGGAGCGCTCCGCGCAGGTCTACCTCGACCCAGAGCGCCACGCCCGCGAAGTTGAGGGGTTGTTCCTACGCCGGCCGATCTTCGCCGCGCTGAGCGCCGAGATTCCGCTGCCGGGCTCGTTTAAGACGCTCGACATCCCCCGGGCGCCCGTGATCATCGCGCGTCAGGAAGACGGGACGCTGCGGGCGTTCTTCAATATCTGCCGACACCGGGGGGCGGCGGTCGCGTACGGCACCGGTGCCGCGCGCTCCTTCGTCTGCAAATACCACGGCTGGGCCTATGACCTCGACGGCAGCCTGCGGAAGGTACGGGGCGGTGACAATTTCGGCCTGCCGGACACCTCATGCTTCGGCCTCACCGAGGTGGCTGTCGCTGAGCGTTACGGCCTGGTCTACGTACGGGCCACGCCGCTGGGGGTAAATGCCGAACCTATCGACATCGACGACGTACTGGGCGGACTAGCGCCTCAGTTCCAGGAATGGGGCTTCGAGTCGGGTCTCGCTATGCCGCAGATCCATGACCCCGTCCTGACTCGGTCGAACTGGAAGCTGGCGGTTGACGGCTACCTCGAGCCGTACCACTTCGCGTCGCTCCACAAGACAACGGTGTCCCGGTACAACAACTCGAACCAGGCGACGTTCGACGCCTACGGCCTCAACGGCGTCAGCGGCTTCCTCGGCCGCAGGATCAACGAGCTCGCGAGCATGCCTGAGGAAGACTGGCCGCTGATGCGGCATGTTCAGGTCATCTACACGCTCTTCCCGAACGTGATCTTGTCAGTGATGCAGGACCACGTGGAGTACTCGCAGATCATGCCGGGCCCCGGTGTCGACTCGAATGTGATGTACCACCTGTACTTCCGGTATCCCGAGTGGGACGCCGAGGATGTGCACGCCAAGCGCTTCCTGAATACCCAGTGGATCCTCACCGAGGAGGACATTCCCATGGCCGAGGAGGTCCACCGCAATCTCCTGTCGGGAGGATTGCCCACGCTGGTGTTCGGCCGCAACGAGCCGGCCCTTCAGCACCATCACCGCAGCATCGACCAAGTGCTGCGCGACGCGGTGTGAAGCTAGCCGGCCTGTTTTCCGACGACGACCGATTCGCGAGTAATCACCGGAGAGGACTCACTTAAGCATGGGATCTGTTGACTATTCGGCCAAGCTGCACTTCGGCCCGACGACCAACGACGTTCACCAGGGCATCGACCTCGCGCGGCTGAGGACGGAGCGGTCCCAACGGCTGCGGGACACGCTGAGGGCGCACAACATCCCGGCCATGCTCGTTACGGGCGCGGAGAACGTCCGCTATGCCGCCGGGTTCTGGTGGTCAGAGTTCCAGATGCAGGCGGCGTACGCGCTCGTCTTCGCCGACCATCCCCCGGTCGTCTTCGCCCCTGCGGGCTCGTACCATCAGATGCCGGACCAGGCACCCTGGATCCCGCACTGGCGGATCGCCCGCTCCTGGATGGGCGGCACCGTGATGGAGGGCGCCGCGGAGGTCGAGGCGAAGCTGTTCGCTGAGGGAATCGTCGCGGAGCTGGCCGAGCGGGGGCTCACGGGCGAGCCGCTCGCGGTGAGCGAGTTCGACAACCGCGCGATCGGCGCGCTGACCACCGCCGGGGTGGACGTTCGCCCGGGCCTGCCGCTGCTGATGGAAGCCTCGCGGATCAAGACGCAGGATGAGATCAGCTGCCTCAAGATGGTTTCCTCCATTTGCACCAGCGGCTTCATGGAGGCGCTACGGACGCTGCGGCCGGGTGTGCTGCAGAGCACCGTCGCCAAGGCCATCAAGCGGGCCACCGAGGACGCTGGAGCGGAGTTCGGGGCGTCCAAGGTCATGGCTGGGCCGCTGGCATTCGAGCGGGGAATCAGCGGCAGCGACCGGCGCATCGAGTACGGGGATCTTGCCTACGCGCTGACCTGCGGGACGTCGTTCCTCGGGTACACCGCCTGCATGTACCGCCAGTTCGTCGTCGGGCGCCCGCCGACGGGGGAGGAGAAGGGCTGGCACAACGAACTGCGCGACCGGCTCGACGCGGTAATCGGCGAGCTGCGGCCCGGCCGATCGACCGCCGACGCCGCCGCGCACTTCGCCCCGGCCAGCAAGTTCGGGTACGACGACGAGGCCGAGCTGCTCACTATCGAGTACGCCCACGGCATCGGACTGGTCAACGTCGGCTCGCGGTTCGTGCACTACAACTACCCGATCATCAATCGCCAGTGGTCTCTGAAGTACCCGCAGGAGATCGAGGAGGGCATGGTTATTGCCGTCGAGGGCATCGAGGGCAAGCACCGCGAGGGCGGGGTGCGCACCGAATCCATGGTGGTCGTCACCGCCAACGGGCCGGAGATCATCGATCACTTCCCGCGCGACGAGATCATCGTGGCCAGCGCTATCTGACCGCACTGTCGGCGCGATGCGTGGCACCTGGGGGACAGGCCCGGGTGCCGCGCATCTATCGTGACGCGCTTTGGGCGTAATGCTGAACCAGCAGTGTATTTTGAAGTTTGCCACCGCCGTCGCGGGCGCGCCGATACCACCGGCGCACAGGCAAGTGGACGTGACCGAGGCTGAAGGAGAGCGCACTGGACGCGAATGAACTGGGGGAGATCCTACGCATCCGTCGGCGGGGGCTGAGGATGAGCCTCGCCGAAGTCGCTGAGCTCGCTGGTGTATCGACCAGTTTCGTGAGTCAGGTCGAACGTGGTGTCGCCAACCCGACGCTCGCGACCCTGAAATCGCTAACGGAAGCTCTCGGATCTAGCGTGGGCGCTCTCCTGGAGGAAGAGGAGAACGACGGCGATCTGACCAAGCCCACCGATGACATCGCGATACTGCGGGCTGGCCAGCGCCGCCGCATCGTCTACCCAGGCTCCTCCATCGCCAACGAGCTGCTGTCGCCGAGCCTGCAGCGCAAGATGGAGATCATCTGGGTCGAGGCGGCGTCCGGCGCCAACAGCGGCGGGCACCCGCACATGCACGAGGGCGAGGAGTGCGGGGTCGTCATCTCCGGGAAGATGAGCTTTCATGTCGGCGACACCGATTGCGTGCTGGGTCCTCAAGATGCGATATATTTTTCGAGTCATCTTCCGCACCAGTGGGAAAGCGTAGGCGACGAGCCGCTTGTCGCCATCTGGATCATCACGCCGCCGACATTCTGAAGACCACCTCAGCCAACGGCGGGGACGATCCGCAACGGCAGCGACTTTGGGCCGCGGGTGTTTCCCGCTGTCCACTCAACGTGGTCGCATGCCAGCGTGAACTCCGGGATGCGGCGCAGCCACTCGTCCATCGACACCCGGATCTCGAGCTGCGCGAGGTGCGCCCCCAGGCAACGGTGAATTCCGACGCCGAACGCGAGGTGCCGCCTGCCGTCGCGGGCTAGGTCGAATCGGTCGGGGTTGTCGAAGACCTCGGGATCCCGATTCGCCGCGGCCCACGAGAGGACCACGCGGTCTCCCGGGCATAGCTCACGACCGCCCATCGTCGCTGGCGAGGTGACGACCCGGCCAATCGTCACCGGCGCGTACAGCCGCAGGAGTTCATCGACCGCCGCCGGGAGCGCGGTACGGTCCGCGACGAGTGCACGCCGGTCGGCCGGGTGAGTGGCCAGGTGCCAGAGCATCGCGCCGAGTGCGCTCCAGGTCGTG